>Ga0190359_1002460_pt1 | contig 10992 bp, 12 predicted proteins | sample 48721823_MG_FD_161269 | JGI IMG/M metagenome (GOLD analysis project Ga0190359, IMG submission 161269) | Hydrothermal vent microbial mat bacterial communities from Southern Trench, Guaymas Basin, Mexico - 4872-18-2-3_MG | ecosystem: Environmental > Aquatic > Marine > Hydrothermal vents >...
TAAATCATTCGTTCCTGGTCGTTGATTTTCATAATCCTTTATGGGTAGCTGGCCGGCACAAGTTTTTCGGCTCTTACACTTGTTGAAATCAAAAAATCCTTACACCTATTTGAGTTGCAGAGGGATCAGGGTGATTTTTGGGGAATGTCCAGAAATCTTTCCCAGGGGTGTGCGACATATTTGGTGATTCTTCAACAGATTATTGTAGGGGCAGGGCTTGCCCTGCCCAAAGAGGGCGTAGCAAGCATCGCCCCTACGGCCGAAAATGAAAAAAGTCACCATTTATGTCGCACTCCCTTTTCCCAGGACTTTTTACCGAAACGGAATGACTGATTTGAGATTTCTCTGCAATCTGGATTAGCCAGGAGGGTTAGTCAAGCTCCAGATCATTGGCACCGCTGTGCCAGCTAGTCTCATCCGCTATCATGTTCCGGATTATACGATTTTTGTTGATGCCCCATACATCAAGGAATGGATCGTTATCAAGGTTTCCCGCGGCAAGACAGGTGAACCCGCTTCCAGTGCTTGCAATTCCTGGAGGAAGGAGAGACGGATCAAAATTCGTGTATAACGAAGGATATATCGCGGTATCCATGATATAATTATAGCGGTTCTTGCCCTTGATGGGTGTAAAGTTGATCAAATGAAAGGCCCCGTCTGTCCCGGCAAAGGTGTCATTGGCACTGAAGTAGGCAATCTGCATGGTATGGATAGCACCCAGGTTCACCCGGGCCTCGGCCTGCCTGGACTTGGCTTGAAATTTCAGATAGTTAGGAACCGCGATCGAGGAGAGTATCCCTATTATCGCTACCGCAATCATTATCTCAATCAGCGTAAACCCCCCTTTACTAACACCTCTTTTCATCTCTTTACCTCTCTGGACATATTTGTCCCCTTATCTTAACTAGCAAAATTGATGCCAGAAATGAAGAACCAGTGTGTAAAAATAGTCTCATAAAATCAAAGGGTTATATGTGTTGTCCACATATTTGAAAGTCAGTTGACAAATTTTGCCAGTAAATGTGACATAATATGTTGGTTAATTCAATTCATGACATGCCAGCTAACTATTCATCCCGGTCTTGTTGGTCGCGGTTGTCATTACGGCTCAGCCTCGCTCACAGATTCCATGGAAGAGTACGGGTTGAGATCAGGGTGGTAGAAGTTCTGAAAAAAAGAAGGTGACACCGGTTTCTGGACCGGGAGCGAGCCAGTAAGAGCCAGAAAAAGCATGATCGCAGGAATTGAGATGATTTTATTCATTGATCCTGTTCCAGCCGGACTACCCTTACCACAGCGCTCTGGGAGCCGGGAACGCGGAATTCGGTTATGTATCTGTCCTTTCGCGTATTCAATGCAGGGACAAGGTATTCCGGTGTAAAGAGGTTGGCCCCGCCTCCAAGCTCTCTATACAGTTCATCCACGATGATGTAATTCACGCGATGTAGATCAATGTATTCCCAGAATTTTTCTATATCTTTTGTGATTGGCACGCTCACGCATTTCCGGCCCGTGAGGAGGAATACCACGCGCGGCGAATGGAACATAAAGACGGCATTTTCAGGCGCTTTTTCTCGCGTCCACTCCAGGAGAAACAGCAACCTTGCCCGGGCCACGGTCTCAGCCCGCACCTTGAACCAGGGGCTTATCTGGTATTCAGGGAATTCTCGCTCCAGGTCTCGACTCCTGCTTATTATTGAGGCGCCATCACCGAGATTGATAATAACTATCCCTCCTATAACTATCCAGGCAAGAATTTTAAAGATAGTTCTCAAGGTAATGAGCCCGGTTCCAGGCCTCATTATGCTCATAAGTTTTTCTCCGCCTGCGATTATGAAATACAAGAACAGGGGAAGAATAGGGAGCACGAAACGAGGATCGCGGTATGGCCAGATACAGATAACGAAAAGAAAACCTGAAAAATATATAGGAATCAAAAATTTTTTCTGCCGAAGAATTACGATCAATCCGAAGATAGAGAGAAAAACTATGAGTCCGATAACCAACCAGTACCATCCAGGCCATCCTTCTGCTATGAGAGGCCCTTCTATGGGCATCCAGGGGTCCAGTGTCTGGCTGATGGTTTTGATAAAGAAGTTTATCTGTTCCCACATTCTGTGTATGAGGTCCAGTAATCCGGCTCTTTCCATATCCGGCCGCAAGGGTGCTTCCAGGTCAGTGGCTCCCATCAGAACCGAGTAAGGATGCGTCTTGACAAGTAGTTCGCTCATGTAATCAAGACCTGCTCCTCCCTTGGCGCGAAAACCTCGTATAGCCCAGAGCAAGGCCGCGACCAGGGTTGGCAAAACCGCGGCCATGCCGTAAGCAAGACCGCGCCAGTTTTTGCTGTTTTTGAGCATGCGGAATGAAAAGACAATGACAAAGGCAAGGATCAAGGTGAAGGCAATGGTGCGGGTAAAGTATGCCGCGAAGAAAAGCACTGATAAAAGAATCCAGTCTCTCTTCTTTCCCTCATCGGCAAGAATCTTCAAGGCAAAGTAGAGCGCGGCAAAACTCATGGCAAGATACGGTATCTCGGTCAGGACTCGGCGCATCAGGCTCAGGATCAAGGGCGAGCCGAGGCTCAATGCCGTCACCGCAAATGCGAGCCAGAAAGGAGCTTCCCTCCTGAGCGCCAGGTAGATGAAGACAGCGGCCATGACCATGAAGGCGAAAAGCAGAATTTTCACCGCTACCATGTTATAGCCGAATCCGAGGTCAATACCTGCGAGCATGAGTGGAAACATGAAAGGCGACTTGGTATGGGGGAAAGGCTCTGGAAGGAATATCTCGCTCATGCCAGAACCCGAGGCTATTGACCGGGCAAGCACAAGGTAATGAGCGGACCCGCCCTCCATGAGAAAGAAGACCGGGCTTATCATGAAAAGATACGGCACCAGAAGCACTGGCAGGAGGATAAGCAACAATCTATGCCTGTTATGGCTGTGCTTAAATATTGATGCTTCAGAATTCACGGAAAAGACCCTGGCCCCACTCTTTTAACACCCCAGGGCTTCGGCCACAATATGTATGTCCTTGTCCCCCCGACCTGAGAGGTTGACCAGTATGATCTGTTCCCTTGACATGGACTCGGCCATCTTCACGGCATGGGCAAGAGCATGTGCGCTCTCAAGCGCAGGGATGATCCCCTCTTGGGCGCTCAAGAGCTCGAACCCGTAAAGCGCATCCTCGTCCGTAACCGCAACATACTCTGCCCGGCCTGTGGTCTTGAGCCAGGCGTGTTCAGGGCCTACCCCGGGATAGTCAAGACCAGCCGCAATGGAGTGCGCGAGGTTGACCTGGCCCCTGGCATCCTGGAGCAAAAAAGACTTGGCACCATGAAGAATACCGGTGCTCCCGGCATGCAGGGTCGCCGCATGCTTTTTGCTTGCAATACCGTGTCCTGCCGCCTCTACCCCCACCAGTCTGACATTTTTCTCATTGATAAAAGGATAAAACAGGCCAATGGCATTCGAGCCGCCGCCCACGCAGGCAACAAGCGCATCCGGCAGGCGGCCCTCCTTCTCAAGTATCTGATCCCGAGTCTCCTCTCCTATCACCACCTGAAAATTGCGCACTATCTCGGGATACGGATGCGGCCCGGCAACCGACCCGATCAGGTAATAAGTGGTCTCCACATTGGTGATCCAGTCTCGCAAAGCCTCGTTGAGTGCATCCTTCAAAGTGCGGCTCCCGCTCTCCACCGGGGTCACCCTGGCTCCCAGGAGTTTCATCCTGAATACATTAAGGGACTGACGGCGCATGTCCTCTGTGCCCATGTAAACCTCGCACTCCAGGCCGAACCGCGCGGCCATGGTCGCAGTGGCCACACCATGCTGGCCGGCCCCGGTCTCCGCAATCAGCCGAGGCTTGTTCATCCGCCTGGCAAGAAGCGCCTGGCCAAGGGTGTTATTCACCTTGTGAGCGCCTGTATGACAGAGATCCTCACGCTTGAGATATATTCTGGCCCCGCCTATCTTCTCGGTGAGATGCTCGCAGAAATAAAGCGGCGTGGGCCGGCCTACATAATCATGCAGGTATGCCCGGTATTCCTTCTGGAATCCCGCATCCGAAAAGAACCGCCTATACGCGGCCTCAAGCTCTAAAAGCGCAGGCATAAGTGTCTCGGATACATACCGGCCTCCGAACTCTCCAAAGCGTCCTCCCTCATCAGGTAGAATGTCCATCAGTCTCTATCCCCTGTTCTTTCTCGCTCTTCAAGAATTCCATCAGTTTTTCCCCGGGGTCCGGGGCACTCATCAGGGCTTCGCCGATAAGAAAGGCATCCACGCCCATGCGGGACAGCTTGCTTAGCTGGCCTTTCTCCAGGAACCCGCTTTCGCTCACCTTGACTATACCCTCCGGAACACGGGGCAAAAGCGAGACCGTGGTTTCGATGTCCACATCAAGACTCTTGAGGTCCCGGTTGTTGATGCCTATCAGTTCCGGCTTGAGCCGCAAAGCCCGATCCAGGTCTTTATCATCGTGCACCTCCAGAAGAGCAGTCATGCCCAGCAAGGCCACAGTGCGGTAAAGTCCGGAGAGACGGGAATCCGAAAGAGCGGCAACTATGATCAGAACCGCATCAGCACCCGCGGCCCGGGCTTCATAGACCTGATAGACATCCAGGATGAAGTCCTTGCAGAGCAGTGGAATCTTCACGGCCTTGCGCACTGAAGAGAGGTGTTTTATCCTGCCATGAAAGAAATTTTCCTCGGTCAGGACCGAGACCGCGGCCGCGCCAGCCGACTCGTAGCCCTCTGCCAGCCTGACCGGATCAAAATCCTTCCGGATAATTCCACGACTCGGGGAAGCCTTTTTCAATTCAGCTATCACGGCGTATCCTCTCTGGCTTCTGGCTTTGAGTGCCTTGAGAAATGAGCGAGGTAATTCTGCATTCCGGGCACGGTTTTCAAGCAAGGCAAAGGATGTCTGCTTTTTCCTTTGAGCGAGGTCTTTTTCTTTCGCGGCGAGAATTTCATCAAGGATGGTACCGGTCCGCGAGAATGACACTGAAGCTACCCCCTGGCCGGAGAATTGGATATTTCTATGAGCTTTACAAGTTTCTCCCGAGCCGCACCGCTTTCAATGCTTTCCATGGCCTTGTTCAGGCCATCCTCTATTCCAACCGCGGCCCCGGCCACATAGATTGCCGCGCCTGCATTCAGCGCCACTACATCTGTGCAGGGACCGGGCTTGCCTGCGAGAACCTCGCGCAGTATCTGGGCATTTTGCTCCGGGAACCCTCCTTGCAGGTCCTCGGCCTTACAGCATTTCAATCCGAATTCCTCCGGCCTGATCTCATAGGTTCGAACTTCGCCATCCTTAAGCTCCGAGATACTACTCGGCCCTGTCAGGGTTATCTCATCAAGCCCGTCAAGGCCGTGGACCACCATTGCGGCCTTGCTTCCCAGGTTTGCAAGCACCCTGGCAAGCGGCTCGGTGAGCCGGTCGTCAAAGACTCCGAGTAGTTGCCGCTCTGCACCGGCAGGATTTGTCAGCGGACCGAGGATATTGAAGATGGTGCGCACGCCCATCTCGCGCCGCGGTCCGATGGCATAGCGCATGGCGTCATGAAGCAGGGGGGCAAAAAGGAACCCTATATTTATCTCGGCCAGACATCTTTCAGCCACCCTCGGCTCAGCCTCGATGTTTACCCCCAACTGTTTCAGCACATCCGCACTGCCGCATGCGCTGGATGCCGCGCGGTTTCCGTGCTTGGCCACGGTGAGCCCTGCTCCACAAGCGATCAGAGCCGCGGCTGTAGAGATATTGAAGGTCATCGCATGATCCCCGCCAGTGCCGCAAGTATCCAGGCAGGGACCGGGTGCCTTGATCTTCAGGGCTTTCTCCCGCATAACCTGTGCCGCGCCGGTTATCTCCTCTGTGGTCTCTCCCTTGACCGCAAGTGCGGCTAAAAAGGCTCCTATCTGGGCCTGCGTGGCACCGCCGCTCATGATTATATTCATTGCGGCGACCATGGTTGCGCGATCAAGATCCTGGCCCCGGATCAGTCGGGATAATGCATCCTTGAACATGCTAGTTCCTCCATTGAAACAAAATAAACGGAGTCATTTTCACTGGTTAGATATTTAACAACTTTTTAATTCATTGTCAATGAAAGCACAATGTGATCGTCTAACACTTTTAATTTGTTCGCGTTCAGCAATCCGTAAGGGTGACAGGCCGGTCGTCCCCACCGGCTGATCACACAAAAGTATTAGACGGTCAGAATCACAACCTGAGCGGATCTTTCATATGATAAATAAGTCTTTGCTTTGAGTTGTTATGCTGATTTGATATTATTCTAAAATAATTATGGAGGGAAAGAAATGACCCAAAAAGTTTATGTTGTTCGAGCAGACGGTGGCAAGTATGCGGAAGCATTTCGTAAGGGCGGCTACATTGCCATTGGCGGGAATGAGTTGGGTGATTTGTCCGGCATCAAGGATTATGATGAACTGGTAGAGCTTTATACCAGGATTTATCCAGATGTCACTTCCAAAATTTCTCTTGGCCTGTGGTGTGGTTTTCATTGGCGCTTCAACCAGGAAATTTCTGAGGGCGATTATGTAACAACACCAACCCTGGATAGCGCCCGTTTAGTTTACGGTCAGGTTTCTAGTGGATATTACTTTGACGACAAAGACCCAACTTGTGAATATGCCCATCGCCGGAAGGTAAAATGGAGCTCAAAAGAACTTTTACGGAGCGATTTCCCCGTTCCTGTTCAATATGCTCTCAAAGCATACTTGACAATTTTCAAGCTGAGGCATGAAGCGGACTTTTTTAAAGCAATCGATAGGAGTGACTTGATTCCTGAAAAAGGAGGCACAGAAAAAATTTCATACTATGAGGCGGTAATAGAAAAAATACTACAACTGGATGCCACTGAATTTGAACAATTATTAATGGAATTACTTGCATCTATCGGTTTCGAGTCCGAGCATGTCGGTGGCCCCGGCGACAAGGGCATAGATGTAGTCGGGAAACTGGATGTTTATGGACTTGCATCAATAGACCTTAAGGTCCAGGCCAAACGATATCAGAAAGGCGCCACTGTGAATGAAAAAGAGATAGTGGGTTTCCGGGGCAGCCTGCCTGAAAAAGCTCAAGGAGCATTCATTACCACATCTCACTTTCAGAAGAAGGCCCGTGAACAAGCTATCAATCCGGAATTCAAGAAAGTTGGTATTATAAACGGTGAACAACTCGTGGACATCCTTGTTGAAAGATATGATTCCTTGTCCTGGGATTTGAAGGATAAGCTAAGCCTGAAAAAGGTACTGGTTCCTGAATGAAAATCCCAGATGTAAAAGGCAATCGCCGTTCTATCCGTGTTCGAGGATACGATTATTCTCAGTCTGGTGCGTACTTTGTGACTATCCGCACGCATAAGGGAGAGTTTTTGTTTGGTGAAATCATAGAAGGGGCTATGAAGTTGAATGAATATGGACGCACCGTGGAACATGAATGGGAGCGTTCTAGCGGAATACGGTCAGAAATAGAATTGGATTCATTTGTGGTTATGCCTAATCATTTTCATGGTATCGTTTTTATCTTGGGCGATGCGAACCGGATGCAATCCGTAGGGGCGACCGGCCGGTCGCCCCTGCCACCGCGCGGTCCAAAACCGCAATCTTTAGGTTCTCTGATCGCGGGATTCAAATCCGCGGTGAGCAAACGAATTAACGCCATGCGCGGAACGCCTGGCGCCTCTCTCTGGCAACGTAATTATTACGAACATATCATACGAGACGAAGATTCATTGAACAGGATCCGCGAATATATAATGCATAACCCTCTGAGTTGGTCGCTTGACCGTGAGAACCCTCTTTGTAAGGGCAAAGATGAATTTGACCTCTGGCTGGCTAAATTCAGGTCAAGGCCTGATAAAAAGTAAGGGCAGACTGGACGGCCGCTCATGTCATATTTTGAAATCCGAAGGTAGGGGCACCGGCCGGTCGTCGACGAAAAAAAAGGAGAAGGTAATGACGGGAATTGGGAAATCATTGTATGAGATTCTGGGCTCATCCTTCAGCCTGATGCCCGGTTTGAGGGAAGGCGTCAAGGTTCGGCAGGTTAGTACACACACCCATAATGCTATGCCGGTCTTTCCGAAATTCCGCGAGATAGGGCACATGGATTTCAAGATAATCCCGGCCACGAGGAGTTATGAGTTTCCGCCCATAACCGGGCCGGGATGCATCGGTGCTATCTGGATCACCTTTGCCGGTAGCCGGAGGGAGATATTCATGCGGCGAAGGGTCCCGGCGCAGAAGTACCTGTGGATCAAGATATACTTTGATGGAGCGGACACGGCGCAGGTGGAAGCCCCGGTAGGGGATTTCTTCGGAAATGGAACCAGCTATCATCCACACTATCAATCGAGATTCCTCGGGATGAGCTCGGGCGGGTATTACTGCTATTTTCCCATGCCCTTCAAAAAATCCTGCCGCATAGTCATGGAGAACCGGCACAGGGAAAGGCATGTTCTCGCTTTCTACGGCGCGGTCACCTTTGCCCAGTTACCTGAGTTCCCGGAGAACACCGGGATATTTCACGCCCGGTATTCCAGAGGAGAGTTCAGTGGCTCTCCGGATGTCTCTGGCTCGCGTGTCCCGAACCACCCACACATCATCCTTGATGAGACAGGAATTGGCCATTATGTCGGCACCACACTGACCATCAAGCCTACTCACTGGCTCAGGTCCAGATACAAACCCCCGTATTTCCTGTTTCCATACCTGGAGGGAAACCTGAAGGTTTATGTGGACGGCGAGTGGCCTGCGAGTGAGGATAAAATAATGGATAAGCCTGTGGGGTCTGGCCGGGGCGGCCAGTCAATTGAGTACACGGGTGTGGAGGACTACTTCAACTCCGGCTGGTATTATGCCAAGGGCCGGTTCTCTGCGGAGTATCACGGTTGTCCGGTCAAGAAATATTTTTCCGGAGTGGTCAGTCAATACCGCTTTCACGAGACAGACGCCTTCACCTGGAAGGAGAATATTCGTATCACGGTGACCCACGGAGAGTTCGATAATATTGACTGCATTATGGAAAGCGTGGCCTATTATTACAAGAGCCCGTAGCGAGCCGCATGATTCAGAGCGCGGCGGAGTGATCTGACCGGGGTTGCGTGAAAAGAAATGATGGAAAAGAGAATGCAATCTGTGGTATAAAAAGCAGGGTAATGGTCCAATCTTAAAACAGGAGGATGTGCGATGAAAATAACTCAAAAGAATCTCTCGGTTCTGGGCACCCGGTTCAAGGGGTACCTTGAGGGGAAAAGGCTGGATGAATTTTTTGAGACATTTGACATCAAGTTCGCGGCCGGGCACTGGTGCGCCGGTGATTTTCTTGATCGGTTCGCCACGGAGGGCTACATGACAAATGTTAGAGGGTTTGATTCCGGGCCCATTGCGCAGATCGAGCGGGTGGCAAAGGCCGGGATTAAGGGCATCGAGTTTCACGAGCGGGTCTTTATTGATGAGAATTACCGGCTTGTGCCCTCGCTGATCAGTGAGGTCAAGGATGCGCTCAAGGATTGCGGGGTTGTGCCCACGAACATGAACACCAACCTCTTTACGGACCCAAAGTGGAAGCTGGGCGGTATCACGAACCCTGATCCGGGCATCCGCCGCGATGCGGTTGCCATGGCAGTGCAGGGTGTCGGGGTGGCAAAGACCCTGGGGTGTTCCTCTGTTGCGCTATGGCCCGGCTCGGATGGATGGGACTACAACTTCGAGGCCAATTACGGCAAGCTCCTTGATCGCTTCATCCGGGGATGCATCACCATCAACAGGGCCGCGAAGAAGGCCGGGCTCAGGTTCGGGGTCGAGGCCAAGCCCAAGGAGCCTCGGGAGGGCAACATGATTCTCGCAACCACTCAGAAGGCCATGCTCGTGTGCCAGGCTGTGAACAAGGCCTGCGGAGGCAGGAACATGGGGGTCTGCATTGACTACGGCCACGAGCAGATGTACGGGTATGAGCCTGCGGATAACCTCTATCTGGCAAAACGGATGGGCGTGCCCGTGGTCAACTTCCATGTCAACAACGCCAAGTATAACGCTAACGACGAGGACCGCTGTGCCGGCACCGGCGATAACTGGCGACTCGCTGATTTCTGTTTCGCGGCTCTTGATACCGGCTACAATGGCTGGTTCGGCGAGGATCAGTTCACATACCGCCAGGAGCCGACCAAGGCCATGGCGCTTTCACGCGAGTTCTTCGGAAACATCATGAAGAAGGCCCTGCTTATCTACAGGGACAGAGACAGGCTCAACCGGGCTCAACAGAAGGGCGACGCAAGCGCGGCCCTGGATGTGGTAAAAAAGATATTGATTTGAAAAAAGACTTTGAGGAACTAGAATAATGGAGGGAAACAAAATGAAGCATGAAAAATTTATCATTAATGAGCAAGGCAAGCGAACTGAAGTCATCTTGCCTCTTGAAGAGTATGAGCGACTGCTTGAGGATCTTCACGATCTGGCAGTAGTAGCAGAAAGGCGTGATGAGGAAAGCATAAGTTTGAAGGAACTCAAAAGGCGACTGCAGAAAGATGGCTGACTACCGCCTGGAATTTAAGAAATCAGTCTCGAAAGACCTGAAGCGAATTGATAAATCTCAGCATAGACGGCTTTTAGGAAAGGCTGAGTCATTGGCAAGTAACCCTTTCCCCAGAAATTTCCGCAAATTAGAGGGAGCGGATCAATTTTATCGTATCCGCGTCGGAAGCTATCGGATCATCTATGAATTGGACACCAGCGCCAAACTTGTTACCATCTACTATATTCGGCATCGGAAAGATGCGTATCAAGATTTCTAGGTGGTATTGACATTGATTGCCCGGATGCTAAGATTTGATAAAATAAAAAAAGCGGAATAAATGAATAACCCCGCCTTATTCATAGTACGCCCGCGGACGCGAGATTTTGCGCGGGCAACCGAGGGAATCGTACCATATCTTTGGAAATGTCGCCAAGCGCATCG
>Ga0190359_1002461_pt1 | contig 10990 bp, 10 predicted proteins | sample 48721823_MG_FD_161269 | JGI IMG/M metagenome (GOLD analysis project Ga0190359, IMG submission 161269) | Hydrothermal vent microbial mat bacterial communities from Southern Trench, Guaymas Basin, Mexico - 4872-18-2-3_MG | ecosystem: Environmental > Aquatic > Marine > Hydrothermal vents >...
ATTTAAGGACACAACCGACCAGAACGTGGATATTTTTGCAGTTTTATTTATTAAATTATCATCTTAACAAATAAAAATAAGGATGTTTTTAATATTAATCAATAAAAAAAAATTTATTATAAATTTTATGCCCAAACAATTAAATTATTAAGATCTTAAATATAAACAATCAATCTTCATACATAAGGCTATAACTTCACAATATTTTAGATTACTAATTATATTGACAGATAATCATAAATCTAATCTTTTAATTCAATAAATCCGTTCTTTCTTAAAATAATAAAAAACTCCGCAAGACGCTCATACATTTGCTGATCGGTCTCGTCGGGGTCTTTTATAATTTTCTCCCCTATCTCCATTATGGATAAACTTCCGTCAGTAAGTTTCCATACGGGACTGCCCTTCTCATCAAAAAACACTTTTACAAACTCAGACTTTCCGAGACGATTTGCAATCCATTTCATAAATTTGTTTCTGAACCTGGGAACAAGAAGATAAACCAGACCGTTATCATCTGTACCCCACTTGCTGGTTCGCTTCGGAACCATATCCAGCAGATTTTTCTGCTCGGTTTCAATTTTCTTTTTCACTAATCCTGCTCCGGTTTACTAAAAATAATGCAGCGGATTCTGTTTTAATAAACAGATATCCGCTGCTAACTTTAATTATTGAATAATTTTACTGTTTAATTTTCTTTACAGGGATACTTATCATAATCCATGCAAGAACTGCAAATACCACAAAGTAAAGAATTGTACCGAATACCGAATCTGCTACTGCCGGTACATTGTGCAGCATCTCATTAAGGTTAATCTTCATTGCAACAAGTCCGGCTAAGATTATGCCCATCAGAGCCTCGCCTGCAACAAGTCCGGATGCAAGAAGAAGACCCCAGTTTTCCGATTTTTCAACAATTCCCTGAATAATGGTCTTTCTTGTTTCTCCTTCAGCCTTTTTATCATCAGCAACTTTTTCAGCTATTTTACCAGCGCTCTTATCCATAAAGAATTTAATAATACCACCTACAAAAATTGCAAAAGTAGTTCCGAACGGCAGATACATTCCTACGGAAATAAGCATTGGAGAAGGTGATTTAATCAGAATAAGAGCAATTGCAAAGAACATTCCGGCAATTACAAGAGGCCATGCCATTTGTCCGCCTACAATTCCTTTGGCCATCATTGCCATAAGTCCGGCCTGAGGTGCAGGAAGCTCTTCGCCTCCGATTGCATGTGCAGTAGGATCACCGGGAACATTGTCAAGAAGCATAATGGGAAGAACCAATACAAGAGCAGCTGCAATAACACCTATAATTCCGCCGATCTGCATTTTCCATGGTGTACCGCCGAGAATGTGCCCGACTTTCCAGTCCTGCATCATATCACCCGCAACACCTGTTGAACACGCAACAACTGCTGCCACAGCCAATGTTGCAGCTACGCCTGCATTACCTTTAAGCCCGATAACAACCATAAGTATTGCAGCCATAAGCAGAGTAGTTAAGGCAAGACCGGAAATAGGATTGGATGATGATCCGATAATTCCTACAAGGTATCCTGCAACTGCTGCGAACAGGAACCCTGCAAAAGCCATCACAATAGCAGAAGTGACTGCTCCTCCCCAACCCGGATTAATGGGACTTTTAATTACCTGCTGAAAAATTATCACCATTGCAAGTACAAGCACAAAAATTGCAACCAGTACGATTCCGAACGGAGCATCTTTTTCAATTCTTGATACTTCGGAATCACTTTTGCCCATTTCTTTAATGTCCTTAAAACCGCGTGACAATCCGTTTGCAAGATTTTTACGCATTGAGAAAAGTGTATAAAAAGATCCTACAAGCATTCCGCCTACTGCTATAGGTTTAACAGTTGCATTATAAGCGGATTTTGCAATATCTATCCAGCTGGAATCAGCAGCAAAAAATGAAAGATCATTGCTCATTAAAAACAGAACAATAGGCATAAGGAAAAGCCATCCGAACACACCTCCGGAAAAAGTTACTGCAGCAAGTCTGAATCCGATTATGTAACCAACGCCGAGAAATGCAGGTGATGCCTGAGGACTGGGAAGAAGAACTCCGCCCTTGTGTGTAAATTCTGCAATTCTGTCTTTTACTGCAATTACCTTAGCCTGAGGATTCAAAAGAGCAATTTTTGATACACCCAGATTAAAAAATCCCTCAAAAGAATTCTGAATAATTGTCAATCCTTTTGAATTTTTCAGAAGTTCAATTAAACCTGCCAGTCCCATTGTTCCGAAAACAAGACCCGCACCTGTTGCTCCACCCTGGCCCGCTTTAACAATTTCTGCGCATGCGCGGCTTTCAGGATAAGGCAGAGACTGGTCTTCCACCATAGTTTTACGCAGAATAATAACAAAGAGTACACCGATTATTCCGCCTACAAGCATCAAAAGAGTGGACTTAACATAATCAAAACTTGTCCACACCCCGGACATGATAAAAGCGGGAATTACAAAAACAGCACCCGCAGCAAGAGCTTCTCCCACAGCTCCTGTTGTTCTGGCAATGTTCTCTTCCAGAATTGTCCCCTTAAAAGCTCTCATCACTGCCATTGCAATAACAGCAGCGGGGAACGTAGCCGCAACAGTCATTCCTGCTTTCATTCCGAGATACGTATTTGCCGCACCCAAAATAACTGCAAGAACCACACCGAGTAAAACCGCACGAAACGTAAACTCGGTCATTGAAGTTTTTGCGGGAACATAAGGTTTAAATTCCATCTTCATCAATACCTCCGTTCAATTAATTAATCAGGATTAAGCATAAGAGTACACCAGCCCTCTATTGCATTTTAAAAATCCGACTCACTTGTCATAATAAGCAAAGGCTTCATTTCAAAGCTCTTATAATATGGCCTTAACCGCTCCGTATTATAAAACTTTTTCAGATTAACAACTTTTTTTCTGCTTACTACGACTTCAACCGGCACATTGTCATATCTGCCGTTCTGTAATACAACAAGCCTGCCGTGAATATTGTCAAGAATAAGATCAAGGGCAAGATTTCCATATGCCATCGGTACGATTGAATCAATAGCGTCAGGATCTCCGGCTCTTACAAGATAACCTAATTTTTGATTAATTATGCTGATTGGTTTACCGTTATTAAACTTAGGAGAAAGCCTCTTCAGTTCACGTGATACAAGATCACCTATTCCTCCAAGTTTAGCATGTCCATAGGCATCCTTTTCCGTATCTTCAAAAACCATTTCACCGCCTTTAAACATGGCTCCTTCTGAAACAAGAGCCACTGAATATCTGCTTGGGTTATGATACCTGTCCTCAGCAAGGAGTCTTGTAAGCAGTTCAATATCAAATTTATATTCAGGAATAACACACCTGTTGGCTGCACCTGCCATTGTAGGCAGCATTGCAGTAAAACCAGCATACCTTCCAAACACTTCCAGAACAAGAAACCGCTCGTGCGAACCTGCTGAGGTACGCAGAGAATTGGTCATGTTTATGGTTCTTGTCACACAAGTGGAAAAACCAATACAGTAATCTGTACCAGGGACATCATTGTCCATAGTTTTTGGGATTGCCACAATCTTTACGCCTTCCTGATAAAGGCGCACAGCATAACTTAAAGTATCATCCCCTCCCATGGGAATTAAATAATCCACTCCGAGATAATCAAGATTTTTTAACACTTCCGAAGTCAGGTCATTAACTTCCTTATTGTACTTATCTTTTAAGTGATCCGGTATGTTCTCTTTTTTCATACTGCTGGGTCTTGTTCTTGAACTGTGCAGATATGTACCACCGGATCTGCCTATTTTATTAACCACTTCTTCGGTTAAAAATTCATAATTGTTACTATTGTCCGCATCCTTTTCACGGATCATTTCCGTAATTCCTGCCCAGCCTCTGCGAAATCCTATCACCTTATAACCTTCACGCAAAGCACGGATGGTCACTGCACGTATGGCTGGATTAAGTCCAGGTACATCTCCGCCACCCGTAAGTATTCCTATTACACCCTTCTTCTTTTTCACATGTACCATTTTTCACCCTCAAACTAAATAATTTAAATTATAACGATTCTGAAAAGAAGCAAAAATAAAGTAATATTTTTTTTGTAAAAGTCAAAACATATTTTTTGTAATACCGGTAATTTTCATATGATATGATGAATACAAACCAGCTATGTTCATCATACCCATTTTTTCTGTGTGATTAAAAAGGAAGAAATTTCACAAACGAAAATTATTTAATATAATCACTACAATACTTTTCCATACATTCCGGACAAATACCATGAGAAAGCATGGCATCTTCAGAAAGCCCTGTTTTTAAATATTTTTCAACATTGTTCCAGTATCCCTCATCATTTCTGATCTTCTTACAATGCATACAAATAGGAACTACTCCGTGCAAAGCATTAATCTGGGCAAGCTGGCTAGCAATCTCGGTATTTCTCTCCCAAAGCCTTCTTGCCAGATCATCAATTAATTCAAACTCCGGCTTTACCATACCCTGCTCTTTAAGACCTTTCAGAAGAGTTTCTATGTGAGCATCATATGCATCTGCTGGGGAGCTGTCTCCTGTTAAGTTTTTCATAAGTATGAACATAGCAGCAAATGCAGGGTGGAGCATAATAATTTCCAATCTGTAAGCTGCGAGAAAAGATACTGCAGGATCACTCAGGTCCCCCGGATTTTCAAGAAACCGATCAATCTTGTCATTAATATCTTTAATCTCATCCAATATTCTATCCGGATTATTAAAAATATTCCATATTTTTCCGGATCTGCATATTTGTAAAAGTCTCTCCCAGAAATCCACATGCTGTTTCTCCTGAGAAGACATAGAAAGCCACAACTTCTTCAGGTTATCAGTTACAGCCATATCTGACATCATCTTGTACAGTACAACTGCCTTTTTCTCAATAACAAGAGTCTGCTCTACAATTTGTTCCAATCCGACATCCATTGACAAATCCTTTATTTTTATTAAACAAATAATTTAGTAAAAATCCGGCAATATCCAAAACTTGTTTAGACCATGCAATGATTAAATTATTATAAAATCTGATAAAATTCATTCAGGAAACAAAATCATAACTGTTTTAATTTAATTAATTTAATTTTAAAAATAGATTTGATACTCAGCTGACATTAGAAGCTTAAGTTTTAAATACCTGCTTATACGGCATCGGGGAAAATGCTCTGTTTCTTCAATATTAATTCCACTGTAAAAATTTAATGTTAACAATAGAAATCTTTCTTCCGGAAATCATTTACTGTTCAAAATAAAATCATCTAAAAAATCTTTTGTGCTTTTCTGAACTGCAATAACTTTTATCTTTTTCTTGACTTTCTGGCAATCAATTACAATCTTGTATAAGATGAAAAATTAATTCCCATAAAAAACAATCGCAGAAACAGTTAAAAATTCTTATTCATCCTGTTATACTGCTATTTATATTTCATTAAAATCATATACTTTTAAAGGAAAAAATTTAACAAATCACAAACAGGAGGCTTAGAATGAAAAAACAGCATTGATTTTATGCTTACTATTAATTCTGGCAGGCAGCAGCTTTGCTCAGGTTGAAGCTGGAGATAAGGAAGTAAGTTTTCTTGGTTTTTTCTCTACATTCGTGGGGGAAGACGTGGATGCCAACGGGTACGGCTCTCTGCAGATAAGTTACGGAAAATACTATACAAAATTTTTCCAGGTAGGCATTGCTCCTATTTTAAGCTTCTCAACAGGTGAAGATGAAAACGGAGACCCAAAGGTTGATGTTCAGTACAGCGGGTCAGTGTTCTTCAACCTGAACATGGCAACTGCCTCAAAATCAATCCCTTATATCACAGGCAGATACTATCAGTACACATTTGACATTCCTGAGGGCAGAGATTTTATTGATTATTCATACATTACAATAGGTGCAGGAGTAAAAAGTTTTTTTAACGAATATGCAGCATTCAATACAGTCGTAACCTACGGTTTCTCACCAAAATCAGAATCCAAAGGCGGAATAATTATGATAATGACAGGCCTTTCGTTTATTTTTTAAACCTGACATTCTTTGGTTACCCGGAGGGCTATAAAATGAAAAACCTGAAAATCATTATCGGATTATTGATTCTTGTCACTGGCATTGCAAATGCTCAGTTTAATCTCTATCTGGAACACTGGATACCGGTTAAATCTCATGAAACCACTTTTCTGGAATTCAGCAGTAACGGCCGTTTTCTGTCTTGGGGCGACAGCAAAGGTAATTTATACATTTTCGATACAAGTGCAGGACGAACTATTCACAAATTAAAAGCATACTGGAGAGATATAAATACCGCTGTTTTTGATCAAAAAACAAGCCGTCTGATAACCGGAGGACAGGACGGTAAAATCTGCGTTTGGGACCTTTACAGCGGCAGACTTGAAAATTCAATTAAAGGATACGGTACGGAAATTTCTGATCTTGCACTTTCTCCTGATGATCGCATGCTTGCTGTAGTCGGGAAAAAGAAGGAAGTTTTTATTTTTGAATTCCCGCTCGGGGCTCTGAAAGGAAAGATGAAGGGACACAGAAAAAAAGTAATTTCCGCTGCTTTCAGTGCAGGCGGAGATCAATTATTATCAATTTCAGAAGACCGGAAAATGATAATCTGGGATGTTAATAAGCTCTCTTTGGTACGTAAGACTGCAATTGAAGCGCGCACTATAACAGGCTCCGGCATTGATATCAAATCTGCGGCATTCAGCTTTGACAGAAAATTTATCGGAGTGGGAATAGAAGAGCACGTTCTTGCAAAAGGCGGCAGAGGAATGAAATTTCAATACAATCTTTCATTCTTTGACTGGGAAACAGGAGCTGAAATTGAAACACTTGCCGGTAATCGGAAGAACATTGATTTTTTTCTGATCTCTCCGGACAGGAAATATGCGATTACAGATAATTCCACACTCCGCAATAACAGGATATCTTTCTGGAACATACAAAACGGTGTAATTGAGCAGAATTACCCAATGCCCGGAAAACTTACATGCATGGCAGTATCAAAAAACGGTAAATGGTTTGCCGCAGGCTACAGAGACCTTAATGATAAATCTTTAAGTCATATTAATATCTGGAAGTTATCTGGTATGCAGGGGTATAAACGTTTTGGAACAGATCAGCCGGTTGCTGTGAAATCAAACAGAGGATTCGGCTCCTCTATAAAAATAACAACTCCTGAAGAACCTCTGATCTCTTACGGCGCAAGAAAGCGTATTGCAGTAATGACCTTTGATGCCCGCGGTATTGAAACTGATGTTGCACAAACAACTACATACCTGATTGAAAGCAAACTTGGTAACAGCGGATTAATTGAGCTGGTGGAACGAAATCAGATAAATAAAGTTCTGGATGAATTAAAATACCAGCAGACAGGACTTACTGCATCAAATGCCGCAGACCTGGGTCAGCATCTGAATGCAGAGTATATTCTGATAGGGAGTATAAATAAACTGGGTAATTTGCTGATAATTACTGCAAAACTTGTAAATGTCAAAACAGCTCAGATCGAAGGAACCAGAGAAGTACAATGTTCCAATGCAACTATTGAGACAATATCTGACATGGTGTCAGCTCTGGCTCCGACAATTATTAAATTTTAAGCTCTTTTCCTTAAATTAAACGGATAAAGGACGCATTAAATTTCCCGACAATTCGTGTAATTTGTGGATAAAAAAATATAATAACAGAATCGGGACTTGTCCCGATTTTCTTTCAGAAAAACTATAGTAGTAAAATCGGGACAACAGATTGTAATGTCCCCAGCGTTTTATAACAAGACCTCAGAGGTCTCGGAGACTTCTGAGGTCTGTAATTTTCTTTAATTCGTGTTAACTGTGTCCGGCTTTTGACGGACATGTCCGGCCACTGCCGGACGTGTCAGGCTTTTGACTGATTCGTGTAATTCGTGGATAAAAAAAGAGACGCCCAAACAGGGCGTCCCTTCTGAATAAATAATTATTTCCAGATCGGAACCTTGCAGGTGCCTCCTCTGGATTTTACAACCCGTCTCAGCCATTGCTCTGGGTACCCTACTGATTTAATCCATCCTTTTTCATTTTTCACATATCCGTCATTATACTTTGTTAAAAGGTCCTTACCCAGTTTTTCCCATCTCTTTACCACCTGCTGACCGTGGGTTACCGAATAATCTGTCAGATATTTTTTCATGAGCCCAGGATTTGTCTTTGCAAGTTCCGTTGCCGTATTTTCAATTGCAGGCTGAAGCTCAAAGAAATTATCTTCAATTTCAGACTGAACTTTCTGTATATCTTTGATCATGTACGAATATTTTAAATTGGCAATGTTTGCCACAAAATTAAAAACCCACCATGCAGAATCAAAAGAAAACTCTCTGATGTTTCCAACTGTAAAAGCTTCCGGTAGTGCATCTATTGAACAATACAGCGGGATATAGCAGGTTGTATAAGTGTCGTCCATTCCGTACCACAGCACTCCGCCGATTGCATCAGGCAGATAAGAGCGGGACTGGGAAACAAAAGAAAAACCTGTCTGCTGTGTCGAAATTGGCCTCTCCCATGCATATTCCACACTGTCAACTTTCCATGTAACAGGGCGCCATCTGTTCGGAGTTCCGAATGGTCCTGCATCAATACCCCTGGTCATATCAAATGGTGTTCCTTCGTAGTGATCTCTCATAAGAGACATTACATCTTTAACCGAGAGTTTTGAATCAGGTTTTATAAAAAGAGGATAGCGTTCCGCACCTTTTACAGCTCTTGCAAAATCAGGAGAAAATTTCTTTGACGGAGCACTTCGTCGGAATATGCTCCATACACGCGATGCACAGTAAAGACATTTTTCCGGTTTTACCGGATCATAAGCGTCACAATATCTGAAAGGTTTTCCGGATTTCGGATCATAAAATCCCTTTTTCTTTGCAAACGATATTACATTCTTTGAATAAATACAGTTTTCCGGATCATCCAGAGGAAACTCTCCTATTCTGGACATGTTTGCATGAGCACACATGTATCCTTCCGGTACCCTCAGAGCCACCCACTCTGCCCCTTTACCACCGGGGCCGGGGCCGATCATCTCCATAATCCACACTTCATTGGGATCCGCAATTGAAAATGTCTCTCCTGTACTTGCATATCCGTACTTTTCAACAAGATCTGTTATTACCTTGATCGCTTCTCTTGCTGTTTTTGCTCTCTGTAAAGCAAGGTTCATCAAAGTCCAATAGTGCAGTAATCCTTTGGGATTCCGCAGCTCTTCTCTGCCGTCAAATGTTGTTTCTCCTATTGCAAGCTGAAATTCATTCATGAGCCCTACTACAGCATAGGTATGGGGAACCTGGGGAATTTTGTGCACTTTACCGTCTCTTGTCCTGATCTCAATAAATTCTCCTTTTTTATGATCTGCTGCAGGTGTGTATCTGAGGTGAGGCAGAAACTCGCCGTCGCATGAATACGTAATTATTGTGGAACCGTCTTTTGTGGCTCCCTTGCTTACAAGGATATTTGTACATGCCAGAGTCTTCTCCAAAAAAAGAAAAGATAAGGTTAACAGCACAAAGATTGTAATTTTCTTCATTTTTCTCTCTCCTGATCTTTTTATGTAAACAATACTGGACAGCAACTATTATGCGTCCATTCATACAAAAATATATTTATACTTTATTGATTTAGCGGAGAATTACATCATTATGAATTTTACGTAACAGGGACTGAAATGTTTCATTCAAATAAAAATTTTTTCCTTCCTGTAAAAATATATCTCACAGCGGACGCAATGGACGCAAAGAAAAAAGGATAAAGGTTAAGGGATAAAGGATAAAACTTTTTCCCTGCATCCAGAAATTATAATGCAAAAAGCAATTGAGAATATCGAACACCGAACACTGATTTTTGATTTAAGAATTATTTTTCTGCAAACTTCTTAAATCTCAAGGTCTGTAAATAATTTATTTTTTTAATTCGTGATAATTCGTGTAATTAGTGGATCAAAAACTATAATAATCAGAATCGGGATTATATCGGGATAAAAACGGATGAATCATTTTATACAGTTGATTAAATTCAGCAGATCAGCATATGTAAAACATCAATCACTATGCCGGATCTTCAGAACCACGCATGTGGCACCCCATCCGCCTGAATCCGGAGCACAATCTTTAAACGATTCCACATATGGAGAGAACGACAAAATTTTATGTACTTCATACTTAAGGCGGCTCTTTCCCTTGCCGTGAATGATTCTTGTATGCCTGAACTTCAGCTTTACTGCATTAAGAAGAAATTCCTTTACAACTTCCTCAACTTGTTCAGGGAAAAATCCGTGAAGGTCCAGTACATCCGTAACTATCACAGGTTTCTGTAATTCGTGAGGAATATCCGCGGCTTTTGTTTTTTCCCTACTCATCCTTTTCTTTTCTGACAGTAATCTCAACTGTCTGGCCTGCAGCATCTTCTCCGATTATAAAAGGAATATTTGTACCGCTCTGAATCCTGAAAGGTTCCGGATGGTTCTGAAGCAGTTCTGTCAACCCCCAGTTCCCGTAAACCGGAGCAGTTGTGCTGTCATTTATTCCTGTTACTCCCCCCTGAAGAGCGGTTATTCTGATTTCGTATGTAAATGTTCTTGCATAAAGCCACACAAGATATGTGCCCGGTTCGACAAACTTATTACTCTCGTCTTTCCCGTCCCAAAAAACTGAATATTTGCCTGTCTGCAGTTTTCCTCTTACCAGGGTTTTAATAACAATAGTCTGTTTTACAGAAGAGGGATTTTCACACAACGTGAAAATTGTAATAAGAATTAATAATATCCCCGACAAAATTGCTTTCTTGCTTATCAATATTTTTACCCTATTCAATCCAGTCAAATACTTTTTCCCACCACTTTTTAACATTGGAAGGCTTTGTTAAAACATGTCCCTCGTCTTTAAAAATAACAAGCTGAGATTTTATATTATAAAACTGCAGCATTGAA
>Ga0190359_1002462_pt1 | contig 10984 bp, 7 predicted proteins | sample 48721823_MG_FD_161269 | JGI IMG/M metagenome (GOLD analysis project Ga0190359, IMG submission 161269) | Hydrothermal vent microbial mat bacterial communities from Southern Trench, Guaymas Basin, Mexico - 4872-18-2-3_MG | ecosystem: Environmental > Aquatic > Marine > Hydrothermal vents > Microbial...
GTTTAATTTTAAAATAGCATCGAAACCCTTCGGATAATTCTCATCTATTTCGCCAAAACGATTATCATTGCCATATAGATTATAATTTAAAACAGGTGTGAATGTAAAGTGGTAATCCATAATAAATAAGGGGAAAATAATTTCAGTCCCGTAATGGAAAATATTTTGCTTCTCAGGTATTGTATAGGTTATATACCCCCCCACAAATTTAATATTAAAAAGATTAATTCCATAACCAAAATAACCGCCGAAATATTTTTTGGAAGATTGTAAATAAGGAGTACCATCAAAACAGTAATTATAATTAAAACTTATCGTATACAGTTCCGCTCTATCTTTTCGAATAATAAATTCACCTGATAAATACTCAGACGTAATTAGATTTGAACGGATTAGATCCGATTTCAAATTAAAACTATTGTTTTTAAAATTTTTCTTTATTATACCATTGAATCGCAATCTGTCATTCCTTTGTATTGTATCGAGGTTCTGTATATAATTTCTCATCAAGCTGATTGTACCGTTGAAGATTAAAAATTTTGCGGAATGTATTTTTAAATCAAAATTGTAATTATTTAGGGGCAATTCGTACTGTTTGTAGATCAATTTTCTTATAAAATGGCCATTATCACTACTGTAGTAGATATTGTTTAACGAATCATAATCGTAGTTACCGTTCGAAGACTCAATAAATTGTGATATAAGAAAATAGGGCTTATAGTTTCCACCGTTTCCTTTAATTGAAATGTTAAACAGTTTGAAATTCTTTGAGAATTGTATATCGAATTGGCTCGTGATGGTGTCTTTATGTGTTTCTATATAGGCATGTAGCATTGAATTTTTGTTGCTTAATGAAATCTCATAATTCATTGATGAATATTCCGCGTAAAATTTTTTATATAGAGAAAGTGAAAGTATAGATCTAGAAATAGATATGCCGTTTTCAAATGTCCTTAAAGTATCCGTATTCGTATCCCTATGGAACATTTCTATTCCAATATACCGGTTTTTTACCCCGAGTGTGTAAATGCCTCTAAATTGCCCGTAATTATAAGGAGAAGAGGAAAGATAATCTGCATAGTATGAAGTATAAATATACTTATTAATGTTCAAAATCAGATTGGTATTTGTTTTAAAGATATTTTTGTTTAATAATTCCGAAGAATACGATTTTAATGATAATTTATCTTTATATTTGTAGTTCAAATGTAAATCGGATAGAAAAACGTTTTTAAAGCTATCCGGCTTTATTAAGTTGAAGTCCGATTTAAGTAAAGCGATTTTATCTGAAAAATCATTGTATTTAATATTTTGAAACCATTTGAACGAAGGCAAAATAGTGGTAATATCCGTTTCCGTCCCAAATATTTTTCTATATGAAATTACCCCTGTAGAATTGTAATTATTGTCGCCGACAAGTAGATTACTTTTGTCCTGGAGAAGTGTAATCGAAGCATTTAACCCGCTGTAATCCCCTTTTAATGAAATAGAACGTTTGAGTCCCGGAGGATGTACTATGATTAGTGGCAAATAGTCCCCTTTATGTTCTCCGACATATGAAAAACCGTGAATAGCATTATCGTATATGTAATCTCCCGTGGAATCTCCTACATAGGTAAAATGGCAAATATAATTTCCCTGATTGTAACCTGCATAGATAAAATGCTCTCCGGATTTTATATAATCACCCTTATTGGCTCCTACAAATTTAGAGCCGTTTAAAATAATGGTCGAATCATTGTAGCAAATTATAGAATCGTAAGAAATCCCGAAAATATTTCTATTCCAATCTCTTGTTTCGTCGTACATAACGGTGAAATGACGATTTATACTACCGGCGATGTGCATGTAATGTCTTAAATTATATCTGCTTTTAAGTTGATATGTGATGTATAATTTATCCCCTTCATTTATTTTGATACTCGGTAGAATCTCAATTGTACCATATGTATAATCAATAGAATAATCTATCCCGCTTCTCAAAATATTGCCATTCAGGAAAACCTTTTCACTTTGAGGAGATATATAATACAATGAGTCATTCGAAGAGAGAATATTATAAGGTCCCAAATAATTCTCTTTTATTGTAATTTCCACATTTCCTCTTTCACCTCCGTCTAAACCAGCGAGTAATCTCAATTTATTACCGTATTTTAAGTCAACTCCAATCATTTTTTGTTTTAATCCGTTTAATTTATAAGAGATATCACCCAAATTTATACTGTTGTTATCTTTGCCTAAAAAGATATTCATACCGGAAATATCGGATAAATAAGCCCCTTCCCCGGAAAATATCTTATTGTTGTCATTAATGTAGCCGTTTACAATAATACCACCGGGCGAATGATAATTAAAATGATTATCAGCAGCCGTATTTATATTGAAACCATTGTGGTCATTCATATTAAAATTAAGAATGTTCAACCCGCTGGCGAAATTTTCATTCCGTTTTGATTTTTTGTAATTATTTTTATAAGCTTGTACCGAATCGGCAGGTTGAATATATTTTAAAAAAGGATCGAATGTATGTTTTTTTAAAAGTATATATTCATCGTAAGAGGAGTAATTTATTGTTACTACCACGGAATCGGCAAAATTACGACGGAGCTTGATTATCCCTTTTGTCGAATCAATGTTCAGGTAACGAATAATACTATCGGGTTTAATATAATTGATGGTTTTGATGTGTGAATATGAAAGTTGATAATTACCCTTTTTAAATATAAACAATGTATCTACTGTGTTACAGTGAATAGATGCAAAGAGGAACTCAATAATTGAAAGTAAAAATAGAATCTTTCGCATATATTATTATCCGATTTTTAATTACATACATTTTTTGTGGAATATACTTGAATTTGGATATAAACAATCCGTTTTTAAAAAGAGTATCGTTTTTTAGATAAATCAAATCCCCGGAACAAGTGGTGCAAAATGATGTAATATTTGTATCTATCAACGAATCACGAAGTGAAAAGATATTACGGGAATATAAAGTGTCGTTTTCAAGAAAAAAAAGTATACTTGTGTTTGCTATGGTAAAGTATTTTATATATCCGTTTATGAGCAAAATATTATTCCTCGAAATTCCTCTATTGTCCAATATGTAAACTGCATCCGGTTTGTAAATAAAGGAACGTGCAAAACTATAAAACGAAATTGTGTCTGTTTTATGTGTATAGAAATTAAAAGTGCAAAGATAACCATTATCTATAAAAAACAGGTTATTTGCAGAATAATACCAGTAAATAAGATTACAGACATTATCTATTAGCAGTGAAGAATCCGGTGAAATTTCATAAATTTTATTGAATTTGTATTGGAGAGTTATCGAATCCGAAAGAATAAGCTTGTTATCGTTGTACAATGGAGGAGAGGGGAATAAACTTATTAAACTGCATAATAGTATGAATGCCGAGAAGAAGGAAACTCTACTTGCTTGTTCTATCATTTATAACATCATTTAAAACATGCTTTGGAATTGGTTGAGGGTAATCACCGGAAAAACATGCTGTACAAAAATTATCGAATTTAATATTCGAATCCGCTTTGACCGCACTAACCATATCATTATAATCCTGATAAATAAGAGCATCCGCATTTATAAAATTTCTAATTTCTTCTATTTCCATCTTGTTTGCTATCAATTCCGATTCGGTTTGCATATCTATTCCGTAATAACACGGATGTTTAACCGGAGGAGAATATGATGCAAAATATACTTCAATTGCACCGGACTGTTTTATCAGATTTACGAGTTCTTTTGATGTATTTCCCCTAACAATGCTATCATCAATTAAGAGTACTTTTTTACCTTTTAATTGTTCTTTGACCGGATGCAACTTCTGCCTTATGGAGCTTACGCGTATATCCTGTCCGGGCATTATAAAGGTTCTGCCAATATATCTATTCTTAATGAGTCCTTCCTGATAAGACACATGTAATCTTTTAGCAACGGCAAGAGCTGCATTACGTGCTGTGTCGGGAACAGGGACGACTACATCGGGCATAATGCCCAATTGTTTAATCTTTTCTGCAAGTGTTTTACCAAGGTTATATCTCGCTCTTGCTACGAGTATATTATTCATAATCGAGTCTGGTCGTGCGAAATAAATATACTCAAAGATACATGGTCTGTATTCTGCTTTTGTAATAATCTCACTGTGGAATTCGCCTTTATTATTGATAAATATCATCTCTCCCGGTCTAACATCTCTGACAATTTTATAGCCAAGTGTGTCAATAGCACAAGATTCGGAGGAGAAAATATAACTGTTTTCCTTCCTTCCGAAAATCAAAGGTCTGAATCCGTACGGATCTCTATATGCCAATAAACCGTAATCACCTATTATGGAAACAATTGAGTAACTACCTATTATCATGTTGGTAGTGTTTAAAAGAGCATTCTTCATAATTTTGAGAGAAAATGTTTTCCCCTCGAGGTTATGGGCAAAAATATTCAAAAACGCTTCAATATCGCAAGATGAATTGACAATTCTGTTATACTCGTTTTTATTGATTCTGCTTAACTCTTTGTGATTCGCAATATTACCGTTATGTGCCATAGCTATTCCATAAGGGTAGTTTACAAAAAACGGCTGAGCATCTTCAACCCCGCCGCTACCAGCAGTGGGATAGCGGACATGGCCTATCCCTATTGTCCCCTTTAGCATCTTAATTTTTTCGGGGGTAAATGCATTCTGAATCAATCCTTCATGTTTCTGGATGTGGAATTTACCATCGTAAGTACACATACCGCATGAATCTTGTCCTCTATGCTGTATGATATTTAACCCAATATACAATTCTTCATTAATTCTCTCATTTCCAATAATACCGATTATACCGCACATGATTATTCCTCTTCAAGTTTAATATTATGATCTATGCTGTAACCGTTTAAAAATGCCTTGGAATCCATAACGGATTTTCCTGAAGGTTGAATTTTTAAAATTTCCAATGAATTCGTTTTTGTGCCCAAGTATAGATGTTTTTTGATTGCACCTATAGTATTTTTAGGCAAGCTAACATTAGAGTGGATAGCACGGATTATTTTAAAATATTGCCCGCCCAGCTTAAAACGTGTACCCGGTCTCTCTGAGAAGGCGTTGATTTGCCTTAAAACGCTTTTCGAATCTCTGTTTGCATTCAAAGTATAATCAGCGCGAGTAATTTTTTCCGCATACGTGGCACAGGAATCGTCTTGTATTTTCATTTTGTAATTATCTTTTATGATTGAATAGATCGCCTTCAAAAGAAGTTCGGCGCTTGAGATAGATAATGTTTTAAATAGATCCGTATAAATTGTGTCATCGTCGATTTGTACTTTTTTTTGAAGAATGATACCTCCTGCATCTAACTTTTTTTCCATTTTGATAATGCTTATCCCCGTTTCGTTTTCACCATTCATTATCGCTCTTCTTATTGGTGCGGCTCCCCTGTATTTTGGTAAAAGCGAGGGATGTATATTTAATGGTAGATATTTGGGCAAGGAAAGTATAACCTCTTTAAGCAATTGTCCAAATGATGCAACTACAAAAAAATCGGGTTTGAAATTATTGATTTTTTCAATAATTGTATCTTCATTGCAATTGTTGGTTTCCAGAAAATTTACATTGTTTTTCAACGCATAAATTTTAGGAGGAAGAGGAAAGATTTTCCTCCCTCTTCCTGCCGGTTTGTCATGTTCTGTAATAATAAGAAGATTCGAGATACTGTTTAGTCTTTCTAATGCAGGAATACCAAATGAATCAGAGCCAAAAAAGACGATATTCATTGGTGTTAATTGCTTGATTTTATTTCTTTTGTCTTACTTTCCTGTTTATACAAACCGATGATGTATGGTTTCTCCACTTCAATCTCTACTTTTTCGGCAATTTTTATTGTTACAACATTGTCCTTTATCTTTGTAACAACACCACGTATCCCCGATTGCATTAAAACTTTATCTCCCTTCTTAAGGTTGTTCAATAGCTCTTGATGTTTCTTTCTGTTCCTCTGTTCGGGAAGTATAATCAAAAGATACATAATACCGAAAATAACGATCAAAAGCACTATTTGTGATGCACCACCCATGTTACCTCCTATTTTCGGGTAGTATATATTATTTATCGGTAAAATGCAAGAGATAAACAATGAAGATGTATCTATTAATATTCACATAAATTAATTGTTGACATTTTCTTTAAAAAGTGATTGAATAGAACCGAGCCAAAAGGAGGTGTAGTTTGCGATTAATAAGAGTTGATGATATTAACAATCTGATATCAAAAAAAGCTGCTACAGTCAGGGAATCCGCTAATATTTTTGAAATAGCCGAGGCTATGATAGAAGACCCTAAAACACGTTCTGTTTATGTCGTTGATGGGAAAAACAGATTGAAAGGGATAATTCCTGTGATTTATTTTGTAAAAGTCATTTTTCACGAATATGTACCGGATGAATACCTTTACTTTAAAGTTATGAAACCCATTGAATTCGACATGATACAATCTTTGGATACCTTAAATGCATCGGATATAATGCTAAGCCCCATTTTTGTAAAGTATAACGAATCTTTAAAAACGGCATTCCAACGTATGTTTTCAAGTGAATTAAAAGAGATCCCTGTTGTTGATGAGGAAATGAAAGTAGTAGGAGATCTTAATATACTCGAAATGATAGAAGCATGGTTGGAAATCAATAAGGAATAAGTTGATATGAATCTGACATTAGGCCTTGCCATAATACTGCTTTTAGGATTATTATTCAGCTATTTAGCAAAAGCAGTAAAAACACCTGTAGTTACCGGATTCATAGTTTTAGGGATTTTAATCGGTCCCTATTTTCTTAATTTGGTCCCGCATACTTTAATTAAAGGTTCCGGTTTTGTAGCAAATATAACACTTGGCTTTATCGCGTTCTCAATCGGGCAGGATTTCTATCTAAAAAAATTGAAAAAATTAGGAATTGCTGTTTTATGGATTTCCATTGGGGAAGTATTTGTGTCATGGTTAGTTGTATCATCGGTGATTTATTTTGTACTTAAGCAACCAATATATATTGCATTGCTATTTGGTGCGATAGCACCTGCTACTGCACCTGCGGCAACGGTCATGGTAATTCGAGAGTACAAAGCAAGAGGAACTATGACAGATATTATTCTCGGTGTGGTTGCAATCGATGACGCATGGGGTTTGATTTTGTTTGCTGTATCACTTGCCATTGCACGGAGTTTGTATGCAGGGAGTAATGTTGTTCCTGTTATGGTTATTTTAAGAGGTATTCTTGATGTCCTATTTTCTTTTATAATCGGTGGTGTTCTCGGGTATTTGCTCAATTATTTTTCCCGTTTCATTCATGACAGGGATAATTTCATGATTCTAACCGTTGGTTTTGTTCTATTTGCCATAGGTATATCTACTATATTAAATGTATCCGTCCTTCTCAGTTGCATGTTTCTTGGTGCCGTTATAGTAAATATAAGCTCTCATAGAGAAAAGTTTTTTGATTCAATTTCATCCATTGACTCCCCCATATATCTTATATTCTTTGTCCTGGTAGGGGCAAATCTTGAAATTCTTTCCCTTAAATCCATAGGTGTACTGGGAATCACCTATTTCTTTGCCCGGCCATTTGGAGAATGGTTGGGTGCATATTTGGGAGCAATTGTTGCAAAAACGCCGAAATATATACGGAAGTATGTGGGATTAAGCCTTGTCCCACAAGCCGGTGTTGCTCTCGGAATGGCATTACTTTGCAAATCGATATTTCCGGAAGCAGGTGAGATTATAATGAATGTTATTATTGCCACAACAGTACTTTATGAGCTTACCGGACCATTCTTTACAAAATATGCTCTTGCAAAAGCCAAAGAAATCTAAATTATTGAATTTCTCCCGAACGTAAAAGCCCAAATTTTGTGAATATAGGCCCCATTAATTCATAAATTACAGTTGTTGCCACAATTGTGGTAAATATGCTATTACCGATTTCGGGGAAATTGGATTTAGCGACGAGCGCTACCCCCAAAGCCACTCCTGCTTGAGGTAACAATCCCAAACCTATGTTATTTCTTATTCTTTTCGGGACTTTACCTAAATATCCACCTAAGGTTGCTCCGGCTACCTTCCCGATTATTCTTACGATAAAATATGTGCTTCCAATTATTCCTATATGTCTTAAAGAGGATAGTTTTAAATTTGCACCAGCGAGAACGAAGAAAAGAAGATACAAAGGGGATTCTATGTCTTCCAGTACTTCAAAGAATGTGGATGATGTACTCTGTAAATTTACAACGGCAATCCCGAGAGCCATTGAAGTGAGCAGTAATGAGAGGTGTAACATGTCGGCTATTCCGACAGCAAGTAACACAAAACTCAATGTATAAATTTCCATGTTGCTATGTCTCTTGAAGTATTTCGAGAATAATGAAAATATATACCCTAGAAATACTCCCAAAATGAGTGCACCTATGATTTCTAAAATAGATTTGCCCAAAACGAGGATGACGTTAGTCGAACTGTGTAGGTAGAGTGATTTTGATACGGCAAAAGATATGGCAAAAATTATCAAGCACCAGGCGTCATCAATAGCTACAACACCGAGTAGCACTTTTGTAAAATATCCCTTTGCTTTGTATTGTCTTATTACCATCATTGTCGCAGCAGGTGCCGTGGCAGATGATATTGCTCCGTAAAGAAGAGACATATATAATGGTTTTTTCAGCACAATAAAAAAAACAAATGTTACAAGCAGCCAGGCACCACTGGCTTCGAATACGGATATCCATAGTATCGGTTTACCCAATTTTCTGAATTCTTTTAAAGAGAAGTTTCTGCCTATTTGGAATGCTACAAATCCCAGTACGACATTTGAAATCAATCCGGTGGACGATAGTATCGTACTGTGAACGAGGTCAAGTAACTCTTGCCCAATTAAAACTCCTACAATCAAATCTCCTGTCACTTCTGGTAATTTAAATTTGCTGATCAATTTATTGACCACGAGTCCTGAAATGAAAATTATACCGAGACTGAGCAAAATATTCATCAACACTCCTTAATATTAGAATAGAATATTTTTTATGTTCGGTCAATAATTATTTTTTCCTATGGAGAAAGAATAAGTAAATATAGGATATAGGAAACAAGGAGTAGAAAATTAGGAATATATCAAATCAGGTTAAATGGTAGTATTTTATAAAAATTAAATCTACCAAAAGTATCTATCTCGTATTAGTAAGAATATTGTATTATTATTTATTTCTATAGAGGTTGAAAACACCTACAATTAGCAAAAAGGGGGTATCGATGATACCCCCTTACATGTGGAATAATAAAGTTATTTCATTTCTCTCAAGACTTCGAATTCAACTCTCCTGTTCTTAGCATAGTCGGATTCGGTTCTTTCGGGATAAACAAGAGGTCTCGATTCGCCATATCCACGAGAAATTATTCTTGATTTCGGAATGTTAAAATGTTTGACGATGTACATCTTAACAGCATAAGCCCTTCTTCTTGAAAGTCTCATGTTGTATCTCGAGGAGCCTCGAGTATCGGTATGTCCGCTAATCTTAACAATTATGGACGGATTCTGTACCATAATCATTCCGAGAGAATCAAGAACAGGATATGATTCCGGTTTTATTGTGGCTTTATTGAAATCAAAGTTAATATTCCTGAAAGTGAATTTCATTCTTTTCTTAAGTAAGTTTATATTTTTCTGTGTTGTTTCTGCCGGTTTAATCTCGACTTCTATTTCCTGTCTTATGTAATGCTTAACAAGGGGTTTCACTTTCATTGTGTATTTACCTGACGGCAATAATACTCTGTAAATTCCATTCTTATCGGTGTTTATAACTTTGAACTTTTTAAGAGTGGAATCGAGGAGTGTAATTTCGCAAGCTACACCCTCTTTTGTTTTTGCATTTTGAGCCTTACCTACTAGATAACCCTTGTTGATTTTTAGTTCGCAGATTTCAGTCAATGATTTGGCTTTATGTATCTTGACACTCTTATCAAACGGGACATAACCTTTCAGATGAATCCTGATATTGTAATCCCCTTCTAATAGATTGAATTTTGTTGTACCCGTGCTATCTGATTTTGCTTTGTATAATTTAGAAGAAACGATATTAACAGGAGCAAATGCAATTGGTTTGCCAGACAATTTATCAATTACACGGCAAATGAGAAGACCCGTGGATGGTTGCATTAGTATTGTTTTCTGTACAGATTCTTTGGGTTCAAGTGAAAGTTCCACAGTTTTTGTTTCAAAATCTTTCCTTTTAATTTGAATCTTAACATCAGGCGAGTATGTGTGGAATCCGAATTTACCATCAGCATTTGTTGTGCGGGTAAATGTTTTACCATCTCCATATGTTACAGTATAATCAGCCACGAGAGGTTTTCCTGTGGTAGAGTCTTTTATTATACAATTGATATTTGACCATATTGGAGAACGGAAGCCAAAATTCAATTCGGTACTAATCCCTTTCAAACCGTAGAATAGTCCTCTGTGGTTAGAAGCCCCCAGATCAATATAAGCAAAGGGAAGTTCCAAACCTAAACCAAGGCTGTATTCTATTAGCTCTTTCCCACCTATTCCTATCCCGGCTCTGACCGGTAAAAATCGCCCGATGGCATATTCTCCTTCAAGTGTAAATTTTGGAATAACGCTTGATAACGGTGTATTTGAAAATCCCTGTTCATAATTAAAACTCAATTTCCATGGTGAATAAATCCCTCTCCATACAGCTCCAATATTTAGTATAGGAGGAAGGTGTGTCGTAAATGGGGCATAAGATTTTGAAAAAGTCGTATCTATGAATTTATTAAAAATGGAATCGCCATTTATTGAATCACCTGAGAGATACATGTCGATTAATTTATAAAGGTTTATGCTGTCTAAGTTAATTATTCCCTCACCTATAAGAATGGCACCGTTATTAAATACATCGCTGCTATCCGAAAAATCTATTGAGTCAGCATCCCAATTAATGAAT
>Ga0190359_1002463_pt1 | contig 10982 bp, 7 predicted proteins | sample 48721823_MG_FD_161269 | JGI IMG/M metagenome (GOLD analysis project Ga0190359, IMG submission 161269) | Hydrothermal vent microbial mat bacterial communities from Southern Trench, Guaymas Basin, Mexico - 4872-18-2-3_MG | ecosystem: Environmental > Aquatic > Marine > Hydrothermal vents > Microbial...
AGGGTTCTCATATCATCTATACCCATCTTTATCATGGCCAACCTGTCCACCCCTGCCCCCCATGCAAGAACTGTCTGGTTTATTCCAAGGGGCTGGGTTACCTCTGGTCTGAATATACCTGACCCTGCAACCTCTATCCATTTTCCATTCACCAGACAGTCCAGTTCTACTGAGGGCTCTGTAAAAGGGAAGTATCCGGGCCTGAACCTTACCTTTTTTGCGCCAGCTATCTCCTTACCGAATATCTCTAGGTAACCCAGCAGGTGTTCAAGGGTTAGATTTTCTCCTATAACTATGCAGTCACACTGGAAAAACTCGAAGGAATGTGTCTGGTCAGGCATATCTGGCCTGAAGTTTCTGTCCAGGGAAAAGAATTTTGCTGGGGGTTCGAATTTTCTGGTAAGGTTTCTTGCTGAAACAGACGTTGTTTGGGATCTCATAATGGTCTTCAGTGTTTCCTCAAGGTTCCATTGGCCCCAGCCCAGGGATCCTGTTATCCATCCGTTTTTATGGGTTTTTTCAACCCATTCAAGAGCCCTCTTGTTTTTCACCATGCCTGTTTTTGGTTTTTTTAGTTTGAATATACCATGTATGCCCCTTGCAGGATGGTCCTGGGGGATGAATAAAGCATCAAAGTTCCAGAAGCCGGTCTCAATAAAAGGGCCTTTGGTTTCCTGAAAGCCAAGGGCTGTGAGTCTTTTTCTGATTTTGTTCAGAAACTGGGTATAGGGGTGCATCTTGGCTGCGTTTATTGTGGGTACAGGTGTTTTTACATCGTATGGTCTTAGTACCTTTCTTCTCCAGTCACCTGTTATTAAATCCTGCGGGGTCAGCTGGTTGTAAAGAAATTTTTCCTTTTTAATGCGCGGTATTATCATCTCTCCTTTTTTTGTCAATGCGTATATTTTTTCCTTTTTTTCCCTGGCTTTTATCAGCTTTCTTTTTTTTAGTTCCTCGAATTCCGGGGATGGGTACGGATAGTTTTCCTCTTTTATGTTCTTTTCTATCTTTGTTTCTGTTTTCAGGATTTTCTTTCCTTCTTCTGTTAGTACGATGTTGTTTCCCTCAAACACTATCCATTTTTTTCTTTTTGCCCATGCAAGGGCTATGTTCAGGTTTGGGATTTCCTTTTTCAGTTTTTTTGGTGTTGCCTTTCCCTTTGCAAGCAGAACCAGTAATCTCCTTTCTGGAAACCCGACCTTAGCGTATTCCTTTCCTTCTGGGGTTATCACAGCCTCCATTCTTTTTTGTATTTCATGTTTGGTTAGCCCTTTCACGCCTGCCCAGAGGCTGGCCTTGTGCACAGCAGAAACAGGAAGTTTTGTTTTCTTTGATATCTGGGCCGGGCTGGCTATCCCGAGTTCTTTCAAGGCCAAGAGTATCTTTCTTTCATGCGGATGTAGTTTTTTTACAATGTCTTTCATGCTAATCTCTTATATAGTTATTGTATATTCATATATATAATATGTCAAACTGGTCAAGAATATGGAAAAGCGCAGGGGGTGTTGATTTTAACAGGGAAACGTGTATGTGGAAATTCTATGAACTGCTTCTGGACGGGTATGATTTTAAGGGTAAAAGGGTTCTGGAGTTTGGTTGTGGCACAGGAATAAACTCTGTTTTTATGGCTGCCATGGGGGCAAGAGTGACTTTTCTTGATAATTCCAGGGAGGCCCTGAAGCTTGTAAAGAGAAACCTGGATGGGTTCTCACTGGACGGGGATCTTGTTTATGGGGATGTTTTTGATTCTGGTTTTGAAAGTGAGTTTGATGTTGTGCATTCAGAGGGGCTTATAGAGCATTTTATAGGAAAGCAGAGGCAGAAGATACTTGATATCCATGCAGAGGCAGCTAAAAAACATGGGAAGATTGTCATCATAGTTCCTAATCTTAAATCCCCCGGCTATAGGATAGGAAAATTTCTGGCTGAAAAAACAAACACGTGGATATATGGGAATGAATATCCCTATTCAGAAAGTGAGCTGAAAAAGAGGATGGAACTGGCCGGGCTTAAATTAAAGAAGATTATTGGTGGGGGATTCTTTTCCTCCTTTGCTTGGATTCTTTGCCCTCTTTGGCTTCCATCAACCAACATGGTGAAGAACAGTATGAGTTTACCTACAAACAGTGCAGTTATGAAGGTTGATTATAATAACATGTTCGCAGATAAGTGGGGAAGGGTTATTGGGGCTGTTGGTGAGAAGCAGTGAATGCTGTGGCCTTTACCAGTCCTTAAATCTTAGCTGTTTTCTTTTTGCCATTGTGTCTCTTATTCCTGATATCGCACCCTTTGCGTAGAGCAGTATTGTTAGGGGTAGATAGAAGAATATATAGGGTATTACAAGCAGTATGTCTTTTTTATCGCTCTTTGGTTCTTCTGGGTATGTTATTATAGCCACATGACTGAGGGTTGCTGTGGTTACAGAAGCAAGGATGCTTGAGAAGAACGGCACAAGAAAAATGGCAGAAAGGGTTAGAAATTCCTTTATGGAAAAGGTATAGATTAGGTAAAATGAAACCAGTGGTAAAAAGTAGATCGTGGTCTGCCATATCACAAAGCTTATTATTGCCAGTGTTAACAGAAAATAAGGCAGTACAGATAATGTAAATTGCGCATGTGTCGGGTATTTCTCCCTGTGGTTAAGGAATGTTAATGTGCCTCCCTTGCCCCACCTGAATCTTTGTCTCTTTAGTTCAGATATGCTTGTTGGTTCATTTGTTTTCACTATGGCCTTCGGCTCATACTGGATATTGTACCCGGCTGCGTTGATTCTCATGGCCAGGTCATGGTCCTCTATAAGTGTGTTTGGCCACCCGCCGACCTCTTCTAATGCAGATCTCCTCACTGCAACGCCACATCCCCTGAATCCTATCAGCGAACCAAAAAACATGTGTGTTTTGAACATGCTTGAAATAAATGCACTCTCCACGCTTGCAAGTCTTGTCAGCATGTTTTTGTGTTTGTTTCTTACAGTGTATCTTGGTACAACAACAGCTGTTTTTGGATATGAAAACCATGGCATTAGTTTAGTCAGGCAGTCCAGTCTGGCAGTGGTGTCTGCATCTAAAAAAAACAGGAATTTCCCCTTTGCATATTTCAGGGCCTTGTTTAAAGCCCTTGCCTTACCCATTCTCTTTTTATTCTGGATTATCCTGACCCCGTGCTTTTTGCATATCTCGGGTGTTTTGTCCTTGGAATCGTTTACTACTATTATTTCCTTCCTTGGATAGTCTATGTTTTTGGCGGATTTTATTGTGCCCTCTATTTCTTTTTCTGATTTGAAAGCAGGTATGATGATTGAAACAAGGGGCGTATTTTTGCTTACACCCTCTGGTCTTTTAACTGTTCTTTCCCATCTCCAGCCCAAAAACCAAAAGATCAGGGCAAGGATAACCATACTGGCAATAATTACAACAGCCCACATTCTATCCCCCAATCCTGTATGGTATTATATAGTTGGTTGCATTAATCTTATAAATCTATATCCTCCTCATAAGGGACAAAACAGCTGCCTTGGCTCTTGTTTTAAGGGTTGTTTTTTTGGTTATCGTTCTAATTTTTCTGGCTTTTATAGCCTTTAGGATGTCCTTCTTGTTTTTGTTGGCCTTTACAAGGGTTATGCTGTTTCCCACTTCTTCTTTTAGATGCGCATCGCTTCCTGCTAGCATGGGGAGGTTGTTTTTCCTGGCAAATTCCATGGCTTTTTTATTAGAGTAATTGAATATGCACCTGGAGTTGAATATTTCTACAGCGTCTATGTGTTTTATTATATCCTTCATATGCCTTCCAAAGTGTTTTCTTGTAAAATCATATGGGTGGGGCAGTATTATAAAACCGCCGTGCTTCTTTGCAATTGTGCATGTTTTTAATATGTCCTGCTTTTGCTTAATATCGAAATCAAGGCCAAGAACTATTATTTCTCCCTGGTTTGTTTTCACTTCCTGCCCTATAAAGATGATAAGATCCGGTGCGTGTTTCTTTGCGAGCCTGCAGACCTCCTTTGCTCCCCTCGTTGTTCCATGGTCTGTAATACCCAGAACATTTAGGTCCTTTTCTTTTGCCAGTTGTATTAATTCACTTGGTTTTATTCTGCCATCGCGACGGGAAAATGTTGTATGCAAGTGCAGATCCATTTTAAGTGTGCTTTTTGATTTCATAGTTTATATAAAGATAGCAGTTTAAAGTATATTATAGATGCTGTATGAGACAGGATATTCTGGAAATAGCAAAGAGAAGGGGGTTTTTCTGGCAGAGCTCATCAATACACGGTGCCATCTCTGGTTTTTATGATTATGGGCATGTGGGATCTTTGGTTAAAAGGAGGTTTGAAAACCTCTGGAGGAATTATTTCATTGGCCTGGATGATAACTTCTATGAGATACAAACAAGTGTTATAATGCCGCAAGAGGTCTTTAAGGCATCAGGGCATCTGGATAATTTTGTTGATCCCATAGTTAAGTGCTCCAAGTGCGGGAACGTTACAAGGGCTGACCATATTCTTGAGGCGGAGCTGAAAGAAAGTTTTGAGGGGCTGGCCCCGGAGAAGATGTCAGGACTTATAAAAAAACATAATATAAGATGTGAGAAATGCAAAGGTCCCTTGGAGGGGACCGGGGTTTTTAATATGTTGTTTCCGCTTAAGCTCGGTGTTGGCAAATCTGCGAGAACAGGTTATCTCACAGGAGAGACAGCACAGGCTGCTTATGTAAACTTTAAGGCAGAGTTTGAGGCTTTGAGGAAGAGGCTGCCCATGGGCCTGGCTATTATAGGAAAGGCATTTAGAAATGAAATATCACCAAGAAACGCCCTCATAAGAATGAGAGAATTCACGCAGGCAGAACTGCAGATATTCTTTGATCCTGATAATATTAATGAACATCCCGGGTTTGATGAAGTTGCTGATTACAAAATAAGAATTTTTACTGTTAAGAACAGAAAGAGAAATAAAATAGATGAGTTAAGTTGCAAAAGTGTTGTCAAAAAATTAAAACTGCCAAAATTTTATGTCTACTACATGGCAAAGATTCAGCAGTTTTATTTAGATGTTCTGAAGCTGCCTAGAGAGAAGTTCAGGTTAAGGGAATTATCATATGAGGAAAAGGCCTTTTATAACAAGTATCACTGGGATATTGAAATGGATCTGGCTAGTTTGGGTGGTTGGGCGGAAATTGGAGGCTGCCACTACAGGACAGATCATGACCTTAAAGGGCACCAGGATGTTTCCAAAGAAAGCATGACAGTGGATGTGAATGATAAAAAAATCCTTCCGCATGTTCTGGAATTGAGTTTCGGTGTGGACAGGAATATTTATGGTCTGTTCGAACTGGCTTACAGGGAAGAGAAGGAAAGAACTGTCCTTTTGTTTCCAAGGCTGGTTTCACCCTACGACGCTGCTGTTTTTCCGTTGGTTAGAAGGGATGGTTTGGATAAGATAGCAAAAAATATACATCAGGAGTTAAGAAAGCAGGGTCTTATAGTGTTTTATGATGAATCCGGATCTATTGGCAGGCGTTACAGAAGGATGGATGAGATCGGAACTGCTGCCTGCATAACAGTGGATTATGATTCCAAAGAGAAAAAGGATGTCACTCTGAGGGACAGGGACACCATGAAACAGGTGAGGGTGAAGATAAAGGATTTGGGTAAGGTTCTAAAAAGGTTTCAGGAAGGGGGGAGGTTAGAGAAGCTGGGAAAGAAGTTAAAATAAGTTTTGTGGTTAGCGTGAGTGAAAAGTGGTTGATGTTCTAGATGTGCTAATTCAATTATGTGTTTGGATAGCCACCAATCTGTGTGAACCGGTTGCTTTTTTGGGCTCTGTTGTTTCGCATCATTCCTTTTCTTTCTTGAGTTTTATTATGGCTTGGGCCAGATCGCCATGGAGCTCCTCCAGGGTTCTTCTGACATCCTCTTCTGTGGCCCCTGTTTGGCCCATGACCACCCTAACATCATCATCAGAAAACAGGCTTTTGGAGCGTTCCTCTTCCTCTCCTGTTATCTGCCATGTGTCCTGCCCCATCATGTTGATCTTGGAAACCTGTGGGTTCTTTATTATTATCTCCTTTTCAGGGGTTTTGATTATAACCTCTTCTGCTTCTATTTGTGTGGCCTGCATGCCCATTCTTTTTGCTATCCTTTCTAGTTGCCTGGGGTTTATTCTCATGTTATCCTCCGTTCTGTAAATGTTTGGAATTTAATATGAATCAACTAAATGCAGTTGTTTTGCTGATTCACATCTGCAACAATTAATGCATATTTTTAAGTTGTTTTGTATTAATATAAATCCTTCTTTATTAATTGGCGCATTGGATATATATTCTGGTACAGCAAAATAATTATTGGATAGTATATAGAATCTAAAATATAAAGGTGGGAAATGAAGAAAAAAAGAAAAGGACCTGTTATAGAGATAACAGAGAGCCCTTATTACAGGCCTGTAAATGCCAGTGGGGTTTTTGGTGGACTAAATCCAGATGATGGAAAGGTCATATTCTTCTTGGACAGGGTAAAGCCCAAGATGAAGAGAAATCCTCCAGGGGCCATGGATACAGAAAAGATAAACAGGGAGTTGCAGGTAGAGGTTCACATGTCACCGTCACAGTTTACAGCAATGGCCAAGTGGATGATGGAGCATGTCAATAGGCTTGAAAGGGCCAAAAAAGGTAAAAGGGTCAGGGGAGAGGCATCAGAGGCTTCTTATATAGGGTAATGGATTGGTTGGAGTGGATATAACACTGTTATATATTTAAGTATTTCTATCCCAGAATGTTAGTTTTTCAAAACATATAACCAAGTTGTGGTTGTTTTTTTATTGCTTATTGACTATAAATTTTACATGCTCGAATTTCAGATCCTGGATGTTGATTATGTCTTGGTTGATGAAAAACCAATAATAAGAATATTTGGCAAAACCGAAGGTGGAGAAACCGTTTGTGGCTTCTATAATGATTACCTCCCCTATTTCTATGTTGATGGTCAAAGGGTCCTTGAGCAGCTTAAAAAAGAACCGCAGATTGTTGATATAAAAGAGGTTGAGAGGAAGCTTGTGATGGATCACAATTCAACAAAAAGGATGTACAAGGTAATACTCCAAAACCCTGCCAAAACACCAGAGATAAGAGAGCGGTTAAAGACGGGTGGTGTGAGACTGTATGAGGCTGATATACTCTTTAAGTACAGGTTTTTGAGTGACATGAATCTGAGGGGTATGGGGTGGGTGAGAATAAATGAAAGTAATGGAGCGCCAACAAACACTGTTTTGACAGACAAAAAAATACAGATAAAGGACATATCGGCAATAGATAGGGATAACATACCATTGAAGTTCCTGGCATTTGATATAGAGTGTGTTCCTATCAAACCAGGAACAGTGCCTGAGGCCAAAACAGATCCTATAATAATGATATCAATGGTTTTTAGCACACCACACAAGGGGAAAACAAGCATTGTTTTGAGCACAAGGGGTGGTGACAGTGTTGTGGCCTTTGAATCCGAAAAGGATATGCTACAAGAGTTTATAAAAATAGTGAATGAGTATGATCCTGATGTTCTTACTGGTTATAATGTCAACAATTTTGATTTCCCATATATACTTGAAAGGATGAAAAAAAATAATGTGAGGCCTGTTTTTGGCAGGTGCAACCAAAAGTATGTTAATGCAAGAAAGATAGGGGCAAGGTACAAGGTAAGTATAGTGGGGAGGATTATAGTTGACAGCTTTGAGATCATAAAAAAGGATTTTTCCTTGCAACGGTATGGGCTTGATTTTGTTTCAAAAAAACTGTTGAATGAAAAAAAGGATCCTGTCAAGCACTCTGAAATTGAACAGTTGTGGAAAGGTGATGCGGAGGGTTTCAGAAAGCTTGCTGAATATGCAAGGAAGGATTCTATCCTGGCAATGAACCTTGTCCTGAAGCTTAATCTTATAGATAAATATGTTGCTCTTTCAAGGGTTTCAGGCACATTGCTGCAGGACACCTTGGAAAGCGGAGAAACAGCAAGGATTGAAAATTTCCTGCTAAGAGAATTCAATAAACAGGGTTATGTTTTCCCTTGCAAACCAACCCATATGGAGACTAGCAAAAGAGAAAAGGAAAGGGTCAAAGGACTAAAAGGTGGGTATGTTCTGGAGCCTGAAAAGAAGCTGCATTCAAACGTAGCCGTGCTGGATTTTAAGAGTATGTATCCGTCTATTATAATATCCTTTAACATATGCCCAACAACCATAGTCAAAAACAAGTCTGTTGATGAGAGCAAGCTGATTAAAACACCGTCTGGTGCTTGTTTTGTTTCAGGGGACATAAGGGTTGGTATAATACCAAAGATACTGGAGGAGCTTATGGAAAAAAGACAGGCTGTTAAGAAAAGGCTCAAAAAAGCAAGAGATCCAAACAAAAAAAGGATTCTGGATGCTGAGCAGTGGGCACTTAAGATCATGTCTAATGCGTTTTATGGCCACATGGGATACTCAAGAGCAAGAATATATGATCTTGATGTAGCGAATGCCATAACAACATGCGGGAGAGACATAATAAAGAAAACAGCCGAGAAGATAGAGAAGGAGTTTGGTTACAAGATTGTTTATGGCGATACTGATTCTGTTTTTGTTAAAATTGATGTGGATGATGTGGAGAAGATAGCTGAGATCGGTAACAAAATATCACAAAAAGTGACAAAGGATCTTCCTGGTATAATAGAGCTGGAATTTGAGAAAGTGTTTAAAAGATTCCTTCCGCTGACAAAAAAGAGATATGCTGCATGGAAATTTGAACCCACTGAGACGGGTTGGGAGGATGGTATAGAGATGAAGGGAATAGAAACCGTCAGGAGGGATTGGTGTGAGCTTGTTTCAGACACTATTAAGAATGTTATTGATATACTGTTGAAAAAAGAGGATGTGAAAGGGTCTGTTCAATACTTCAGGGGTGTTATTGATAATATAGTGAAGGGGAAAACCCCTATCCAGAAGCTTGTTATAACAAAAACAATGACCAAGTCTCCGAAAAACTATGCTGGTATCCAGCCACACATCGAGCTGGCAAAGAAAATACAGATGAGAAATCCGGTCGAAGCGCCCGGTGTTGGGGACAGGATAGGATATATTATAGTCAAAGGCACACAATTGCTTTCAAAAAGAGCAGAGGATCCAACATACGTTTTGGAAAAGGGTTTGCAGATTGATTCCCAATACTATGTTGAAAATCAGCTGCTACCTCCTCTTGAAAGGGTGTTTAAGAGTCTGAATATATCCAAATCAGAGTTGTTGGGGAATGGAAAGCAGATGGGTATATTTGATGCAATAAAGTACGCGAATGGTAATGGGCATGGTGTGAAGTATTCAGAACCGGAGATGCCAAAGGAGATTAACATAGAGAAAATGAATGGTTTTATATGCACAAAGTGCAATAAGTTCTATCCAAGAATTCCTTTGATGGGGAATTGTGATTGTGGCGGTAATATTCTTTTTTCAAGCCCAGAAGGGCCTGCTGAATGGGTTACGACTTAGAATGAATATGATTTTTCTCTAAGAGATATTAATGGTTTTAGGTTTGTGCTTCCATTGTAGACACAGAACATGCATGCATCTTCGCCCCTCTTCCCAAATTCAGAACAGGTGGCGGCATACTCTTGTGTTTATGTTATGCCTCGTTTCTTTGCTCCTAATACGCAGGGGTATTCGTTAATACCATCACTTTTTGTATAAATTGTATAGGGCTTTGCGACATAATTCAAAGATTTATAAGCCTGTTTTAGCGCTTTGTGAACATTCATGCTAATTTCATTCTGGGTTGTGTGTTTTCTGGGGTGTTTTATGAAGTTATAGGGGAAACGACAGGTTCTGGTTTCCAGTGGAAATCATGGTTCTTCACAAAATATTCATTTCAACACCATGCGGGCCTCTCCATAAGAAACAATGGGGTGTATATTCACGTGACAGTGTATATGTTCACATGAGCAAGGAATGAACATGTTGCTAAACATGCGGTGTTTTTTTTTGACACGGATTTCTAGATCCCCATGTAAAAAAGTATCAGTGGGACCATAAGCACGCCCATGGAATTGCTTCTTTTAACACCGAGCAATGGGGCAAGAAGACCTGTTGCTGTTGAAACGAACAAAACAAGGAGACCCCCCGGATCCGTGAATAGATATGTCAAGAATATTAGAAATATTATTATAGATATTGTCAGCCTTTTATAATCTGTTTCCTGTAGTACTGATATTATCTTCTTAACTGATTTTATCAGCAGGAAAGAAGATATGCCGGCTGATATAAGAGCAACCGCAACCAAAAGCAATAGTTCATTTATGCCAAAATCAGTGAGAACCTGCTGCACAGCCACTGCTGCACCTGATCTTGGCCTTAAAATCGTATACAAAGAGATAAGAGAAAACAGAGCCACAACCGTGTTTATGCTTCCTATAGATATCAGAAACTCTCTGTGATCCCCTTTTCTTGTTATCTGCTGGGAGAGTGTGGTTGCCTGGGATGCTCCTATTCCAGGAAGCGTTCCTACTAGCACACCGGAAAACAGCGCTTTTATTGTTCCGGAAAGGGCAAGCCTTTTTGGTATTTTTGGTGTTTCTGTTGTTTGTTTCGGAACCATGGTTTTTCTATTAAGGCTTATTATTAATGTGCTTATGCCGAACAGTCCTGTAAACACAGGGAATATAAACGAATGTGAAGGTAATATGAATGAATCTAAAACCAGGATGCCAAGTATTCCTGATAATGTGAAACACAAAAAGGCAAGAAGCCTTCTTCTTAAACCATGTTCTGAAAATATTATAACAAGTGCTATTATTATAAGCACCCAGTGGATATAGTTATGGATGCCTTGATAAAACAATGGTATTGTTGGTATTAGTATTGGAAGGGAAAGCAGGGAAAGTAAAATAACACCAAGACCACCTGCTGTCGTTAAATATATGGCTTCTAGGCCTCTTCCTTCTAGGCTCTGCCAATTTAATTCTGTAAAACCATA
>Ga0190359_1002464_pt1 | contig 10980 bp, 9 predicted proteins | sample 48721823_MG_FD_161269 | JGI IMG/M metagenome (GOLD analysis project Ga0190359, IMG submission 161269) | Hydrothermal vent microbial mat bacterial communities from Southern Trench, Guaymas Basin, Mexico - 4872-18-2-3_MG | ecosystem: Environmental > Aquatic > Marine > Hydrothermal vents > Microbial...
AACCCACTGTGGCGATTATACCGGTAAACATTTTATTTTTTCCTCATCGGATAGCCGGTGATCAGTATGTCCGGTGACAAATCATAACTGACCGTTAAATTTTTATATTCGATTCCATCGGCAATCTTTTTGATGCCCAACTCGCCGACCGCCTCGATCCCCGAGCCGATTACTTTCGGAGCTACAAAGACATAATGTTTATCTACCAGGCCGGCCTTAAGAAATGAGGTTGCCAGTTTCGAACCGCCCTCGACAAGGATCGAGGTTATTCCGAACCGCCCCGCCTTATCCAGAAAATCGGTCAATGACAGCCCGTTGCGTTTACTCTTAATGGCCCAGATAATCAGATTCTTTGCCCTGATTCTGGATGGATCACCCTCAGGAACGGCCAGAATCGTCCGGGCATCATCATTCTCCTTAAACAGCTTTAATGTTCCCGGCAGATTATTCGATCCGGTCATGACGATACGATACGGATTGTTTCCCTTAACCATCCTGACCGTCAATTCCGGATCATCGGTCCGGGCCGTTCCACTTCCCACTACCACTGCATCGCACAGGGCGCGCAACTGATGTCCCATCCGGAGGGCCTTGCTCCCCGTTATCCATTTGGAATCACCTCCCGATGCCGCAATCCGTCCGTCGAGCGTTTGGGCCGTTTTGAGAATGACAAACGGTAGTCCGGTCGTAATATTTTTTAGATATATTTCATTAAGTGATTCCGCTTCTTTGCGGAGAATACCTGATTTGACCTTTATTCCGGCTTTTCTCAATCTGGCCGCACCTTTGCCGCCTACCAGCGGGTTGGGATCCTTCATGGAAAAAATCACTTCGGCAACACCGGCCCGGATGATTTCATCGGTGCATGGTTTTGTGCGGCCGTGATGACAGCATGGTTCCAGATTTACATATAGAGTTGCGCCGCGCGCCTTATGCCCGGCTTCATTGAGAGCATTAATTTCTGCATGGGGAGTCCCGGCCCGTTTATGATAACCCCGGCCGATTATTCGGCCGTTTTTCACCAGCACCGCACCGACCATCGGATTCGGCGAGGTCTTCCCCGCCGCTTTTCGCGCCAGTTCCAGGGCCGCGATCATATAACGTTCGGTTGCTTTATCGGCCATAAAAAAATCCCCAATTTTCATCGGGGCATCATTATATAGACCGGATAGAACATACCTATCCATCATCTTCTCCCATCCGGACTATACCGTCGGCACCGGAATTTCACCGGTTCAACCGCATGCGGCTCGCGGGCTTTAACCGCCGGTCGAGGAATTTCACCCCGCCCCGAAGAATTTCCGATAATATACGCATCTTCTCTGCAAAATCAAGGACTATTTTAAAAAATGAGAATTATTCGCGAAAATGAATTGTGGAAGATAAGTCGCTATTCCGCAATATGATTGTGAAATGATATTCGATGATTTTTATATCTGAATCGGACACTATTGCTCGGTCGTATCATTGACCAGCGAAGCAATATAATCGGCCGATTCATCTATCGACAACAGCACCTTATCCGACTCGTCGTCATCCGCCCCATGGCGAAGTTTCAGTAAATCTATCGAACCGCGAAGTCTTGTCAGCGGGCCCTTTATATCACGGATAATATTGCGGCCGCCGTTTTTTTCGATTTTTTCCATATCACTCGTAACCTGCGTCTTTGATAACAGGCGGCTGATATTATATAGCTTTATAAACGAGGCCAGCCGCGACGCTACCTGTTTGCAGAAAAGAATGACGGTAGAATCGTATGCAAACCGGTTCCAGTTACGCATCTCTCCCAGTGTGATAAATCCCTGTGTAATGCCGTTCACCACGATCGGGATGATAAGGGTCGAATTTACATCCTTGAAGACCAGCTTTTTTGCCTCGATATCATCAAGTGAGGCCTCGGGATCCTTTTGATTTATCAATAACAACCGTCCTTCGCGGGAGACAATATAATGCCACGGTGTCAACTCACGCGAAAGACTGACAGGATTGGAATTGATATTGTCGAATGGCCGGATTAATTTAAGCGCTTTTGTATTTAATCGAGATCTGTCCGAATCGATCATCGAAATACGCACCATGGTTGTCCCGACATTCTCCATAAGAATATCGGCCGCCGCTTTTAATACCGTGCCCGTATCACAGCCTTTTTCGGCAAGGGAATCGAATGATGCCAGAGCGCCGAGGTAGCGGTCCCTTTCATGTATCGACGCATTCAATATATTGGCCTCGATTGCCGGGGCCATGGCCGCCGCCATCGTTTCCACTCTCAGCAAATCACGCCGGGTGAAATGCCCCGGTAAAGCGCACCCCAGTGTCATGCAGGCGATGACCCGCCCGTGATTAATTATGGGTACTGCGATCATACTGGACTGTCCGCAGCTTAAAAACAGGGAATCCAGCCCGGTGTTCTTCGAGTGGGTAATATCTCTGATCAAAAGACTTTCATGAGATTTTATCACCGTCGCAATCTGGGTATTGTCAATCGGAAGTCTGACACCATCCTCGAGAAGTATTCGGCGGTTGATACCGGTGGTGTAACGCCTCATATTCATCCGCGCCTTATCGAGTACTGCCAGAGAAAAATAATCCGAACCGACGGCATACTTGAACAGTACCGAAAAATCATGAAGAATTTCCTTAAGATCGGTCCTGGATGCAATAAGTTTTCTGACCTGTGTCAGGTAATACCAGTTGTCTTCGAAAAATTTTCCTTTGAGCATAATGAATTCCCGCTCGAGACGGGCCGACAGCATACGGCTTATTTTCTCAAGGGCATGTGTATCGTCTGAATTTGCTCTCCTGTCTCCCTCGTTCCAGAAGAAAATGTAGCCGAGGATCTTGTCGTTGATGCTTATAGTTATGTAGCAATTCGCCTTGAGATCGTCGAGTGTATTTTTAATCGAACCGCATCCGCTTTGACTGTTTTCGTATGCTATTGTACGTGAACCGATGGAAAAATCCGAATTATGACTGTAATAACATATAAATTTATTGAGATGACTCGGCTTCAAAAAAACAGCCGCGCCGATAAATCCAAAATGATTACAGACCGATTCCGGAATGATCTCAAATAAACGCCTTATCTTTTCAGTACCGTTTATTTCCCACTCGAGTTTCTGTATCGCGGAATGTCTGTTTAACTCTTCCTCGAGCTCGGCCGTCTGCTTCTTCCTGACCGGCAGCCAGAATGATACCCCGGCCAGCATGAGCGTCATGCCGGCGATTATTCCGGTCGCCTCGATAAGATCACGGCAGATCGGTTCGGATAAAAAGGGAACCGATGCAAAAGCCTGCTGGTGATTCAGAAGACGTATAATCGATACAAGAAAGAGGACAAAAACGCCCGAAGTGCTGTACCGGTAGCTTTCACGGTTCTCGGTAAATGCCCTGTCCTTGATTCGCATTAGCAGGATGCCAAGGACTATAAAGATAAGCGCAAAAAATAAATCTATGATGAATTGAGACATCGTAAACCCTCAATTGTTTAATGGCAGAAAATTGTTTCAAACAGTCTCTTTAATATTTTCGGCATATTTTGCCGTTTTCATTAGCCCCATAACGTGTTGATAAACAATGTAATTTCCCCATAAATATGGGGAGCTCCCCACATAAACAGCATAACACGCTGTATTTAATGATATTTAAGATGTCTTCATTCTTATGTCCGATAACGGCTTACACTCCTCCACCCGGCTTGGCACCAGACTTGCAACCGTTCAAAGCAATAAACGCTATATGAAGAACTCATTTTAACCGGAGGTTTTATGAGAAAACTTATATATATCGTTGCCGTTTTATTTGCGATTTCCGCCGCGATCCTGTGGATCGGCTGCTCCGACAGCGATATCACCGTCTCCTCCGAGGCCGGTACCGAACTCAACATCGATACATATTTCCCGCTTAAAACCGGCACTGTCACGCAGTTCATGGAGATCGATAACGCCCTTTCCGATACCACTTATCATCAATTCTCCGTCGGCGGTAAGGTCACTATCGGCGGTAAACAGGTGTACTGCTGGATCTCTGAAATCATCGATCGGCCGGCCGCCATCGATACCGGATATCTCTTTTTCCAGGATGAGGCGCTGTACTACTTCGAGAATTACACCGAAATTCCCGAAAAACTGCTGGCCGCACCGCTGGAAGTCGGAAGCATGTGGCTGAGATATGACGCCACACAGGAAGAACTCGACGATAACAATTATATTGATATTTTCACTAATATCGAAAACGACAAAAACAGTAATGATGGAATCCTTGGCGATTACATTGATAACAAGGATGACGAGGTTGATGGCAGTGACGGACCGATCGCCGAAAAATGTTTTCCCACCACCGGTTCCAATTACTTCGTTGTCTCAGCTATCGAGAGTTTAAGTTTCGACAACGGCAGTCAATTCGAAAATTGCCTCAAAATCGAAAACAGTGCCGGCGAAGCCTTGAATTATTATTGGTATTCGCCCGGAATCGGATTGGTGAAATACGCCATCGGCGTCGATTCCGAAAACTACCCCGACGGCGAAATTGTCGGCCGGATTATCCTGAGCAGGTCTGACATATAGTCCCGCATTGAACCAAAAAAGGCCGGCTGCTCCAGAGTATCCGGCCTTCCTTATTTATTAAAATTTCTGTTCTGTCACTTTGCGGTAATTCTTGAAATGAATCTTGGCCACTTTGTCGAGAACCTCACGTCCCTTATCCCTGACTATTACAGAGGCCGCCTGATCCACAATACTGCCCGCCCCCTTGGGAAGGCTAACCTGAAATGTGTTCTCGAGCTTTTTCATAAATCTGACAAAAGCCGCGCGGGCCAGAATCGATGCCGCCGCCACCTGTGGGATAGACTCCGCCCTCACCTGCTGGTAAAATCTTATCGCTTTACCGTTCTTCATCAGTGCCTGCTCGATAAAATCGGTTTTGCCGAATTTATCCGAAACCGCCAGATCGATTTCATGCTCGGCCGCCAGATTTTCTATTACGCGGCTGTGCCCCCAGGCAAGAAGTTTGTTCAGGTTGCGGATACGCGCATATAACTGATTGTATTTCTCGGGCCCGATAATAACCACCGTGCTGGTAAATTTATCCTTGATCCAGCGGCTGAGATCGAGAATTTTATTGTCCGAGATTTTCTTGGAATCTCTAACCCCTTTTTGAATCAGCTCTTCGGCCTCCTTACGGTCGGCCAGGACCCCCGCAATTACCAGGGGGCCGAAAAAATCACCCTTGCCGGATTCATCGATACCGAGAAGCCGGTTGTACGCCCCGATATTAATTGGCCCGCTCGATATATTCACCGGATCGTGTGTCGATCTTGATTTTGTCGCCTTCTTTGACAAACAGCGGAACCTTGACCGAGTAACCGGTCTCGACCGTCGCCGGCTTCATTACATTGGAAACCGTATCCCCTTTGACCGCCGGTTCGGTTTCGGTCACTGTCAGGATCACCGAGGCCGGAAGATCGACCGAGATCGGCGAGCCTTCGAAAAACAGCACGCTGTATTCCTCGTTTTCCATCAGATACCAGCGCGTGTTCCCAAGATGTTCAGCATCAACATGAATCTGGTCGTATGTGGTCGAATCCATAAAGATATATTCTTCACCCTGCGAATACAGGTACTGCATATCGCGGTTTTCGAGATCGGGCTCTTCAAACGATTCAGTCGTCAGAAAGGATTTCTCTATCACCTGACCCGTTAGCAAATGCTTCATCTTTGCCTTCACGTGAGGCCGTCCCCGCCCCATCTTGACATGCATGAAATCGACCACATAATAGGGGGCGCCTTCATACATCACTTTCTTGTTTTTTCTAAGTTCACCGGCAGATATCATTATTCCTCCATTAATTTTCCGGCCGGAATATAGAAAATTACCGGGAAAAGGCAATGTTTTTTATGAAACTAATGATTCCCCCGACTGGAAAACAGTGCGGCTGACACCCGATGATGCCAGGGGTAGAAGAATTCGGAAAGTCGTCCCCGCTTGCGATGATTCAAAAGTGAGCGATCCCTCGTGAAGATTTATTATTTTTCTCGCCAGCGGCAGACCCAGCCCCGTTCCCGACGGCGATCCCGAGAAAAAGGGCGTGAAGATTTTCTCCCGGTATTCCTTCGGAATACCATACCCGTTATCTGCTATTACAATTTCCAGATTATTGTCTTTGATTGCTGCCGATATCCTGACTTCACCCGCATTTTCAGAAACGGCATGGCAGGCATTATCGACAATATTACCGACCGCCTGTTTAAGCAACAGTATATCACCCTTGATCGATATGTCGGGCGACATTACCGTATCGATCCTGATTTTAATATGGCTGTATTTTTCATTCATCCCGGATATGATATTTTCCAGCAACTCGACCGGATCGAAACTCTCAGGTGTGATTTCAAGCGGACGGGCAAAATCCAGAAAACGCGCCACAAGCGATTCTGCTTCAAGCGATTCGCCCAGCAGATAATCCAGGTTCTGCCTGATTGCCGGGTTGCCCCTGCTCTTTTTCCTGATCAGCTTGGCGAACCCGACAATGGCCCCGATGGAATTTCGAAGCTGATGCGCCAGACCGCCCGACATCTCACCCAGCGTCGCCATCCGGCTCTTGAGATCGAGCTCCTCCCTCATCCTGATAAATTCGGTCTGATCGTTGAGGATGATCCAGGTTCCGATCACATCGCCCCGGCTGTCGTGAAGGGTCGACACCGAAACACTTAACAGCGATTTCGCCCCGTTCTCGTTGGAAATCGAAACCTGCTGATTGGATATGGCCTCCCCGTGTTCGAAAAAAAGCTGTATTTGAGCCAGCAGTTCGGGGAAACAGCCGAGTTCATCGCGGTAGTTTTTTCCGGATAAATCCTCATCTTCCAGCATAAATATCCGTGCCGCCGAACGGTTGATAGTCGAAATATTCCTGTCATTGTCAAGCGTGATTACCCCGGTGCTGATCGACTTCAAGACATAATCATTGTAAACCTCGAGATTTTCCGCCCGCTTGGTAACGATCTCGTTCAACCTCTTCAGTTCTTTTTCTTTCTGCCTTAAATCCGCAATGATCTCGCCATAGGTTGAAATCAGACCCGAGACATCATCCCCCTTGCTCTGGTCGAAATGTCCGGATTTAACCGCCTTTTCCTTCAGGCTTTTAAAGGGCATCAGTATATATCGGGAGAACTTCAAGGTCGCATAAATGATAACCACTATTCCCAGTATACCGACATAAAGCAGGATTCGTCCGGCGTTCTCGATCGTGCTCAATAAAGGACTTGGTGCCGAGGCCACAATTATCTTTTCCGAATTGCCCGACCCGCTCGGTATCAGCACCAGACTGTTCATGGCGCCGCTGACATGATGAAAGACCGGCTGATTGATTAACAGCGGCAACAGACCCTCTATCGTCAGCCCGCTGTCGATACACTTGAGCTCGTCCTCCAGCCTCTGGTGATCCTCCGGATTCCTGATCTCCTTTAAATCGAAATTAAGGACTGTCAGCAGATCGAGTGAATAATCCAGTTTGATTTTATCGAAAGCTCTGGCTACCGATGCCTCCCTCTCTTCCCTTTGCAGAACATTTGCGGCCTTGACGACCGCCTCATACAAATTGTCCTTTGACTGCAGCTCCACCGACTGTTTGAGTCGATAAAGAGTGTAATGCGAGGCGAAGTTCAGCGATAGCAAAACCAAGACGATCAGGGTCAGCCCCAGACGTATTTCAAGCTGAAAATCTTTTTTCTTAACGGCCATACTTATTGATTTTATCGTCAATATTCGAATATGATTGACGCCTGCAGGCGTGAAAATGCGGTCTTATACAGGAAAGAAATTGTCGAGATAAAATGCAATTATTTTATCTCCGAATAAAATGGCGATAAAAGCGGCAATCGCCAGAAACGGCCCGAACGGCACCACCCGGTTTGATCTTAATTTACTGGAAAAGGCCATGATTATAATCGAGACCAGAAGCCCCACCACGGCGCTTCCGAAAAAGACCAGAACGACTTTCTGCCACCCAAGAAAAGCTCCCAGCATGGCCGCCATTTTGATGTCTCCTCCTCCCATACTCTCTTTTTTGAATATCCAGTCGCCCAGAAGAGCAATCAGGTAAAGGACGCCACCCCCGACAATGAAACCGATTCCCGAAGCCATAATGCCGACACCTCCCGGCGCCAGCGACAATCCCAGCCCGACAATCATCGAAGGAATACTGACGACATCGGGGATGATTTGAAAATCGAAATCTATAAAAAAGATTGTGATGAGGACCGAGGTTAGATACACAAACATATAAAACTGCAGAGTGAATCCGAAAATCCACAGCAGATATGCATAGCCGGCGCCGTTCAGCAGTTCCACCAGCGGATAGCGCCACGGAATGCGCGCCCCGCAACTGCGGCATTTGCCGCCAAGAATTAAATAGCTCAGAAGCGGAATGTTATCAAAGAATTTAATTTTCTCTTTGCATGACGGGCAGTGTGAACGCCCGGTCGCAAATGGTATCTTGCGGGGGACACGGTATATCAGAACATTTAGAAAAGAGCCGAATACCGCCCCGATTGCAAACACGAATATAAGCGCGGGGACGTTGACCATAAAATATTTATCGGTAATTTCGGACTTTATCTGAGTTCGCAGAACAAGTTCATGATAATGGCGACTGCGGCCGGCGATGCATTCTCTGTCCGCAATACTCTTTTGCCGAGAGTGACCACATGACAGCCCTGTTCTTCCGCATCTTTGATCTCATCAGCCGAGAAGCCCGATTCCGGCCCGATAAATAAACAGGTTTGCTTATCTTCCGGGCTAAATGAAATCGAATCCAGCCCGTTTTTGCCATAGGTCGGATCAAATACAATTCTTCCGGGAATATCCCTGACCATTTTAAGGGCACTTTGAAAATCAACAATCGGTTCGATTACCGGCAGATACGATCGTCGCGTTTGTTTCATCGATGCCGCGGCCACCTTTGACCAGCGGTTAAGCCTGGTTTTGATACGATTGTCATTTTCGATTTTGATCTTCGATTTCTCGGTAAGCATCGGGATAAATCGCGAAACCCCCAGTTCGGTACAGCGCTGGATAACTTCGTCGAATTTATACCCGGTGGACAGACCCGCCGCCAGCGTAATATGGCACATCGGTTCCCCGAAATTACGAACTTTAGAGACAATTTTACAGCGAAGCTCATTTTTAGATGATTTCTCGATCATGCAGTTATAAGCATTTCCGACCCCATCGACCGCCATAAGCGGATCACCGATTTTCAGCCGCATAACATTGCGGGCGTGATGCGCTTCATCGTCTTTCAAATACAGCCAGTCCTCGACGATATTGTCCGGCAATGTGTAATATATCGGCGTCATTTCTTAACTACCGTTACTGCAATCCAATCGCCGTCATGGTTGACGTTATACTTTAACATATCATATTCCGCCAGCATCTGAACAATCGGTTTTTCATCCTCGGCCAGAAGTCCCGAAAGGACAATTATCCCCCCCGGACTGACCGCTTCATGGATCTCTTCATACAGTTCCATAATCGTTTTTTTGATAATATTGGCTGTCAGAAAATCATACTTCCGACCCGTCGTTCCCTCCCTGGTCGAACCCTGAACGATCTCGACCCGATCTTCGACCTTGTTCAGCAGACAATTCTCATGCGAGTTTTGAACCGCTATCAGATCGATATCAGCCCCCATGATATTCGCCGCTCCCAGCTTGGCCGCCAGGACACAGAGAATACCCGAACCGCACCCGAGATCGAAATATGTATCGCCCGGCTTGAGATACTTCAGCATCTCCCTGATGCACAGCCTGGTGGATTCATGGCTCCCGGTCCCGAAGGCCATTCCCGGCTCGATTACAAGATTGATTTCGTGATGCGAAGAGGGATCGATCCACGGCGGTCTGATCCATACGCGGTCGATGGCGGTCGGCCTGACAGAATCCCGATAGGCTTGCACCCATTCTATATTGGCGATCTTTTTAGTCTTAATATCACCCTCGAGAAAACCCTCGTCACCACAGACTTCTTTGATATAATCCGCAATGATTTTTTTGAATTCGGGATGAGTCCCTTCGGCAATGTAGAATTTTATGCCGATTTCGGATCTGTCTTTTTCATCCTCCAAAATCAGCCCGCCCGCAAAGCGCTCGATAATTAGATTGCAGACCGCTTCGCTGATCTGGCTGTCGACGGTAAGACTGGCCTCGATATACTTCTCAGTTTTTTCGCGGCCGGTCATCATAACTATATTCCCAGGGTTTTCCTTAGTTTATCGAAAAAAGATTTGCTCGACTTCGGTGGAGTAAATGACGGTGACGAATCGAGTCTGCTCAGTAATTTTCTGTCCTCGTTCGACAATTTATTGGGCGTCCAGACCGTCACCTGCACCAGTTCATCTCCCTGACCGTGTGAATTGAGATGCGGAATACCTTTACCTCTCAAACGAAAAACCTTGCCCGTCTGGGTGCCCGCAGGAATTATCAACTTGTAGTCGCCATCAAGAGTCGGGACACTCAGTTCGCCCCCCAGAGCCGCCAGCGTAAACGAAATCGGCATCTGGCAGATCAGGTTATCACCCTGGCGGGTAAAAATATCATGCTCTTTCTCATAAAAAACGACGATCAGATCACCTGCCCGGCCCCGGTTGCGGGCGGCGTTACCCTTATTCTCGATCGTCATATAATTGCCCTCGGAAACACCCGGGGGCACCTTGACCGTGACTGTCGATTCGCCCCGGACCCTCCCCTGGCCGTTGCAGGTCTGGCACGGATTGGCTATTACTTCGCCCGTACCCCGGCAGCGCGGACAGGTACGCACCTGCTGTATCGTACCAAGGAAAGTCCGGTTCAGCGTCCGGATCTGCCCCTGCCCCCGGCAGTCGGGGCAGGTGTTCTTCGAAGTTCCCGGCGCCAGCCCCGAACCATCACATTCCGGACATTCTTTGTAGCGCCTGACCTTCAGCTTTTTCTCGACCCCCCGGCTGATCTC
>Ga0190359_1002465_pt1 | contig 10980 bp, 13 predicted proteins | sample 48721823_MG_FD_161269 | JGI IMG/M metagenome (GOLD analysis project Ga0190359, IMG submission 161269) | Hydrothermal vent microbial mat bacterial communities from Southern Trench, Guaymas Basin, Mexico - 4872-18-2-3_MG | ecosystem: Environmental > Aquatic > Marine > Hydrothermal vents >...
ACTTCGCGATGTTCAAGGTGGCAGACCGCGTCAGTATACATCTTGGTTTGTCGTGGCCGTGGCCGTACCCAAAGCTGCGACCATATCTCTTTCTGGTGGATGGGGACCACAGTTACGAGGGCTGCTTGCACGATCTGCTCACGGCAGCCAACTTGAAAGCGCCGACGGTTTTGGTTCACGACTATCGGACTGGCCGCCATCCCGGCATAGAACAAGCTCTAGATGAGTTTTTGAGTAATAGTGCATATCGACTGGCTGGCTGCGTGGAGACGTTAGCGAAGCTGGTCTTAGTGAGAGAGGAGGCACATGATGAGTACGGACGAAAAGACTGCGGATGGTTCGGCCTTCCTTGACGGCCTGCGCAGCACTAGTGACGTGATTCAACGTTATTTCGATAAGTTGCTGAGGGATAAGAAGCTCTCGGCCAGCGTCGATACGTTAGTTTCGGTTTACTACATCGGCGCGGCTTCCAGCACAGAAGAGCCAGATACCGCCGCCGCCAGTACTGCCGCTACGCTCGTTGCGTTTGTGCTTGGGTGGGCGTATGGCAAGAACGACGAGGCGCTTTTGGATATTCTCAACAACGACGAGTTTATGAGTTATGCGCGGCGGTTCGTCAAAGAAGTGTTACGTCGCAAAGCCGAGGCCGATCTATCGATCATCTTACCGGAGGCTCCCAATGTCATCCACTAATAAGGTCACCATCTATGTTCGCTTAGAGGACTTCCGCCCCGACGCTCAGCAGTACAAACCGTATAACCCGCTTCTGATGCCGCCGGAGGATGCTCCTATCTATGTCGCTATCGAAGTGCCGGAGGCGTGGGTTATTCAGCACGAAGGGTTTACACCGCCCGAAAATGCTGTTATACTTACCCCCGAGGGGGCGTGTGAAGTCTTAGCAGCGCTGCCGCTGGCGATGCGAAAGCGTCTCGGCGGGGCGTAAATTCTACGAAAGGAGGCATAAGATGCCAATTCCCAAAATTCGACCAAAAGCAGGACTGCGAAAGGGGCCGGCGAAGTTTACGCTGAACGGGCGCATCGCTACTGTCGCTTTTCTCGACGCCCAGGGCCAGCCGTACAGCTTCGATCTGGACGACCCCAACTTGGAGCATGCCGACGTTTCGTCTTTTCCAGAGGGCGCGGTGTTTGCGACCGTATCCGGCGACGGCTCTCGGCTGTATTCCATCCGCCCGCTGACGGGATCGTTCGTGGTGAAGTTTGAGCGTTTTGCTGCGCCGGAGGGGGAACTGCCCGCTCCGAAGCACTATGAGCAAACTTTCACCGCTGATGATGGCACGACCCGCCGCAGCAGCTACGAGGGCTTTACGGCGTTGCTTCGTATTACTGCGGGTCCGTGGGCCGGAGCGATCTTACCGTCGTTTCTGCGGTATGGCTTCGTGGATGCGGGGGACGGCGTTACCACCGGTCTGAAGTCCCGTGGGCGGCACGCCGAGCGGCTGGCGGCGTTCTTGGAGTATGCGGGGCTGGATCTGCAAAGTGACACCATCCCATACTCAGAGAACGTTCTGCCGTGGCTGGAGAAAACGCTTCAAGAGCGTAACCACGACTTTATGGTCGTAGTGGATAACGGGTACGTTGAGGGTTACGGCCCCGCCCCGATCTTGTCGTAGCTATGTACGAGCGAGTGCTGTCGCTTTTGCCGCAGGCTCGTCGCTATCAACACTACGCCATCGGGTTGTGCCCGTTCCACGCCGACCAACATCCATCGCTTCTTGTCACAGAGAAGTGGTTTAAGTGTCTTGCTTGTGGACGGCGCGGGTCTTTGAGGACTTTGTTGGCTGCTCTGAACCCGGCGGACCCGCGCCTCACCAAGCCGATAGCACGAGCCAAGTCTCGAAATATCTTCCCGCTGTGGGAGAATAAAGCGGCGTTGGAGAGTATGCTTGCAGATGCCCACACGCGGCTGGTGCAGTCCGAATCTCTGCGGGCGTGGCTGAAGCGTCGTGGCATCGAGCAGATGTTGATACGGGCTGAGTTGGGGTGGTGCCGGAATTGGTTTACGATCCCATTTAGGGACCGCGACGGACAGTTGTTGGGAGCCGCGGCGAGGGCTGGCACAGAACTTTCCAAACGCGTTCCCAATAAGATGACGACCCCGTGTGGACAGCCGCCGCTTCTGTACGTGCCGGACTGGGTTCTGTGGGTCACAGCGCCGGCGGTTTACATCACGTTCGGGTTGATAGACGCGATCTCGTTGGTACAGTTGGGATATGCCGCGGCGTCGCCGTCGGCGGGACAAAACTCCACTAACCCACGCTGGTTGGATGACGTACAGAAACCGATCTACGTAGTGCCGGACAAAGGAGAACTCAGCGCCGCGATAAAATTGGCGACGGCTCTTGGCTATCGAGGGCGTGTGCTGGAGCTAGAGTATCCCGAGGGGCTGAAAGACCCAAATGACTATCTGCAAGTCGGGCAGAGTGAGCTTTTGAAAAAACATCTAGAGGAGGCAAAACAGCGCGATGCGTCTCGAAGAACTAAGTGAAATCGTTTTTGGCAAAATTCTGGATGGCTCTGTCCTGCCCGCGGCTATCAGCCCTGGCGATCTGGCGGAGCCGTACTCTGGTATGGTGACGTACATCAAGAAGAACCCCCATTGGACGCCAGAATCGTTGGTGCAGGAGTTTGGGCTTTACGCGATAGAACGTGCGCGGATAGCGGCGGCGTCGGCTGAAACCCCGATAGACATTGACTGGCCGCTGTTGCTTCGTCGCACCGCGGTTATGCACAGAGTGGGCAAGAGATACGCCGCGGCGGCTGACAGTTTGATGCACGGCGATAGCGTGGATCCAGCTATTCTTATCCAAGAAGCGTATCATCTCGCTAACATTGATAGTGTTGTGAGGCGTGGTGACGAGATCGAGCCTGCTTCAATCGTTCTGCGCCCGTCGTTTTGGCAGCCCATAGATCGCTTTGTGGGGGGCTATCCAGACGCAAGTCTCACCATCGTCGGCGCGACGCCGGGGACGGGTAAGACAACTCTGTTAGCGAAGCTGGCGGTCGAGGCGGTGAAGAACGAAAAGAAAGTCTTGCTGTTTACAATGGAGATGACCGCCCCGCAGCTTATGAAGCGCGTCCACGAGATAGCAACTCTGACGGACGCCGAGCGGGGGCGGCTTGCTATCTGCGATGATATGCTGTCTCCATCCGAAGTGGCGGCGGTGGCGGCGAAGTATGCCCAGGACGTTCACTTTATCGGTATTGACTTCGCGGAGCTTATGAGGCGGGACGATGGTTTTTCGTCAGAATCTTCGATGGCGGCGGTTTATCTGACGATGCAGCAAACTGCCAAAATTCTGCGCGTGCCGGTGGTGCTTTTGTCTCAGCTAAACCGCGAATATGTTGGTAAGTTGCCCGATCTTCAGCATTTGCGTTATACTGGAGTGGCGGAGATCGTCGGGGCGCTTATCATGTTTATCTACAACCCGAATCTCATCCCGAACATGGCAGACACGAGCGGGGCGTTGCCGCGGGTGCCGGGGAAGGGATATATTATCGTTCGCAAGACGAAGTTCGGACACAAGGCGGGCGTAAACACCAACTCGTTCGCGGTGCTTGTAGACTGGGACGGCGCGACTGGATGGGGGGACCAGCCAGGGCCGGCACCGTTTAGCTTGGCGTAGGAGGCATAGTGACAGCAAAGAAATCTACTCTACGCTCACCCATCTGGTGGCTCGGCGGCAAAGGGCGCAAAGTGAGAAAGATTCTACCGTTTTTCCCGCCACATCGTATTTACGTTGAGCCTTTCGGTGGGGGCGCTAGTTTGTTGTTGGCGAAGCAGCCGGCGGAGGTTGAAGTCTATAATGACATTGATTCTGGACTAGTGTGCTTATTTCGGGTTCTGCGAGATCCCGATAAGTTTGCGCAGTTCTACAAAAAGGCATGTCTGACGCCGTACAGTCGTGAGGAATACGAATACTGCCGATCTGCTTGGGATGACTGTGATGACGATATAGAGCGTGCCCATCGCTTTTTTGTTGTAGCTAGACAAAGTTTTGGTGGCAAATTTTACGATGGGTGGGGACGAACTATAAAAACCACTCAGAGGGGGGTGGCCGGAGCGGTTTCTTGCTGGCTTAGTGCTTTGCAACAATTACCAGACATTCACGCGCGCCTGATGCGCGTTCAGGTCGAACACAGCGATTTTCGTAAAGTCTTGGTAGACTATGATACTCCGGAAACTTTATTCTACTGCGATCCACCTTATGTACCAGATACTCGTAAGCGCGGAAAGTATCGTTACGAGATGACGTTAGAGGATCATCAGGATTTAGTGGAGATTCTGCTTTCGCTGTCAGGAATGGTGGTGCTGTCTGGTTATCGGCATAATGTATATAGCTTACTTGATGAGAGTGGATGGCGGCGTGTAGACTTTCAAACGTCGGCAGATGTGGCGGGGCGCGTCCGCGGCTCCAAGCTGCGGGGGGCCGGCGCAGCTACAAAGCATGTACCAAGAGTGGAAAGCATTTGGATTTCGCCGCGAGCACAGCAGCGTTTAGAGAGGCGTAAGACATAATGACAGCAAAGAAAACTACTCTACGCTCGCCTATTCGGTGGCTGGGCGGTAAGGGACGCAAAGTGAGAAAGATTCTACCGTTTTTCCCGCCGCACCGCATATATGTCGAGCCGTTCGGCGGCGGGGCTAGTTTGCTGCTGGCTAAGCAGCCATCGGAAGTAGAAGTCTATAATGATGTTGATTCTGGTCTAGTATGTTTATTTCGAGTGCTGCGAGATCCCGATAAGTTTGCACTATTCTATAAAAAAGCATGTCTGACGCCGTACAGTCGCGAGGAGTATGAATACTGTCGAGATACTTGGGAGGACTGTGATGACGATGTAGAACGTGCCCACCGCTTTTTTGTGATAGCGCGGCAATCTTTCGGCGGCAAGGCATATAGTGGGTGGGGCAGAGCCATAACTGAGTCCCAAAGAGGCATGGCCGCGGTAGTATCTCGTTGGCTTACTGCTTTGCAGCAATTACCGGCCATTCATGAGCGTTTTATGCGCGTCCAGATTGAGCATAGTGACTTTCGTAAAATTTTGGTGGACTATGATACACCGGAAACTCTGTTCTATTGCGATCCGCCGTATGTTCCTGAAACCCGCAAAGGTGGGAAATATCGTTATGAGATGACATTAGATGACCATCGGGAGTTAGTGGAGATTCTGCTCTCATCGTCGGGAATGGTAGTATTGTCGGGTTATCAGCACAACGTATACGGCCCGCTTGACGATGCTGGTTGGCGACGGGTGGATTTTCAAACGTCGGCGGACGTAGCGGGGCGCGTTCGTGGCTCTACATTACAGGGTCTTGGTGCAGCAACCAAAAATGCTCCGCGGGTAGAAAGCATTTGGATTTCGCCGGCGGCACAGCAACGTCTGGAAGAGCGAGAAGCACAATGAACGTACCGGCCATCTCAGAAACCAAAATAGACCAAATACCCACACCAGAAAGCGACGTTGTAGCGATAGACGTTGAGCTTCTTGGGATGGAGCGCGGCAAGCTGCATCGTCCCACCGGTAAGTTCGGGAGCTTGGCTATCTCGGACGGGCGTACTGTTTGGGTTATTTTGCAGCAAGATCGCATTCAGCCCGCCCTCGATGCTGTTCGGGACTGCACTTGGGTTTTTCACAACGCACAGTTCGATATTTTCCATCTACGACGTTGGGCCGAAATAGCAGAGCGCCCGCCGGGGCGTTTTTGGGACACGATGATATGGGAGCGCATTCTGTGGAGTGGATACTTCGACTCTATGGGTTTGGAGGATCTGGCGCGGCGCTATCTGGATATTTCGTTATCTAAAGAGCCGCGGAAGTTGTTCGAGACGTATTCGTATATGACGCCGAAGATGTTAGAGTATGCGGAGATGGACGCGTTTATGACGTGGCATATCTATCAAGCTCAGCGCCGCGAACTGCAAACCCGCCCCGACGCCGACGCTCTTTTGGCTCTGTGGAATGACATCGAGGGGCCGATGCTGGAGGTTGTGCTTAACTTCAAGGGCTTTTTAGTCAGCCGCCAGATGTGGGAATCCGTGTCGTTGGCGTATGAGAAGCAGAGAGATAAGATAAAAGCCACGTTAGACTTCAACCCCGCCAGCCCACAGCAGGTGCGGGCGGCGCTCGCTAAAGTTGGTATCAACGTCCCATCTACCGCCGCGGACGTGCTGGAGCCGTATCGGGATAATGAGATCGTACAGCGCGTCTTGGAGTTTCGTAAAGCCGCGAAGTTGGCGGGGACTTACGGACGCAAGTTTCTCGAAAAGCATCAAGAAGCCGACGGGCGTATCTACTCGCATTACTGGACTTATGGAGCGCAGACGGGGCGCATGGCGTCGTCAGACCCGAATCAACAGAACATCCCAAAGTCGCCCGAGTTTCGATCTGGGTTCGTGGCCGCGCCGGGACATAAACTTATTGTGGCGGACTACTCTCAGCAAGAGAGCAGGATCGCCGCCGCTATTTCCAACGATGAATTCTTGTTAGATTTGTTTCGGCGGGGCGAGGATATTCATCTGATGGTGGCGCGGCAAATTTACGACGACGACACTATAACGAAAGACGACCCGCGGCGCTTTTTGGGTAAGACGCTGAATTTGGCGATAACGTATGGGTTGACCGCCCCGAGCTTTGCAAAGCGCGTCACACAATGGAATCATCAGCGCGGTATAAAGCAGACGTTCTCCACAGCAGAGGCGCAGACACTAATAGACTCTTACTTTAGAACGTGCCGCGGCATTCGTGCTTACATCGACACACAGAGACTTCGCGGTCAGCGCGAGGGCAGAGTAACGACGCGGCTCGGGCGCGTTATACATCTCAATCTCTACAACGACCAATGGATGAACATTGCTATCAACGCTCCGATTCAGGGCGGTGCCGCCGACCAGATGAAGATGGCTTTGGTTAGTTTGTTTCGCGAATGTAAAGATCGTGGGCTGGAGTTTCCGGTGGTGACGGTGGTGCATGACGAGATCGTGGCCGAGGTTCCAACAGAGCAGACAGCGCTGTACTCCGATCTCATCGAGCGGTGTATGTTGGAAGCCGGCGAGCGGCTGTATCCAGAAGTGGTGTGGAAGGTCGGCGTTGCTGTCGGGGATAATTGGGGCGTGAAAGAGTAGGAGGCTGGAATGGGAGCGATTCGCAAATTCTCTACCGGCGCGACGCGCGATACTGACGAAAACAAACCCGACTACGAGAGCTATCTGTCTCCAATAGTTATCGCCAGATACGGAGAGTACATGCTCAAACACCAACGCCAGCCGGACGGCTCTATCAGACCCGGCGACAATTGGGCTAAGGGCATTCCGCGGCGGGAGTACGTAAAGTCCATGTGGCGGCATTTTCTGGATGTGTGGCTGTGGATCAGGGGCTTTCCAGAGAAAATGCGGGAGGAGATCGAGGACGCTCTGTGCGCGATAATTTTCAACGCTAGTGGTTTGTTGCACGAGATATTGATCGGACGAGATGCTGAGAAGCTGGAAGACATAGAACGCGGCCGCCGCATATTTGAGGACTTCTTTCGCTCCGAGGGGCCGGCGGCCGATGGGTTCTGGACGCGTGACCCGTTGTATGAGGGTCCTAGTGAGGATGAAGAGGACGAAAGATGGTGACGGAGCGTCTAAATGATGAGTGAACTAACCAATATGACCCATTGTCCCGTCTGTAATTTGCCTCTGCTACCAGATGGCGGCTCGGGCGCGCTGAGCATTTTGATCGTGGGCGAGTTTCCTGGCTGGAAAGAGATACAAACGGGTAGACTCTTCTCCGGCCCGACGGGGCGCGTTTTGTCGTCAGAGTTGGCCCGCGTTGGCATTCCATTGCAGGCATGTCGTTACACAAACCTGTGGCGGCACGAGTTCACTAACGAGATGCGGAAAGACGAGGCTCACGTTTCGCTTATGGTGTTGGATCTGATAGAGAAGATGAAGTGGGCTGACCATATCCTGCTCATGGGGTCTGAATTAGCCCGCACGGTGTTGGGTTGTGGCGTTATGGAGGTTGCTGGGTTAGAGATCGAGCCGCCGTTCCCGTTTCCGCAGAAACCCGTGACGTTCGCCCCCAACCCCGCCAGCGCTCTCTATTCCAACCACGGAGAGTTTCGCTTGGCAATACAGAAATTCGGAAGGCGTTTTCAAGAAAGGCAGAACGGATGACGGATGAGATAATTCTACACGGCCGCGGGCTGGACCAACCATTACCAATTGACGAGGCGCGGCTGTCGAAGGAGTTTGCCCAGGTCGATGACGTGGTTCGGCGGGCGTTGGATAGCAACGATCTGTGGCCCGCTATTGAGGCGGGGCGGGAGCTTTTGCGGACAGTACAACTAAAGGGCGTTTCGTTGGCGCGGCTGCTTTCTAAGCTAAAGAGACATTGGTCACAGTTCGGACTAGAGGACACTTTTGAGGATATTATCGTAGCGGAGTGGGGGCTTAGTAAGCATACTATTTACAAATACATCTCCGTTTACCGCGCCGTTTTTGAGAACCCCGCAGTACCAGAGGAGGTCGTGCCGCGGCTGGCCGAGAAACCCATAAACACACTAAACTATCTTGTACGGCCCGTGAACGAGAATCTAATTACGGACAGAGAACAATGGGCCGCCATCGCGGACGCCGAGGACACTTCGACAGTACGACAGTTGGTGCGGGGCTGGTTTGGGAAGTCTACACGAGGCCGCCCGCCGCAGAAGTTTCTGCTGTACGCGGACGGGACGCTGGCTTTTGCTGAGGGGGATGAGTTGCGGACGTTGGGGCTGCTGAAAATTCGTGAGGATGACTTGCAGGACCCCATCGTAGCAAAGGGAATTGATATTCTGCGCCGGGCGCTTGGAGTGAGAGAGGTATGACAGGACCAAAATTCGTAGGAACCACAAAGAAACTTCAGCGTCAGCCCACCGGCTGCGTCTCGTTGGATCTGGCGCTGCGGGGCGGGCTTATCTTAGGCTCTATCTACGAGTTGTATGGATTTACGCACGTCGGCAAGAGTTCGTTGGCGTACTTTCTGGCGGCGGCGGTTAGACCGGACGGAAAGATTCTCTTAGCGGACTTTGAGCACTTCGACCCCGATTACGTTTTGTCTTGCGTTTCGGCGGCGAACTTTGAGGGCGAGGTCGTCGAGGCGGATATTGCGGACGGGGAGACGGCGTTGGAGCATATCCGCGCCGCGCTGAAGGACCCAGAGTATCAAGCCGCCATTCTCGATAGCGTGGGCGCGCTTATCCCGCGGGCGGAGTTGGAGGGGAAGATAACGGACGCGAATATGGGGCTGCGAGCGCGGCGGATGAGTACGGCTCTACGGCATGCTCTTTATGGACTGCGGCGGAACCCGGCTATTTTAATTCTTATAAATCATCTGCATCCCATCGTCACACTCGGCCAGGGCTTTACGACCAGCGGCGGCGTGGCGATACATAACAACGCTCACGTTCGCATTCGTCTGAAAACTAACAAGGCCGACGAGCGTTATTACATTGTGGGCGGAAAGGTGGACAAACTGAGATACGGAGGGAAAGGAGGAGAATTTCAAATTGTACTCTTGCCGGGCGTGGGGATTCACAAAGGGCTGACGGCGGTAGTTGATGCTATTGCTCTCGGCGTAGCGACTAAGGACCGCGTTGTGAAGATCGGAGATAAGTCGTATGGTTATTTCTCCAAGTTGGTAGACGCAGCTTACGCCGGCGAGACGGAGGTTTTTGATGAGTTTGAGAGGGAACTTCGGAGTGCCCTGGAGCAGTCAGGTTGACTTTGCGATCTTATCCAGCCCGACGATAAAGAAGTTATCCAAGTCGCACGCCGCCGAAATTTGGCGGATCGAGAAGTTTTATCAGTACGTACCATCAGCAATTATTCGGTCTTGGTCGGCGCATGTTGTGTCGTGGCCCGATAGTATCTTACCGCTTGGAGGAGTTGGCGTAGACCCAGGGCTGAACTTGGGGCTGGCGTTCTTGGACGGTGAGGACGTGGCGCACACGCTGAGCTTACGTATAGACAGGTCTGACGTGCCGACGGCGAAGCTGCTGCAGTATCTAGAGAGGGTGCCTATTTTGGTAGAGGGTCACGTCGCTAAGAATCTGCCCGTCGTGGTGGAGGGACCTGCTTATGGCGCTCGTTACGGCCAGCCGTTGCTTGGGGCGGTGCGCGGGGCGCTTTTACTGGGCTTTCAGAATGCCGGATATGATATGGTTATCGAGATGGCCCCCAAGTCTATTCGCTCAAAAGTGTTCGGAGATGGTAATATCCAGCCCAAGGACGTATGGAAGTTGCGAGGGTTTTCTAAAGACGCCGCCGATAGTTTATCCATGGCAATTGCGGGCGGCGTATGAGCATACACAATTACACATTCGGCCCGCCGAGGGGCGGCTGGCCGGAGTTCGATGAAAACGGGAGGATAGTAGTGAAGTCTGAGAGAACAGCGGTCGTGGTGTTGGGACCGGAAGCGTCGGGAACGCGCATGATAACAGAGTTTTGCATTCGTGCGGGCTTCTTTGGCGACAGCGGACACGGACAGCGGTTGGACTATCTTGAATTTGACGCTGCGCCGGATAAGATCGTATTTCGCAGGAGCTTACCGCACGCCGGGGCGTGGCCCGACTTGCTAGATATTCATTCTCGCTTGGAGAAGGCAAACTATACAAATATCCACTACATCTTTGTCTTTCGCGACCCGCGCTACAACGTTTTGGCGCAGTTGCGGGTCGGGCATGTTAGAGAGGCTAAACAGGGATACGAAAACATTCTTAGAGCGCTGAATCATAGTTGGGAAGCGTTTCAGATATTGGATGTGGAGCCTCTTGTCGTCGTGTACGAACAATGGGTTAAATCTGAGGAGCTTCGTGACGTTATCGCCGCGGTGTTGGGCGTAGAGACGCCGGAGATGGAATTTTACAACGCTAACGATAAGTATAACGCGAACTCGGTGCCGCCGTCGCAGAAGTTAGACGCTATTTATACGTTGGCG
>Ga0190359_1002466_pt1 | contig 10975 bp, 9 predicted proteins | sample 48721823_MG_FD_161269 | JGI IMG/M metagenome (GOLD analysis project Ga0190359, IMG submission 161269) | Hydrothermal vent microbial mat bacterial communities from Southern Trench, Guaymas Basin, Mexico - 4872-18-2-3_MG | ecosystem: Environmental > Aquatic > Marine > Hydrothermal vents > Microbial...
AGCATATCACGCTGCAACCCGCTGCTCATTGAAGAATACTCTTCATTCTGACCATGAGTTAATCCGTGGCACCCGACCTCATGTCCGGACTTAACAATCCGGTTAAACACAGAAGAGTAATCTTTTGCTGTTTCTGCAACCCAGAAAAAAGTCGCCTTTATACCTGTTTGATCAAAAAGGTCAAGGCTCCTTTTAACAGCCTTTCTTTTCTCTTGTGCCAAAGCTTCCGGTGTCGGGTCTATATCGCATGTAATGCATACGGGAACACGCTTTCTCATCAACTTACTCCTCTGATCCGGATTCCGGTACCGGGAATTTTTTTATTTTTACAGCAGGCACTCCTCCCACAAGAGTGTAAGGCGGAACATTTCTTGTTACTACGGATCCTGCTGCAACTGCGGAATTTTTCCCTATTGTCACGCCTCCGAGTATTGTAACCCTTGCACCTATCCATACTCCGTCCTCAATTACAACAGGTTTTCTCTGAACCGGGTACAATTGATCGTGAAGAGGAGTTCCCGGCGCAGTATGGATCAAGATTATACAGCAGGGCGCTATACCAACGTTATTCCCTATAGTAAGAAGTTCGGTTCTTCCCGAATCAAAAACAATTAACTCCTGCCCTATATAAACATTCTTCCCCACATTGGCTCCTGCCATTTTAAGCAGTTTTACTCTTACCCGATTTCCTATGGCATGTCTTCTTATCAGATGTAGCACTTCTCTGTAAAGATGCTTTATTCCCGAATATTTTGATACCATCCTGAATTTCTCCTGAATTTAAGGATAATACTTTCGTATTTCAGGGCCTAATAATTCTGATGCCCAGACCGGCAGTCTCTTCCATATTTTTGCAATTTTTTTTCTTGAAGTTCCGGACTGGCTTGTATTCTGTATATTTATTTTTCCGGGGACAAAATACTGATAGTGAAGCCTGTAAGGTTCTGCCCCCCATCTTTTTTTAAATCTGAATGTACCGCTCTCCTCTATACTTCTGCCGAAATCAAACTTTTTGAACCCTCTTCTGCAGGCATATTCTATCAGACTCCAGTAAAGAAGATAAAGAGGATATTTTTTCCGGTACTCCTTTATTACATGGCCGAATACAGCTCCTACCGTATCCTTGTATTCTCTGACAAGAATTGCAGCAACTACTTTTCCTTCATAATATGCATATGCAATTCTGTGGTTTTCGGGAAATCTGGAAACAACTTCCTTTATCCACTTTGAGCCCGAAGGGGGTGTTCCCAGATCTCTGTTTGCTTTTGAGTAAATCCGGTAAAATTTATCCAAATCATTACTGTTAAGATCAACTTTAACACCGTAATCTCTGCTTCTTCTTACGCACCTTCTCATTTCATTATGCATGGATTTCCACACAATTTCGGAATCATCAGGCAGATCCAGTATAAATGTGTAATAAGGAGATTTTACAGGCAAATCTCCGCTTACCTTATAAAAATTTCTGAGTTCAAGAAAATCAGCGTCTGTTGATTCTGTGATTTCAACAGCTTTTTTTATCAGTTTCTCTTCAATTTCACCATTATCCGCACATACTCCGCCGAGAACTGCAAAAGGAACTGACACAAGCTTTTTTTTAAAGGGCCCGTGAGGCGTTAAAAACAGCGGAAGAATACCTTTGATTGTGTGTTCCTCAACCGCACAAACATAGAAATGAGAAAATCCGTACAAATCAACAACAAGATTTCTCCATGCAATCTGATGAAAAAAGGTTGCGCATTCTTTTTCCCTCACGTATTGATCCCACTTTTCTTCAAGATCCTTATTTAAAATTTCTATTTTCACCGCATGTCCTGTTTTACAGTTTTTTCCCTGCTTTCAGATGTATTTCAAGAGATGTAAGTATGAGCAAAGCATCGGAATAGTCGGATTTCCCGCTGATGTGATCACTCCATAATTTATCAATGTTAACATAATCCAGAATATGGCGTTTTTTCAAATCGTCAATACTGGATTTTATAAGATTTTTCAGGTCAGGTCTTTTTCTGATACCTGTCGCATAATCAATATAATTAAGCCCCGGATCAAACAGTATCTTTCTCCTTTTATTGACCTCTTTTCTGACTCTGTTTACAACCCTCTTATAAAAAAACTTCCACTTCGGAGGATTAAACGGCAGTCCGAGGTATACTTTGTTTTTAATACTGAAAATATCGGGAAATTCCTTAAGAATAATTTTCGTATAAAGTTTAGTTCCTTTTCTCAATTGATCCGGAACGCTTAGCCAGAAATCAAAAAGCGATTTATAAGTATATGGCGTTTTCCATTGTACTCCCTGCCACGACACACTTAAAAAAATATATTTTAACTGTCTGTTTAAGAAATCTATTTGTTCGTCAATTGACAAAGGCACTTTTTCATCAGGCATTTCCAGAAGACTGTATAATTTGTGCTCTTTTACATTCACCAGGTCTGTTGACCGCACAAATGTACTATTATGGAAAAAATATTTTTTTGCCTGCTCAATGTTTTCAGACCCTGCTTTTGACACATAACTTCCCGGTGCTCTTCCTCCCATAAATCCTGCCCAAAACACAGCATCGCCGAAAGACTTTACAATTTCATCAACAGGTGCGTGCTGAAAAAGAACAATCTGGTTCAGCGTACGCTCTGCAAAATCAATTTCCTTATCAAGTGTAAATTCATAATCCTTTAAAGAATAAGCTTTATGTTTAATACCGAGTTTATCTGCTACTAATTTTCCTATCTCATAATCATATGAACCGGGAATACCGAATGTGTAAGAAGCAATATTGGAACTATCTGTAAATCTTAGAAGAAATGCCAGAACAGTTCTGCTGTCTATACCTCCGCTTAGCGGCACTACGTTTAATCTTCCGGGAACAAAGTTTTTTTCAAAAGCCTCCGTATATTTCTTTATCCCCTCTTCAATAAGCTCATGCTCAGGTACGTTTCTGTATCTCTCTTTATCAACATTTGAGAAATCAAAACTGATAAAGGGATTTTTAAAATCAAGGTAAAACCCTAATTTTAAAAAAGATTGTAAGTTTAAGTTATCCATTAAAACCTATAATTTTAAAATATTCGCTTTTATAAAATTCCCAGGAATGCTTTTTATTAAATCTTTCACAGTTTTTTGAAATCTTTTTCATTTCCCCGGGATTTTCAAACAGTTCAATAACACTTTTTGCAAAATCTTTTTCATCGTCAGGATTAAAAAACTTTACTATCTTATCATCAAAATAATACAAGGCAACAGGCGTTCTTGCGACAACAGCAGGTTTGCCAAGATAAATGTATTCAAGCAGTTTTGAACTTAAAGCTTCATCAGGGAAAAGTCCGCTTCTTTTTGGAACAATCCCTATATCGCTTTTTGCAATTATTTTTGGAATCTCTGCTCTTGGCACAGGAGCATTAAATATTACATTATTCTCAATTCCGAGAGATTTGACAAGAGAACGCAGCATGGTTTCCTGTCTCCCCCTTCCGTAAATATTCAGAAGAACATGCGGTATTTTTTCCTTTATCAGTTTAACTCCTCTGATCGCAATATCAACACCGAAGTGCTCATTTAAAGACCCCGGATAAACCATTGTAAATCGATTACCAATAAAGGGCTTTCCCTTATATCTATCAAAAACAGGAGGATAAGGTGTATTCATTATTACCGTACATTTTTCTTTCTTCATTGACCTGCTGACAAGCCTGTCCTTCCATATATGAGTTGCAACAATTACATGATCTGCAAATCTGCACGAAATTTTCTCGACAAATTTAATAATTTTTATTATAAAGTGTTTTTCATCTTTCTGAAATTTCCACATGTAGAATTCCGGAACAATGTCATGTATATCCAGAATAATTTTTGCTCCGCACAGTTTCGGAATTAATGCTGCAAACACTCCGAAATCAGGAATATTGTGATAGTGTATAACTTCATACCTGTTTTTAAAATAGAGCTTTGTAACCAGCACAAAGGATTTTACAAAAAATTTGATAAAATTCAGCATATAAGAAACAGGTCCTTTTTCGGAAAATGATCTGGACTGTATCTGATAATGCCGGCCTGTACCATACTGAAGCACTTCCTTTGCCGTGTCAGGCGAGAGGCATATAACATCAAGCCCTATACCGGCATTAATCAAAGTTTCTCCGTATCTGTGAACCCTGTTATCGTACAGATATACAGAATATGATATCATGCATACTTTCAACCGGCTTTCTCCATAGCTTTCATTTTGGCAAGAAGTCGTCTGTATCTGATATACTCTACGATTCTGCGAAAAGTCATATTATTAAAAAACATCTTTTCAACAAAACGGGATGCAAAAATATATCCTGCAACAGAAGTCAGTATACCGTATTTTGAATACATCCGTTTAACTGCTTTTCTTGTTACTTCTTTCTCAATTTTTCTGCATCTTTTAAGCAGTTTTATTCTTTCTTCTCTTGACATCTCCGGTGTTTCAAAAACAGGTATATCCTCATTTTCCGTCACATAATTAAGATACTTTTCAGGCTGTTTGATAAACCAGTTGTTTGCTTTTACTGTTTCGTACATTTCTGTTCCAGGATAAGGTATTGGGTTATTCAGAATTACGCGTTTTATGGGATACTTCTGCACAATTCGCAGTGAGTCTTCAACATCCTCAAGAGTCTCCTGAGGCATGCCTGTTATAACAAATATTTTCACATCATAATCAAGTTCGCATGCCATTTTAATTGCATTCTCGATCTGCTCAATTGTTTCACCTTTTTTGTTAATTTTAAGCATTTTATTGTTGCCGCCGTCAACGCCAAAAGCAATATAATTGAACCCCACCTGTTTCATTCTTACAAGAAGTTCCCGCGTTATCCTGTCAGCCCTGATTCCGTTGGAGCATCTGAATTCAGCTTCAATAATATTTCTTCTCTCTATTTCATCGCAAATATCAAAAACACGTTTGTTATCAAGAGTGAAATTATCATCGTCAAAGTTGAAAACTCTGTACCCTTTTTTATACCAGTATTCAATCTCATCAACAACATTATTTGCGCTGCGTTTTCTGAATTTGTTGCTGATTATTTTATTGGGGCAGAACACGCACTGGTACGGACACCCTCTGCTGGAATTAAGGGGCATCTCTTTAATATATTTTCTCATTTCAAATTTTTCATAAGTAGGCCATGATATAACATCAAGGTCTTCCGGATAAATTCTTTTTCCGTTAAAAACAACTTCATCTCCTTCTCTCCTTAGCAATCCGGCAATATCCCGGACTTCTTTTTCACCAAGACAGAGTTCCGTCAGTATTTCTTCGCCTTCATTAACTGCCCCGAAATCTATTTCCCTGCATTCTTTTAAAACCTGGGTTTTTACAACTGTCACATGGGGGCCTCCTGCAATAATATCCGCTGCAGGAAAATACTCTTTTATATTATGAATAAGCTCATAAGATCGTTTATACTCCAGTGATACCAATGTAACACCAATAAGATCAGGCTGGAAAGAATCTATCTTCTTTTTAAGGTGCCTGAATGAGTATCCCAGTCTCATATCAAGAACATCGTATTCAATTCCATGGTCAAGCAGAGCTCTTGCTAGAAAACCCAGATTTTGAGGCGGCCTTGCTGCTCCAAGATAACTCGACGAAGGAGGGCTTACAAGAAGTACACGATTATATCTCATTTCTCAATTTCTCCTGTACGTTTAAGCTTTTTATTAACTTTTCTGGCAAGCTTGTAAGGCATTGCCCTGTAAACCGGCCCTGTTTGTTCATTGGTTTTAATAAAATCTATCCTTTGACCTGCAATAATCTTTAATATTACATCACAGACAAGTTCTGCACCCCTTGCAACTGCTCTGTCGTTTATTTTTGCAACAGTATCACCCTTTTTAATGCTGATACGCTCTCTGTTGATAATATTCCCTGTATCAATACCACTGTCAACAAAGTGAATGGTTATGCCCGGCATATCGCCATTGTAAAGCGCATATGCATTGGCCCCAATTCCTCTGTATGCAGGCAGCCATCCCGGATGTGCATTTATGCAACCTATTGACGCTTTGGAAAATATCTTTTCTTTTAAAATCGGAGCAGAAGCAATTACAATCAGGTCAGGGCTCAGTTGATCCAGGAGCAGTTCACAGTCCGTACTGTTGAATTTGTCAACAAAATAAACAGGTACATTTTGCTCTTTTGCGAGATCAACTATTCTTCTTCTTTTAATTTTGAGCAAATAAACTTGAGCCACTCTATTCAGCGCTCCATAAAAGCCATCCTTTAACACCTTGTTTTTAAAGCGTTTCCAGGCAGAATCACCTGCTCTTTGTTCTGTAATTATACCGTAAACAGGTATTCCTCTTTTGATAAAAGCAGACATAAACACAGAACCAACCGGATTGTCTTTGTATGCAAGCAGAACAATTTTTAATTTTTCCCGCACTTTACCGTCCTTTTACTTTTCAGAATTCCGCAATAATGGTTTCACCGGCCTTAACATACTGCCCGGGATTGACACGTACTTTGATATTTTTTATTAACGGAACAATCACATCAACCTGAGAGCCGAATGTAATTCTGCCGAACCTCTCGCCTCTTGCCACCTGACTTCCTGTTTCTTTGTAAACCTTAATCCTTCTCACAAGACGTGACGCTATCTGAACCACACCTACAGAGAATTTTTCCCCTACGAAAAGAGTTGTAACTCTCTCATTTTCCATTACAGATTCTATTTTTCTGAGAGATAAAAATTTACCTGGCTTTCTGTGAACAATCTCGATTTTCCCGGATATTGGAGCCCTGTTTACATGAACATCCATAATGCTCATTTCAATTCCAATGAGCCATGAACCGTTTGTTATGTGATCGGTATGTGTTATTTCCGTTAACGGGAATGTCCTGCCTTTTTTTTCCGGAAAAATAATACTGCCGGACTCAATTTTTTTAACATAGCGAACAATACCGTCCGCAGGAGACAAAATCACATTCTCTTTTTCGATAATTTCTCTCTCAGGATCTCTGTAGAATCTGAAGAGCAAAATCATGCCGAAGAGAGCAAATGCAACACCTATGGAACAAAGAGACAATTGAAGCCATGCCGGTTCAAACAGGTCGATTTTTAAAATATTAACAAATAAAGCAGAAAACAGTGAAATCAGACTTGTTAAACACCACACTGATTTTCCTGCAATATTCAATTTAAGTACTATTAAAGATAACAGAAGCAAATCCGTAACAAAACAAACTGTGATCAGTAGCCAATTCATGTTAAATCCCTCTTCTGCTTATCAGATAAGGAATAAGAAAGATCTCCACTGCAAAAGGCAAAGGATCGTAAAATGAGAAAACTGCAAATTCTTTCTTACCTATGTAGGATTCCCATATCTCTTTTCCTGTAACCTGCTTTTTTAAAAGAGCTTTAATACTTGTGGGGAGATCTGTCATTAATCTTATCCATTTTTTATTTTCAAGAAAAACCGGTGATTTGATATCTTCTGTTCCAACAGCATTTTTATAAGCTATGTATGGCAGATTAACACCTGCAGCACCTGCAATGGAGTGCCATCCCCATATTCTGGGATTAACTTCCAGGAATTTGTATGTATTGTCCCTTGAATCATAAATAAACTCAACTTCCGCAATACTGTTATATGAAACAGCGTTTAAAATTTCCGCTCCTGAGATTTCCAATTCCGGAACTCTTTTTGTTACTGCATATGTAGTCGCTCTTCCGAAATCCATTGGATGCTGCCGCAGTCTCTGGGCAGTAACTGCGGCAATAACTTCTCCATTGTTCATTACCGGGCAGAATGAAAAAAGATTTTTTGATGCATCAGGTATTATCTCCTGAACTATTATCTCATCTTTACTAATCACCTTAAGTGCAAGTTTATACATTTTTATAAGCTCTGAGATATTGCTCGCTTTAAAAACTTTCTTCCCGGTTGCCTTAAAAAAAGGTCTCATAACCGCAGGTTTAATAATAACCGGAAATCTTAAATCACAATTGCTTATATCGTCTATGCTTTCCGGGAAAATTGATTTTGGTATGTGAATGCCGGTTTTCTCCGCCAGAGTGTAACTAAGCTTTTTATTATAGAAATATTTCACCACATCCCATTTTGGAGTAATGAGTCTGTAAAATTCTGATAACCTGCTGTGGTACTTAGATAAGAAATATACTGTTTCATCATCAGTAGGGAAAATAACACTGCCTTTTATCCCCGGAATTTGGGCAAGAGACTTTAAAAATTTGAAAAACCGGGGTCCGTCAGTCACTTCAGGTGATTTATAAAATCTGCTGCAGTATCTGGAAAATCTGGATATGCAGTGTTCACTGTCAATCACAATAACTTTTACGCCTTGTGTTGCAAGTGCCCGTACAGCTCCAAGCCCCTGAAAATGTCCTCCTATGACAATAGCTCCGGGTCTCATAATTTCCTCAATATTCCAAAAGGGATTTTATCCCTTTGAGTAATAATCGTGATATCTGTAATATTTTCTTTTTTCTGTCCCTGTTAAAACACAACCCATTATATTTGCATTAACACTGTTTAATGTTGTAACAGATTCCTTTATACTCTGCCTTGTTGTCTTATCTGTTCTTAATATTAAAACCACGCCATCTACTATTGATGCAAGAATGGATGCATCACTTACAGGAAGAACAGGAGGACTGTCAAGAATAACAATGCTATACTCCTTTTCAGCTTCCTGAATAAACTTAACCATCTGCCGCGAACTTAATATTTCAGCCGCATTCTTTACAGCTACACCTGCAGGCATCAAATCAAGTCCGTGTACAGTTGTTGGTCTTACCATATCCTTAATGCTGGTTCCGCCGTTCAGATAGTTTGAAAGCCCTACCTGTTTATGGGATCCGAGAAACAAAATATCAAGAACCGGACGCCTTAAATCACTGTCAACCAAAAGAGTTTTAACGCCTTTTTGTGCAATTGTAATTGCAAGATTAGCTACTGTTGTGGATTTCCCTTCCGAAGGTCCGGGGCTTGTAAGAAGAATGGATCTTCTGTTCTGTTTTTCAATTGCAAAAAGCGTTGTCCTGAGAGATTTGTAAGACTCTGCAATTGGAGAATAACTGTCCTGCTGAACCAGAAAATACGGAAGGATCTGTCTTGCTCTTGTAATTCCCCAGTCATCGTCCTTTTTCTTAAAAATCCCCTTTTCACTTTTTGCAGCAGGAATACTGCCAAGCAGCTTGAGTCCCAGTCTGTCAATATCATCCTGGCCTCTTACAGTATCTTCAAAAAACTCTTTTGCATAAGCAATACCAAATCCCAGTAAAAGACTAAAAAACAAGCTTACAACAAAATTCACAAGCGGACGGGGACTGATGGGATCATTGGAGGGCTGGGCAAGATCAACAACTCTGGCAATACTTACCTGCCCGGCTTGTTTAATTCTTGCTTCTTCCGCCTTCTCCCTTAACATAAAGTATATTTTATTATTTACCTGTACATTTCTTTCAAGTTTTGCCAGTTCCAGTTTTTTATCCGGAAGCTGATTAAGCTGTTTTGTATATTCATCAACAACTCTTTTCTGAGCATTAGCTTTTGCTTTTAATGCCTTATAATCTGTCTCCAAAGAAAGTATTTTGGTAATCAGATCTTCAGATCTGCCAAGGGGATTGATATTGTCGAGCCCGCTCTCCACCAGTTTCTTTGTTTCTGAAATTATTTTCTGTCTTATTCCCTGAATTCTGCTTTCCATCTCTTTAAGCTTATTATTTGTGGAAGGATCTATACCGGCTCCAATAAGCTGAGCTTCAAATGCTGCTTTTTTTGAAACAAGAGATGCCATTTCTTCCTGCAGTTTACCAAGAACAGGGCTTGACATGGAAGACATATCTCTTACCAAATTTTTCTTGTTCTCATCCAATTGATTTTTCAGATACTCCAGCTGTTCCTGAACCGACTGAAGTTCTGTAATTGTAGAATTATACGAATAGTGGAAATTGGCAAGCTGCTTGACAATCTGCTCTGATTCCTGCGGTAAAGCAACAACCTTGTTTTTTCTCTGATAAGATGCAAGTTCCTGCTCTGATCTTGTCAGCTTCTGCTCATACTCTTTCAATTTTTTCTCAAGAAAATTTCTTGTCTGAGTTACTTCATCCTTTGTCCCCGACCTTGTATATTCCTGATAAACCTTAACCCAGGTATTTACAAGTACAGATGCTTCCCACGGGATACTGGATCTGGCTTTAAGTTCAATAATATTGGTTTCCTGACCGTAAGAAACTTTTGTTGCCTTTCTGAATCGTTCTACCATTTTTCTGAAACTTAAAGGAGGAAGATTCTCTCTTTTCTTTCGTTTCAGTATTCTGCTGATAAACGGAATTCTGTTTTGGGGTCTCCTGCGCTGCAGAATCTTCAGAGAATCTCTATAAGAAGAATTTAAAAGATGCTTTATAACACTTGCTGCAAGAGTACGGCTTTCCAGAACAGCGACCTGATTTTGTACAACATATTTCTGATGAAGTACAGAAGGTATTTCAAGAAGTTTATTCTGTGCGCCTGACGCTTCCTGTATTGACAGTAATGCAGAAGCTTCATATATTTTATCAGCAGTCCATGTTAAGAATGTGGAAGTCCCCACAATTGTAACAACAAGGACTAAAATAATGCCAAAATTACGCTTAATGGGTTTAAAAACATCACGTAACTCAAGTTTTGTACTTTCGTCTCTTTCCATAATTCCTCATCCATATTTCCTGTCTTGTCAAACCGTCTATATCACCGGTAACTGTAAAAGCTGATCTTTTCCCTTCCGGCCATTTCCAGATTCTGACAAGCTGATCAGGACATTTCTCTATTTCACTCATTATTTTTAATTTATCATTCTCTTTAAATTCCCTGTATTCTCTGAAATAAAGGCAATAATTTTCATTTTGTACAGACTCTTCCCAAACAAACCCTTGATCGGAAAGATATTTTTTATATTCAGTATCTGTTCCGGGATGAATTCCGATAATGGGCTTCTTTTTGCATTTT
>Ga0190359_1002467_pt1 | contig 10974 bp, 8 predicted proteins | sample 48721823_MG_FD_161269 | JGI IMG/M metagenome (GOLD analysis project Ga0190359, IMG submission 161269) | Hydrothermal vent microbial mat bacterial communities from Southern Trench, Guaymas Basin, Mexico - 4872-18-2-3_MG | ecosystem: Environmental > Aquatic > Marine > Hydrothermal vents > Microbial...
GTCTGGCAGAATCGAAGAGAGTTTCTTGTGTTTGGTTTTTCTTGCCTTGGATATAGTGCTCTTTTTTCTGCTCATTGGACAATAATCTTTATTGGACATTTGCTGGGGCAAATTATTTAAAACAAGCTTTATGGCCACATAGAATAAGAGTTTTTCGTGTTATTCGCTTGTGGATTGCAAGAATTGCGTTTATTGAATCTAAATGTTTTTAAAGAATTCTTGCTTTCTAGGATTTAGAATAATCAAGAAGGTGAATTATAATGGCGCATAAGGAAAAGAATCAAGATGAAGTAAAAAAAGAGGAGACCCAAGAAGCTACAAAATGTGAGAAAGAGGAACCCCTTTCTCAGGAGGAAGATCCTTCTCAATCTTTAACGAATCTGCCTGGAGTGGGGGCTGCTACTGCGGAAAAGCTGCTTTCTTCGGGCTATGATACTATGATGAGCATTGCTGTCGCTAGCCCTGATGAGATTGTTGATGCTACTGGTTTGGGAGAGAGTGTAGCGAGACGGATAATCACTTCTGCGAGAAGCAAGCTTGAAATGGGTTTTGAATCAGGAGACAAGCTTTTGGCTAAGAGGCAATCAGTTTTGAAGATAGAATCTGGTTCCGATGCATTGAACAACTTGTTGGGCGGAGGCTTTGAAACTGGCTCAATTATTGAATGCTTTGGTGAGTTTGGTTCTGGAAAGACACAGATTGGGCATGTTCTGTCTGTGAGGGTGCAGAAGCAGGTAAAAGGTGCATCTGCTGTTTATCTTGATACCGAGAATACATTTAGACCTGAAAGAATTGAGCAGATTGCTAAAGGGCTTAATATGGATCCCAAAGAGGTTTTAAAGAATATAAAGGTTGCAAGGGCGTATAATTCAGACCATCAAATGCTTCTTGCCGAGAAGATAGACGACCTTATTAAGAAGGAGAAACTGAATCTTAAATTAATTGTGGTTGATTCCCTTACAGCTCATTTTCGGGCCGAATTTGTGGGCAGAGGCACTTTAGCCAATAGGCAGCAGAAGTTAAACAGGCATATGCATACCTTGCTTAAATTAGCCGACACATACAACCTATGCGTGTATGTAACCAATCAGGTTATGTCAAAGCCGGATGTCTTCTTTGGGGACCCTACAAATGCTATTGGCGGGCATATTGTGGCTCATGCAAGCACTTTCAGGGTTTATTTAAGGAAGGGTAAGAAGAGGACAAGGGTTGCAAAGCTTATTGACAGCCCAAATCTGCCTGAAGGAGAGGCAGGATTTGCGATTGTCGAAGCCGGCCTCCAGGATATATAAGCTTTTCTTTTGTTTTTTTCATACTGCTTTTTTAGAGTGTGTTTGGAAAAAGGGTAAAAATTATAGTTTTGAATGTTTGAGTGAATCTATGTTGGAGAGTTTGGATGATAGCTTCACATGTAATTCATTTTTTCTGTAATTTAATGTATTCCTCTGTGTTTTTTCAAGCTATCTTTTTTAGAAATATTTAAAAAGGCATTATCTTTTCACTTTTTTATAGCCCTGTTTGCATGGTGGCTGTAATCTGTTGATTACGGGCGTGCAGACGAGTCTACTTGGGCGCTAATAGAGTAGGCAAGAGAGATTTCTTGCTTGCTGTTTATTTGAAATGGAGGATGAAAATGAGTGAAAACGAACTCTTACTTGCTACGTCAGATATGTATCTAAAAAGTGGTATCCATATTGGTACTCAGTTTAAAACAAAACATCTAAGCGATTTTATTTATAAGACAAGGGTAGATGGTCTTTCTGTGTTCAATATAAGCAGCATAGATAAACGACTTGCTATCGCAGCTAAGTTTTTGGCAAGATACAATCCTGAGGATATTATTCTATGCGGCAGAAGAGAATCAGCCTGGCGCCCTTTGAAGATGTTTGCTAAAATTACTGGGGCAAGAGCGATAACAGGAAGATATCCCCCTGGGATATTGACCAACCCAAACCTAGACCAATTTATAGAGGGCAAGGTAATGCTTGTTTGTGACCCTTGGCCGGACAGAAATGCTATCAGGGATGCTTTAGTGGTTGGTATTCCTGTTGTGGCCATTTGCGACACAAACAATACTATTAATAACATCGATTTGGTAATTCCAGCAAATAACAAGGGTAAGAAGAGTCTGGCTCTGTTGTTTTTCCTTTTGGCAAGAGAATTCTTGAAGCAGAAGGGTAGTTTGAAGAGTGATTCAGACTTTGAATATACCTTGGAGGAGTTTATTGGTGAGAATTAATCTTTTAGAACATTCCTTTTTCTGTTATTCTAAATTTTACTTTTTTATCTTCTTCAATACTTCGGTGCTTCCTTAAAAACGCTATCCTTTCTCCCGAAGCTCCCTCTTCCGGTTTGATAAGCTCTATCAGGCATTTGGAGCCATACCTTAACAAATCTCCCCCCACGAATTTGTTCTTGCCGTTTCTTTCAACATCTGAGTAGATTTGATTGGTTATTAGAACAGGAATTTTGTATTTTCTTGCCAGTCTGGAACAGGTCATAATCTGTTTACCAAGCATTTTATTAATCTCGTAAACAGCGTTTGTTTTGCCAATTTCTAACCGATAAAGCATGGATATGGTGTCAATAATGACCAATCCAATAGCGCTTACAAGGTTGTCTCCAAGTTCATTGATAATCTTGTGCTGCTCTTTGAAGTCTACTGGCTTGAGAAATATAATCTTTTGCATAGCTTTCTCGAAGTTCTTGCTTACCTGCTGAAGCCGCTCAATAGAAAAACCCCCCTCGGTATCAACATATATCGTTTTAGAGCCTTTCTGAGCCAGTTCATCCGCCGCCATCATACATATATTGGTCTTGCCACTACCCGCTCCGCCATAAATCATAGTGACGATATCCTTCTCAAACCCACCATTTAAAAGCGAATCAATGGGCTTTATCCCGCTTGGAACCCTCTCTTTTCTCATTATAGCTTAAGAAATAATTATCCTTTAATAATCTTTATGCTCTTTTCTTGGAAAATCCAACTTGGCCTGGCAGTATTACTTCTTTCTAAAGAAAACCTCAACTTGCTTGCCTTTTATCTTAAAGCTGCTCTTCTCTCCCCCTTCCAAGTCAGAACTCTTCTTGTCTAATTCAAGCCAGTCGGCACCAACCCTCTCTTGTATCAATTCTCTGTTAAGCAAAAGCATCTCCAATATATCTTTTTCTGAAGCAATCCAAAGCTCGATATGGTCTGATTTGCTTAACCCTGATTTTTTCCTTAAGGATTGTACTCTTCGGATTACTTCCCTGCTAAAGCCCTCGGCTTTGAGCTCTTCATTTAGCTTAGTAGAAACTATTATGAAACCCTTGCTAAACTCGGCAAGTTCATAGTTTCCTTTAACCTTATGCTCTATGTTAAAGTGTTCCCTAAACAGCTTGAATCTTTCATTTTCAACATCGACCTTTATGTTGTTCTCCCTCTTGAGCTGCGCTACTACTTTTTCAGGATCAATATTGCTTACCTTCTTGATTATTAAATGAGCTTTTTCCTCGCCGAATGAAGCATATATCTTGTTTTTGTTTACGCTTGCCTCTACTTCATGTGGTTTGAATCTCTCTATGATTTTCAAACTTTTTATGTTTAGTTGGGATAGCACGATATCCTCTAATTCTTTAAGAGCATGCTTGAATTGCTCATCCTTTGTTTCCACAATAAGCTCTTGAAGAGGCCATCTCACCCCGTATCCAATCTTCTCTCTTATTGATAATCCTGTTTGTATGATTTCGTTTATCCTCTGGAAATTAGCTTCGAGTTCTTTATCGATGAGGTCTTTATCGTAAGAAGGCCAGTTTAACAAATGAATACTCTCCTCCTTCAAACCAAGCTTGTCTTTAAAATTCAAGAACACCCTTTCAGCAAAGAAAGGCGTGAAAGGGGCCAGGAGTTTCAGTGTTGCATTCAAGCATTCATAGAGCACTTTAATCACGATTTTTCGCTCATTCCCTTCATCAATAAGTTTATCCCTTACAAATTGGACATATTCCCTTGAAACATCGAGGAAAAAACTTTCTATCTCCAAAATACTGTTATTTATCTCATATTTGTCCATCATCTCAGTAGTGTTCTTAATTGTAGTATTCAGTCTTGAGAGAATGAATCTCTCTTCTTTTCCAAAGCCATTTTTGAAATCTTGCAAGGAGACATCTGTAGGGTTAAATCCAGCAAGTTCCGCATTCATCAGCAAAAGATTATGAAGATTCCATAGTATCCTCATATTAGACATCTTTACCTTTAAATCATCAAAGTTATAGTTAAGGTCAAGTCCAGGATTGGAGCAAGCTATCACAAAATACCTAAAGGCATCAGCTCCATATTTATCTATAACCTCATCCGGAGTAATGTAATTCTGAAGACTCTTAGACATTTTTCTTCCCTGAGCGTCCTGCACAAAGCCGTGCATGTATACATTCTTGAAAGGAGCCTTATCGAAACCAATCTCGCTGCAAATCATCAGGAGATTGAACCACCCTCTTATCTGATCCTTTCCTTCTAAAATCAAGTCCGCAGGGAAATATTTCTTAAACAAGTCCTTTCTGTTAGGGAAATCAAGACAATTCCAGGAAGCTGTTCCAGAATCCACCCAAACATCTAGGATATCAGCTAAGCGCGTCATCTTTCCTCCGCATCCGCATTTGAGCTCAATCTTGTCAATCTCAGGGATATGAAGCTCTTCAACCTCTTTCTTCCCAGATTCTTTAAGCAGTTCTTTATAGGACCCAATCACCTTGGTTTCTCCGCATTTCTCGCATCTCCAAATAGGAAGAGGAGCACCCCAATATCTTTGTCGGGTTATTGAATTGTCTTTGAGGTTAGCTAACCAGGAGTCAAACCAGTTCTTTCCAGCCCATTCAGGCACCCATTTTATTTTTTCATTATACTTCCTGAGCTTATCCTTTATCTTCTCAATATTGAAGAACCATTGAGTTGTTTTTCTAAAGATAACAGGAGAATGGCATCTCCAACAATGTGCATAATCGTGTTCAATAGGTGAAACCTCTATTAAAGCATCCTTTTCTTTCAACAAAGCAATAAACCTCTTATCATCCTTCTTAGCAACCATGCCCTTAAACCTTTTCATAGAATCAGGGAATACACCATATTGGTCTATATTGTTGAAAGGTGGAATATTATTCTCTCTTCCAACCTCGTAATCCTCTGGGCCGCAGCCAGGAGCAAGATGCACAAGACCCGAGCCAGCTGATAAATCCACAAAGGTCTCGCTTAACACAACAGTATGCACCTTAGGATGTTCTTTCTTAAGTTCTTTATACTCTTGAATCTCTTCAGCAAAGGGATGTTCATATTCAACACCTTCTAGCTCCTTGCCCTTAAATATCTTGAGCTCTTTAAAGTCCTTTCCAGCAATCATTCGGATGACTCCACCTGCTAAAGCCCTAGCTAGAATCCAAATCTCGTCTTCTACCTTAGCTTCTATATATTCAAACTCAGGATGAGCCATTACCCCTAAATTGAAAGGGATTGTCCAAGGAGTAGTAGTCCAAAGAACAAGGTATTTGTTTTTGCTTCCCTTAACCTTAAATTTCACGAATATAGAATTGTCGCATACCTCCTGATACTCAAGCTCATGTTTAGCAAGCGCTGTGCCACAGCGAGGGCACCATGTCATAGTCTTTTCTCCCTCATAAAGCAAACCCTTTTCATAGGCCTTCTTGATAAGCCACCATTCACCAGAGATATATTCTTTTGAGGCTGTTTGATATGGGTTTTTAAAATCCATCCATACCCCAAGCCTCTCAAAATCCTGATTCATCTTCTCCATCATTTCTTGGGAATATTCTTTGCACTTCTTGACGAATTTTCCAAGACCATAGCTTTTGATGTCCTCTTTATTCTTAAGGCCTAATATGCTCATAACTTTGTTGGCGGTTGGCAGTCCATGCATGTCATAGCCTGCTCTATCCCATACATTATAGCCTCTCATTCGTTTATATCTCAGGGCGGCATCCTTTATCGTCTTGTTCCAGGCAGTTCCAATATGAACCTTCCCAGATGTATATGGAGGGCCATCTAAGAAATAGAAGTCTTCTTTACCTTCTCCCTTCTCCTTGACTTTCTTGTAAATCTCTTTCTTCTTCCAATATTCAAAGATGTCTTTCTCCAATTCCAAAGGGTTATAATGAGCCATTATTGCACCAACTCTTATTGCCTCTCTTCAAGGAGAATTTAGGGTTATATAAAAGTTTTTATTGGGTTATGTTTTAAGTTATTTCCCTAAGATATATTGAGAAATTCTTTTTGATTTGTGATTCTCTTTCTCCCCTTTTAGAACATCCGAATACTTGAGATATACCAACTCGGGATTTGGGATTACAACATAATTCATAAGAATATACTCCAACTCAAACTCATTCAATTTTCTTATAACTTTGTTTAATTCAAAGTTTCCTTCTTTGTTTAGTTTAAGCTGAGGACTTAGAATAAATGTTTTGTATCTTAGTTTATCAGATATTTCAGTTAATTTTGAGGAGTAAATAGGAAATATCGTGTCGTTTATTATAAGAGGATTGTTTTTACAGTCTTTTTTGTTCTCTCTCCACAGTAGATTAGCTAAACTGTGGTAGAATGCTATCTGGTGAGCATCTACTATCTTGTATCTGCTTCTTTTTGGATTGTTACTTCTGCTCTGAAAACTTTTGTCATAAAGATATAGAGGCGAACTGCTTTCTCCATTAAAGTTTCGCCATAAGTGGTATATAATCTCCTCGTTTGCTCCTGTTGAATCGTTACTCTTTTCTGATTCCATATCGCAATCAACATTTATGATGGGCAAATAATCTAAACTAACTTTATATACAGCATCTTCAAGATTTCCGCTTCTAATCCTTTGGAAATACTCTTTTGAAGGAACCTTTCCCGTAGCAGTATTGTTATATGTTTTTATTCCCTTAAAATAGTGTTCTATCTTCCCTCTAAAAAAAGGATGGGAGGCCAGAGCCAAGCCCTGTTCGCTAAGATTTAAATAAGTTCGGAAATAATTCCCTTTGGCTCCTTTTATCTTGAAACCAACAAACCTTTTAGTCCTTCCTTCAGAGTTATTTTCTAGATAATTTTTAGCATACTCCAGAGCTGCCTTATAGAGCTTTTTTGGAGATAGCTTTTCTTTTATTGAGAACCATTTGGTTAGTTCTTGTGGTAATTCCCTTTTATTTATAGGAGCATCAGATTCAGAGTTTATCTTTTTAATTATGTCTTTTGAATAGAGTTTAAGCGTTTGAAAAGGGTTTCTTATCTTCCTCGCTGATTTTGGATCATAACCACTTTCAGGCATTAAAAAAGCTGTTAATTCCTCGAATTGCGGTTGATCTGCTACTGAGGCAATCTTTATTGCTGGAATCCTTGGTGAGAATTCATGTTTTAGTTCTGATTCTTTCTCTATTTTCTTTTCAGCTAGATGCTCCTTTATTTTTTTCTCAAGATCTTTTGATGAAATGTCCGGATCATGGTATAGAAATTGGCTTATTGGGAAAGGAAAAGCGTATTTTTCAGGGAGTATTAGCATTTCATCTCCCTTTAATATCTCTTGGTTGATTTCTTGAACCTCTTTAATTAATCCCTCCTTAGCAAGCTCGTCAATTCTATTTTTTGTTATCCTTTTGAATTCATCTCCCCGTTTCCCGCAATGCTCTTTAACCAGCTCTGAAAGGGAAGGTGAATGATTCTGGGTAAAAAGAGATCTTGAAGAGGCCCTCATATCCTAAAACATGCTTTTTTATTTTAAAAGCATTTAGGAACTCCATTGCTTCTTTTTAAAGTAATATGTCTTATAGAGCCCCAAGGAAAAAGGTTAAATACTATTATCTCTTATATGTGAAGAGATGCTTGAAATAACCTATTTCAAAGTGTCTTAGGAAAATGTTTTTCAAGAAGAAGTATAAAATCCTGGGGGTTGTAAATCATCTTGGTATAATGCCAGATATGGATAAAATTGTTTCTTCCGAGGAAAATATAACCCTCTTCCTGAAATCTGTTAAAGACACTATTTCTTTCTGCAAGGATGCTGACATAAAGTATTTATCACTCTACCTCCTTGGATACCTATACAAAGAGGACTATGAAGAGCTCTATTTCCTTAAGAGGTTTATAAATAAGATTCGAGCAGATGCTTTTTTTAAGGATGTTAAGTTTTCTGTTGTGGGAGATTGGACGGAGTTGAATGGGATTCAAGATGCCCTTAAAGATATCATTCTCGAAGAAAGAGAAGAGCCAAAACTTACCCTTACTCTCTTTATAAATTATTCAAGTAGATCAGAGATTATAGATGCCTGCCGTATTATTGCCAAGAAGGTCTTAATAGAAAAGCTTGATTCTGATTTTGTGAATACATCAGCTATAGAGGAGTTGATGAAGGATTCTGGTCCAGATACAAGCCTGATTATCTTCTTTAACAACAATTCATTTAATGATTTCATAGGCTTTAAAGCACTGCGGGCAAAGTTCCATTATATAGAAAAGTCTTTCCTTAATTTCTCCGAGGATGATGTATACCAGGCCTTAGAAAAGGTTGGCTTAGCCAAGAAGATTTAGAGGTTGGGCAGAACTGGCTTTGTTGTTTTTATTGTATCTCTACATCAGTGCCGATTGACTGACCCGGCATTCCTTTCTCAAAGCGGGCTCTTAAGAAGCCGTTTCTGCCATGCACTGCTGTAATCTCACCCTTAATTTCTTTGGCTTCCTTCCCAGGGCTTTTCCACACAACCTTCTTGCCGACAAGTTTATCAGCCCCATCCTTATTTTCTATGCCTTCAACTCTTAGAATCATCTGATTGCCTTTTGTGGTATGTCTGCTTCTTCTGAAACTTGTGATTCTGCCTTTCATAAGAACACCTTTCTTTGTTAGTATTAATCGGTTATTCTATGGGAAAGGGCAAATATTTAAAAAACTTTCTAAATACCTTCAAAGCATGGAGATCAGTAACAAAATTACAAAGGCCAAGTTAATGAAGTATTTTGATATATCACAGGAGGCTATTGCCAAAGCTAAAGGGGCTGAATTCGACAAAAATCGAGAAGCACAGGTAAAGGATGTCCTAGATATGGTAGAGAGATATTACAAGGATGCTGAATATTTCTTTAAGAAGGGAGATTATGTTAACGCCTTTGCTGCGCTGAATTATGCTCATGGCTGGCTTGACGCCGGTGCACGATTGAGATTATTTTACGTATCGGATGATAGATTGTTTACAGTAGATGGAGAAAAGCTTGAGTTTGATTAGATATCTCAAGAAAGTTATTTATAGTTTGTATCGTATATTGTTTTTGTTATCTGATGAATTTCCTTTGGGGTGAAGAGAATGCCGAGAGAGAAAATCATTGTCACAAGCGCCTTGCTTTATGTAAATAATTTTCCTCATCTGGGGAATCTTGTTTGTGTTATCTCAGCGGATGCCTATGCCCGTTATCTTAAAAGCAGAGGCCAAGAGGTAATAAGTGTTTTAGGGACAGATGAACATGGTACTACAACGGAGATTAAAGCCATTCAGGAAGGGTTAAGTCCTAAAGAGATAACTGACAAGTATTTCAAGATTCATAAGAAGGTTTATGATTTCTTTCTCTGTGAGCCTGATTGCTTTGGCAGAACATCTTCTAATAAGAATAAGGAGATTACAGTCCATCTTTTTAAGAGGTTGGATGAGAATGGTTATATCTCTGAGGGAGAGTTGGAGCAATATTTTTGTCCTAAGTGCAACAGGGCTTTGGCTGATAGATTTGTTAAGGGCAAATGTAAGATTTGCGGCTACGAGAATGCAAGAGGGGACCAGTGCGAGAAATGCGGTTCATTGCTTGAACCAAACCAGTTAGATAATCCAAGATGCGCTATCTGCGGAGGAGAAGTAAAACTTAGAAAGAGTAACCACCTTTTCCTGGACTTGCCAGCATTGTCAAAGGAGTTGAAAGGACTTTTGGAAGCCAAGAAACAGAATTGGTCATATAATGCTGTTACTATGACGCAAAGTTGGTTGGAAAGGGGCTTGAAAAAGCGATGTATTAGCAGAGATCTCAAGTGGGGCATACCTATTCCCAAAAAGGGATTTGAAAATAAAGTCTTTTACTCCTGGTTTGATGCTCCTATTGGATATATAGGCATTACCGCGGAAAATAGGGAAGATTGGGAAGATTGGTGGAAATCGGAATCTACTCGCCTAGTGCAATTCATGGGCAAGGATAATATTCCATTTCATACTATCCTCTTTCCAGGGATTTTGATTGGAAGCAGGGAGAATTACATCTTATTGGACACTATATCAGTTAATGAATACCTTAACTATGAAGGCGGCAAATTCTCTAAGTCTCAGCATAAGGGCATATTTGGCGATGATGTTGCAAGTCTGAATATAAGACCTGATGTGTGGAGATATTACATTATAATTAACCGCCCTGAAAAAGCAGATACTGATTTCACATGGGAGGATTTTAGGGAGAAGCTGAATAATGAATTAGTGGCCAACTTTGGCAACCTTATCCAGAGAATAATAGTGTTCTTAAAGAACAAGTACAATTTGATTATGCCTGATTTGACTTTAGAAGAACAGGACAAGAAATTCCTGTCAAGGGCTCATCAGCATGCCAAGAAAGTTGAAGAATTGTTTGATAAGATACAATTAAAGGCAGCTCTTAAGGAGATTATGAAGCTTGCCTCACTTGGCAACCAGTACATGCAGGAGAACAAGCCCTGGTCTGATGAGGTGTCGCAGGCAAGGAAAGATACTGCAATGAATGTTCTTGCGAATTTTGCCAAAGACTTGGCTATCTTGGTTTATCCAATAATGCCGCAAGTAAGCAAGGACATCTTTGAGCAGCTTAATATTGAAGAAGAAAAATGGGATTTTTTGGGCAAGATGAGCATAAAAGCCGGCCACAAGGTAAACGAGCCAAAGCCCTTGTTTAAGAAGATAAGTGACGAGGAGATGAAATCATTCAAGCAGAGATTCTCTCAAGCCAAGGATGAA
>Ga0190359_1002469_pt1 | contig 10972 bp, 11 predicted proteins | sample 48721823_MG_FD_161269 | JGI IMG/M metagenome (GOLD analysis project Ga0190359, IMG submission 161269) | Hydrothermal vent microbial mat bacterial communities from Southern Trench, Guaymas Basin, Mexico - 4872-18-2-3_MG | ecosystem: Environmental > Aquatic > Marine > Hydrothermal vents >...
TCGTTGAAGACAGCAAAACCTTCACCCCTTTGATCCCCTTTTAAGGTAGGCTTTATGGGGGTTTTACCAACCACCCACGGCTCACCGTAAACGACAATATCAGGTTTGATCTTCCGCAATTCCTTCAGTGCCAGCCTGATCGTTTCTATGTCTATTAACCCCATAAGATCAAGCCGAAAACCGTCAACCTTATAATCTTTTACCCAGTGTATCATAGAATCAATTATGAACTTTCTCACCATAGGATTTTCAGTCCTAACTTCGTTTCCACAACCCGATCCATTCCAGTAGCTGCCATCGGGTTTTTCACGATAGTAAAAGTGCGGGACTATACCATTGAAGTTGTATTGAACCTCTGGATTGACTTCGGCTGTATGATTATAAACCATATCAAGAATCACTTTTATGCCATTTTCGTGTAAGGTGTTTATAAGCTTTTTTAACTCAATTACCCTGCTCTCATCTTCGGGATTCGTTGCATACCAACCGTCAGGTGAATTGAAATTAATTGGCATATACCCCCAATTGTAATTATCGGAGTATTCATCATTTTCAAAATCGTGAACAGGGAGGAGATGAACTGCGTTTATACCCAATTCAACAAGATGATCAATACCAGTTAAAATGTCTGTACCGGGGATAGTTGTCCCTTTTTCACAGAAACCCAGATATTTCCCTTTTTGCTTGATACCAGAATCACCGGAAATTGAAAAATCTCTTATGTGTACCTCGTAAATTATCGTCTCAGATAAATCAAAATAGGGACCGTCACAAATAGGGGTACTATCTTCAATAATCTTTGCTCTAAAAAATGGAGCGGTGGTACAAACTGCGTATGGATCTGTTAATTCCTTTTCAGGATTGCTGTGAGGGTCAGGGGTATCTACATTATATGTATAATATTGTCCAATACAGCTCCCTTTATCTAATTTTATCTCCCAAATACCTTTTCCCCCTTTCACCATATTATACCTTTGCACATCTTTTGAACGCGCCGAAGGATAAAGGTTTAAGACCACCCTTGAAGCGGAAGGAGCATATAGTCTAAATAGTACCTCATCTTCGCTGATTAAAGTCCCAAGGGGATCATGAGTAATGTACTTTTTATCAAGTAAAACATCTCTTATATGAATCTCTCCAGGCTTGTAGTCCAGGTATGTAACTTTACCAGGGAGTAAATCTATATCAATATCTTCTCCAGTTGTAATACTTAAGATATTTGAAATTGCATCCTCTACATTATAAAAAGAAACTTCAATGGGGGCCATTGATTTGCCTTTCAGGTAGATTTTAAAATCACCAGGATTTAATCTATCTTTGGATATTGGATGCGAAAGTATAACCGTTAGCTTTCTAGTCGAATCCAGAAAAGCTCTTAAAACTTTGTGAGAAATATCTGGAGTCTGGGTAAAAACTCTTTTTTCTCCCTGCAGTATCCATATTTCATTCTCGAAGCTTCTATTCCAGAATCTATCCGGATCATCTTTGCTTTCCCATTCTTTAAACTTTGGGATAAGCCCAATTTTATCAGGATTGCCAAAGTCCTCAAGATTTATTCTAAACAACAGGCCATAATTATCCTTCCCTGTTGGTTTTATCTCGACACTTCTTTCATCGGCCCACACCCAAAGTGTCCAACCGTCATAAGAATTATCATATCGATGATAATGTACTGTTAAATACTTCATAAGGCTCCCTTTCCGCTCGCAGGTTATAGCCAAAGTAAATACTAATAAAAATGATACGCCAGTAAAACTTAATTTTCTCATCCACCTTCCTTTTTCAAAACCAACAGGAATTTATGAAACAAACCTGAAACATTGAAATCACTTCACCAGATAGTGTCAACTTTCTGAGCGTATATAAGAGTCTGTCGAAGCCGAGTTCTGGGTAGGCGAACGAAGGGAACCGTGTACGCCCATATTATATGACGTGCTATCTTTCATTGTTAATTAAGTCTAAAAACCACAATATCTTATTTGTCTTATTTAAATTTTTTAAAATATTCATCTATTTCTGGACGCAACTCAATTCCGACTCTTTCAAAGCAATCTAACAATTCGCTATAGGCACCTTCCCCTCCCAAAAAATCCCAGAATTCTTCTGCAACTTTTAATTCGTTCTTAAGGTCAAGCATCCCTTTTAAAGTCCATCGCTCATAAGGTTTAGGCTCATACGGGTTATAAGGAATTGCAATATATGAATGAACATTAGCATCTGGATTATCAGCTAAATAAATGGCTACCCACTCCAAGAGGGTTCTTTTAAAATCCTTAAAATTACTAATGTTGGGTTTAGCTGTCTTTAAATCAAACAAATGAATATTTCCATTGCTATCTTTTAGAAACAAGTCTACTTTTACTGTTTTTAATTTATTCATTCTTCCAGAAGTGGCTACCTTGCGAATTCTTTTTATTTCACTTGGTTTATCAGGGTCTTTTCCTGTACTTAATTCATTAATTATATGTTGAATTTCAAGCTGTGCCATTTCGCTAATATTTGTACCAAGAATATATTGTTTCTTTGCTTCTACGAAATTTAAGCTCGCCAGTGTTTCAGCTACAGGTTCAAAGATAGATGTGCCAAAGGTAGTGTTAAGTGAATGTATAAATGAAAATAGAGCCATTCTATCTTTACCTAATAGCCTATAATGAAATGGCATACTTTTAGTCTCTGGATTATAATTCTGAAATTTCTTCCTTAAACTGTCTTTAATCACTTTTTCAATCTGTTTGATTTGTCCTTTTGTTAAACTCATTAATCTCTCTCCTTTAAATGAAAGATAAATTCAGCATAAGCGGACCTATCTTTCTCAACTCTATTCAAAACAGGTCTTTTGTAAGTATTCACAATTCTCATGCCTGCTAATTCCGCAATTTTAGGATAAAGATTGTATTTGTCATTAGCTACTAAAAAAACATTGTAGTTTTTTTTCAGAAACTTTTTGCAGTTAACAAGAACTTCTGCAATCCCCTTGATGTAAGATTCTCTTGCTTCTTTTCCCTGTCCCTTGTATAAAGGACCTATTTCCAAATCGTCTCTTCGTTCAAATCCAAAAAGTTCGTAAGCATAGGCATGTTGTTCATGGTAGTTTATTAAACCTACGTAAGGAGGGGAGGAAAAGATACCTGCTATTTTTTGCTTAGAAATCAACTCTGCAAATTGGGGGTTTTTCTTTCTAACTTCCTCAAGTATATTAATGTTCCTGCTATCACCTACAAGACAAATTTGCATTGTATCAGTTCTTAACCTATCAAACTCTAATAATCGATTTAATGTATCTATTGAGTACTTACGCCACCACTTCATTATTGAAAAAATCGGTTTACATATTTTACCATGTTTTTTGCAATAATAAGTTGTAGTCACGGGTTCTTTTAATGTCGCTAAGTCTGCATGAGTAGTTGCCCTACATGAGCGGACGGTTCTGCTTAGTATGATTGCTAATGTTTTTTTGATTTCAGGGTTCTTTATTTGCTTAATTCTCTCGAATAGAAAATCAATCTCTTCCCTCACAGGTGCTAAAAACCATTTATCAAGGAAAGTATCATTTTTATCTTGTAAGACTTTGATTTGGTATTTTTTAACTAAATCCCAATAGATGAGTAAGAACTCTTTTTCTTTTTCTTTGGCATACTCCTTTTCGTTAATTAATCCTTGTCTAACTTCTATTTTGTAATCTGGTGATGGAAAATATTTAGAATTAAATTTAGACAGTTCCATATTTAAATGTTCTTCAAATTTAACGTTTCTTCGCTTTTTTTGAAGATCTTCTAATTCCGCTGTTAATTTTCTAATTGCCCGAGAGAGCTCTGAAAAATTATGTTTTGCGATTTTAACGTTGCTAATCATCACATTAAAAGCGGATATATCAATACCTATAGCATGTATTCCCAGTTCATTTGCTTGAACTAATGTTGTTCCACTCCCGCAAAATGGATCAAGTACTATATCACCTTCTTTGAAAAAGACTTCTTTCTTAAACTCATCTGTATGACCATCTAAAAAATATTCAACTAATTGAGGGATAAATTTCCCTTTATAAGGGTGCAATCTGTGAACGTGTTTTGTCCTTTCCGATTCTTTATATTCTACAAAAGATAAATGCCAATTTAGATCTTCACCTAAAATTTTCTTCCACTCTTTTTCTTTTTTCTTTATTGAGTCATAATACTCTTTCAATTCATTCTTATCTATCAGAGGATATCCATTGTTTCCATAATTTTTAATACGACCATACTGAATTAAATATGAAATATTAGAGATAGTCACTTTCTGATTTAAGTATTTAGATGCCCATCTACTTGCTTCTTTTAAATCGAGCATTCTTTTTCCACCTTGCTCAAACAAAGTTAATTGAGGCATGTCAAATTACCTCCATTTTTACTACTATCAGACAACATGCCACATAACGGTTGATGGATAGAAGAAATTGCCCAAAGGCGATTTGGATGAAACCTTTTATCCGCTGTTGTGCGGACCCATAAGGGTTGAAGCGACCGAAGAGAGCGGATAGCCAGCGAAGGGACACTGCAAATTTTATCCTCTTTATTCATCTTGTGCACTTCTCCACATATACCTTTATCTTCTATTTTTCGTAGTATAAATTGTAAAGTGCTGTTCTGGTAAAAAGTCGAATTCTTTTTCCACTAAATAACCCGCCTCTTCCATTTCTTGAATGATAGTCTCCTTAGGAATATAATGTCTGAATATCCCACGAAAAGTGAAAGGTTTGCCTCTTTTATATTCTATTATGATGATTTTGCCATCAGTTTTTAAAAATTGTTTTAAATTCCTGAAGTACTCTACTCGATTTGGTATGTGATGGGTGACGTTACGCATAAATATAAAATCTAAGCTTTTTTGAGGTAAATCTAATTTGTTTCCTGATACGAGCATTGGTACAACATTATCCAACCCTTTTTCTTTGGCACTATTTTTAACATATTCTAAAAATTCTGGTTTTGTATCAATAGCGTAAACTCTTCCTTCTTTTCCTACCATCTCAGCGAATCGTAAGGAAAAATAGCCTCCCCCACATCCAATATCAGCAATACTTTGACCGGGCTTTAATGCAATGGATTCTACAACCTGATCAGGTTTGTTCTTTGGGTCTGAAGCTTTTTTATTAAACATCTTTGCTTGAAAGTTTGCCATTGTTACCTCCATATAATATAAAACATTTTTCTTTTACATCTTTTTATCTCAGGTATCCCGAAGCCGATTGCAACGACTGACGGGTGGAAGAAAATTGCCGAAGGTGATTTGGGGTGAAGCCTTTATCCGCTATTGTGTGTAGTCGGTACACTATTTTTCTTCTTTTTTGTACCATCCAATTAGACCTCCTAACAAAATAAGTATTCCTATGATCACTATTACTATGCTTGCAACATAGGGGTATAAGAGTTTCGGGTTGTACCACAAGCATAGTCCGCATACTATTACGAGTATACCTATAATGGACAGAACAATCTGCCCAAAACTTTTTGGGAGACTTATGGTCACAGGAGTTGGTTTGATTCTTTTAGTACGAATTATACCCATCAGAAGAAATCCAATACCCATGCCAATAGCTCCACCAACATCTGGTCTGCCAAAAGCTAAACCGATGCCAGCGCTAATACATACAGGCCACAAAGGCTAATCCTCCGAGTTCGTATTCTTTCCTTTCACTCATTTTCTTACCCCCTCGTATATTATGTTTGATATTTTGTAGAAAGAATTAGGGAAGTACTTGGAAAATATAAATTAGATAGGAAAAGTTGATAGATGTTATGCTTTTCCTCCTTGCAGCTTTGGTTGCTATCCAAACTTACTGTAATAGGCATCTCAAAGCCGATTGCAGCTAACGTCCTGCGGGTATGCGAAGCCCTGAGTGTAGTAAAGGATTTGGGTGAGCAGTAGTGAATTGTATACCAACTGTTAGGCGAAGTAAGCATCCTTATCACAATAATCTTGTTGATTCTGTTGGTCTTGGAACTTTAATGACGAGGAAGCGCAGAATGTCATTACTCTCGTTATACCAACAATGAGGTATCTTTGCAGGACTATCGATAAGAGTATCTGGTCCAACTTCTTGTTTTTCATTGCCAATCTCAACAATTCCCTTTCCTTCTAAGACATAAAAGATTGCATCGACTGGTGTTAGGTGTTTTTTCAATTTTTCCCCTGGTTCCAAGATTATATGGACAACTTGGGCATGTTCGGTGTCATAGAGTTTTCTTGCGTCAACTCCGTGTGGATTTTGTGCGATTTCAACATCGTTCCATTTCACTATTTTCATGCTATCACCTTCCCTAAATTGTTTTGCCTAATTACTTCATATACGAAAAACATTCTTCCTGATTTCTGCTCCATCCCCTGGGGGTTTTTCCTCTGCCTTATAACCTATGCCTATGAGACACAATATCCTTAAGTTTTCATCGTTTACTCCCAATGCATCTTTAACAAAATCTTCTGAGTTCTTCCCTGTAGAGTCATACCTTTTTCTTATTTGTACCCATGTTGCTCCAAGACCCAGGTCCTCCACCGCAAGCAAAATGTAAGTTGCAACAATCGAAGTGTCTTCAATCCAGACATCGCTCAAGGAAGCATCAGCCCCTATGATAAAAACAAGTGGAGCTCCTTCAAGAAACTGTGAACCATGAGCTTTTGATTTAGAAAGCTTCATAATTTTATCTCTGTCGGTAGTATAGAAAACCCGGGTTGGGTAGATACCCCGTGAGGAGGGCGCCAGAGAAAAATAATCGATTATTCTGTCAATAACTTTCTGTTCAACCCCTCTGTTAGTGAAGTTTCTGATACTTCGCCTTTTCTTGATGACCTCATATAATTCCATAGGTGTCCTCCCTATCACAAACTATGCTAAAGATAAGAAAAATCCTGTAAATAAAATACCTGGGAAAGCCAAAGCTGTAGGAGGTGAAAGAGCACGCTGGCAACACAAAAGCTTCCTTCTACTCATTTTCAAATTTCTTTGTCCATTCTTATGAAATGGAGATTTTTCTCTATACCCAGAGGCACTGAAAACTCTTCTACCATCTTGTATCCCATTCTCTCATAGAGCCCGATCGCTGCTAAGTTTTCCCGCTCTACATCCAGGATGACATCTCTGGCTCCCAGCTTCCGGGCCTCATACTCAGCTGCGGACATCAGCTGTCTGCCAATTCCTCTGCGTCTGAACTGGGAATAGACAGCTACGTTACTTATGTAATACTGGAACTTTCCCATCCTTCCAGTGGTAGCGTTAAGCCTTAGAAAAGTTGGAACATTAGCCAGCATACTGAGCCCGGTTCTCGCGAACAAAAGAATGCCCGTTCTAAAATTTTCTCTTTTCTTGTCTTCCCAACTATACCCCAGGATCATCCCGGCATTTTTACCTTCAGCTTCCGCAAAGTAAACATGCTCGAAACTAAACAGATTGCATTTACAACGGAAAACCCACGTGAGGGTCATCTCTATTCTGGACCCAAAAATGATCGGAAAGTACGGAGCTGAAAGTAACAAAAGTCTTGCAAAATCAAGATCGTCGGAAGGAGTGGCTCTTCTCACTTTCACCATTTCAGATTCTCCTTTCCCCTCTACTACACTACAACTCCAGATTAAAATACAGGAAATCCAACGAACTTTCAAGTGTTCCAGTCTCTCCCATGAAAAGAAGCCTGCACTGGGAATAGGACACGAATACAGAGCCTCTTAATACTCTCGTGATAAACTCACAGCTTTTTGTTAAATTTAAAGTATGAATGGATTTCTGCTGGAACATGAAGATTCAGGAGTTGTGGAAGAGTTTATAAAGGTAAGGAAGGTCGACACCTCCCGCGCAGGGCTTGAACTGGTTTCCAATATCCTCAGGAAATTCTCCGTTTTTCCCTATGAGAACTTAAGCAAGATAATAAAGCTGAATAAAAACGCGGGAGGTATGCCTCACCGAACTCCGGCAGAGATTTTACAGGACAACTTGAGCTTTAACCTGGGAGGGACATGTTTTTCGCTAACTAATTTCCTGAAAAAAATCCTGGATTATTTTGGATTCGAAACATACATAATTATAGCCGATATGAAAACTGCACCAAATTCCCATTGTGCTCTAATTCTAAACTATAATGGCCAGAAATACCTTCTTGATGCGGGATATATGATCTTTGACCCCTTACCACTGGAAAAGAAAGTTACTGTTGGAGGAATTTTATCCAAGCTTCTAAAGTATGATGAGGGAAAGGGCAGATATACGCTTTTTACCTTTGATGGGAAAAGGCTGGTAGAAAGATATAGTTTTGCTGATAGACCCATAGGCTATGACAAATTCTTACACTTCTGGACAGAATCCTTTCATTGGAGAACAATGCACGGAATATGCCTAAGCAAAGTTACCGAAGAAGAATTCATATACCTGCATAACAGATATTACAAGGTTTTAAAAAGAGGTAGAAAACAAAAAGGGAATCTTCAGGGGGATATTGCAACCGCAGTAAAAGATGTCTTTGGTATCCCGGAGGAAATTGTGAAAAAGGCAGAAAAAGCTCTTATCGAAAATATATATTTCGATAAGGAACTTGGCTATCGAGTACCATCCTGGGTAAGGTAGTATGGAAATAAATATTCCAAGAGATATTAAGCTTTTTGTTGGATGTTTATACACTTCAAAAGAAAATCTTGCCTCAGCAATCAAAGAACTTGAAAAGTATTTTGGTATTGTAGATTTAGAAAGTGAAGATTTCCCCTTCGACGTTACTAACTACTACGAAAAAGAGATGGGGAAAAGTATAAAACGCAAATTCTTTTCATTTTCAAAACTTTTTAATCCTATTTATTTGTTGGATGCAAAACTAATCACAAACGAGGTTGAGAAAACATTTTCTATAGAAGGCAAAAGGAGTGTCAACCTTGATGTGGGCTATATGGATTTTGATAAAGTTGTTCTTGCTTCAGCTAAGTACTGCATTCATAAAATCTACATTGGCCGTGGGATCTATGCGGATATGACCCTTCATTACGAAAAAGGACAATATTATCCATATCCCTGGGCATTTCCAGATTTCAAACTAGATAGATATTACAGATTTTTCCTGAAGATGAGGGAAATATACAAAAAGCAAATGAAGGAGAGAAAACGATTTTAGTCTTCCCCTCAGAGATTCTTTTCCTCCTTTCCATAGTCTTTTTGCTTTTTATCATTTAAATTGGGGGGAGGTGGGGTTATTTTACAGACGGAGGGAGTTAAGAAATGGGAAGGTTACTTTTTATTAGTGTGACAGCATTAATTTTTTTCTTTCATTCATGTTCTCCTAAGGATGAGAGCTCAGTGTTGAAATCCCATGAGAGGATAAGGGTTATTCTTGATACAGATGCGAACAACGAGATGGATGATCAGAATGCGATAGCGTATTTACTGTTTAGTGATGATGTTTTTGACATTGAGGGGATAACAGTTAATAGGACATATAATGGTGGAGATGTGAGCAAGCATTTTGAGGAAGCGGAGAGGGTTGTGAAGTTATGTGGTTTTGGTGATAGGGTTAGGGTTTACAGGGGGGCTAATGGTACGTTTAGGGATATAATTGGTCATGTTAAGGAGGAGGTTTTTGATGGTCATGAAGCTGTAGATTTTATTATTCAGAGGGCTAAGGAATCGGATAAGGGGGAGTTGGTATTATTAGGTATAGGGAAGCTGACTAATATTGCCTTGGCTATATATAAGGATCCGAGTATAGTTAAGAATGTTCGGGTTGTATGGTTGGGGTCAAATTATCCGATGCCGGGGGAGTATAATTTAGAGAATGACACGTCGGCATTGGGAGCGATTTTAGAATCTGATGTTCGATTTGAGATGGTAGTTGTACGGTATGGGGAGAATACTGGAGCGGATGCGGCGAAAGTAGATTTGGAGACTTTTCGGTCTAAGTTATCAGGTATAGGACCGCGGATAGGGGAGTCGATAGTAGGTAGACATGGGGGTGAGTTTGATTGCATAGGGGATTATTTGGTTGACTTGTTTGAGAATTTTCCAGGTAGGCCTGAGGAGAGGCCATTGTTTGATGTAACGGCTGTAGCGGTGTTAAAGAATCCGTTGTGGGCAGATTGTCTTGTTGTGAAGGGTTTACGATATGAGAATGGGGAGTGGGTAAAACATAGGAACATAGACAGAGAAGTTTTGATCTGGGAGAATTTAGATTGTAGGAATATAATAGAGGATTTTTATAGAACTTTAGTAGAGAGATGATATTTTTCACTTCAGTCAAATTTTAATGGGGAGGGGGGATTAATCATGCTGGTGGGTATTTTTAGGAGGATTTGTTCTTTCATGGTTTTGGTATTTTTTTTAAATGGTAGTGTGATAGTTTTTGCGACTGATTATTACATTGATAGTAACAATGGGGATGACGAGAATGATGGGACAAGTCCAAATAGTCCCTGGAAGACATTAAGTAAGGTGTCGAGCATGACTTTTCAACCTGGAGATAATATTTATTTTAAGCGGGGTACTATGTATTCAGGTTGTGCTGTTATAAAGGGTGATGGAACTAAAAACAATCCAATTACAGTCAGCGCATATGGGAGCGGAGACTCGCCAAAATTTACGAATCCTAATTATAACGACCACAATGGCAACGCCATGCAGATCAGAGGCGATTATATAATTGTGGAGAACTTGTATTTTCACCACACCGCCCCAGCTCCTCATGAACCTACCTATGAGGAAGTATGGAGTGTTGGCGCCTTACATGTGAGCTTGGGGAGCGATCATGTTATTATTAGAAACAATGAATTCGCTAACATCCCTAAAGCGATTCAATCTTATAGCGAGTATAGTCTAATTACTAATAACTACATTCACGACAATAACAATACTCAAGATAACGGATTTTTAGGATATCCAGGGTGGGGACCGATTGGTATTCAGCTTGGTATTGGGAATCAAGAAGTTTGCTACAATATTATTGAAAATATGTATGTTGCTGGTGGAAGGTGG
>Ga0190359_1002471_pt1 | contig 10971 bp, 7 predicted proteins | sample 48721823_MG_FD_161269 | JGI IMG/M metagenome (GOLD analysis project Ga0190359, IMG submission 161269) | Hydrothermal vent microbial mat bacterial communities from Southern Trench, Guaymas Basin, Mexico - 4872-18-2-3_MG | ecosystem: Environmental > Aquatic > Marine > Hydrothermal vents > Microbial...
CGGCGGCCTTGCACGTCATTTTCCTAAAAAAACCTATAAAGTTGAGGTCTATTCCGGATACCCTGAAAAAGTAGGAGATGCATTCCAGTTATCCGCCCAGTATAACGATACCAGCTTCTGCCGTTACCGGTTGGCACAATATCTATTTTCGAAAGCGGGGCTCCTTTGTCCCGAGGTAAAGCCGGTGCACCTGTTTTTTGATAACTGTTATTACGGCTTATATCTTCGGATTGAGATGGTAGATGAGCTTTTTTTACATCGAAGAAATCTGCCGGTGGCAAGTCTATATAAAGCTAAGAGTAATTCCTGGTTCTCTTCGAAGTATGGTATTGTCCCCCAAGCGCATTTTGATAAAAAACTACCTGTAAATGATATGTCGTATGCAGATCTGGAACAGCTTTTTCTTTTACTCGATAAGGGAATAACGGTTGCCGATACTGTTCCGTTAGAAAATCTTCTGGACATTCACAATGTACTTGATTATTACGCCGTTGCAGTTCTTATACGGCATTACGACGGTATTATTAAAAATTTTTATCTCTACTATAATCCGATAATTAGAAAATTTCAGTTTATTCCCTGGGATTTTGATTTGACCTTTTATGGGAATCCTCATTTGACATATAACTGGCGGAATAATCTTTTTGAACAACTAATGGCGATTGATTCATATTCCTCCTATGTAGAAAATCGTATGAAAGAACTGTTTCAGTACGATGAACTGACTGCCTTACTTACCGCTTTAGCGGCTGAGGTAAAACAGGCATTGGAACTGGACCCGTGGCTTCAGAAAGAAAACAGAGATTTTAATGGTGAGGTGAATGAATTGTACTGGTATTTTTCGCGAATGAATGTTTTACTTCAGTCCAAAAAGTAAAAACAAATTCTCTTTTCCGGGTAGCGGTTGAAAATAAACAAGTTACAAGCCAGCCGTTTTTCCGGTCGGATATCCTTAATATAGTAGTGGGTATATTTTGTCTGCCGCTACACACTTTTTACCATTTTTAATACTTGACGATATATTCTAAAAGCAGTATTTTGAACGAGGAATACAGCCTGTCATTTTAAACACGTGCCGAATATTGCGAGTGCATAAATACTTATTACGTATTAAGAAATTTACAGGGAAATTAAAAGATACCTGCGGTATAGAGCCACAGGTACCTTTTTTTTATGGGTGGGAAAGAAAAGCAATGAATCGGAGCACACAGTTATATGGCGATGAAAATAGGATTTGATAATGAAAAGTGTCATAGGGTGCAAAGACCCCTGCCATCCCTGAGCGGTTCAATCGGTCTAGTGATGAGCTATACCTTTAGTTTGGCGGAAAACTTCTGTTTGACTATCATGCTTTACGGGTATTGCCCGGATTTGATGCCAATGTGAAGATGCGGCAGCTGCAGAAGTTGAAAGAATTGCGGGGATGTGACCTGCATATTGCGCATATCTCGAAATCCGGAGATGAAGTTTGACTGCGAAAACTGGGAGTTAATCTAGCCAGAGATCCTGATTTTTCAACTAAAGCTCTTTTGTAAACTAATTCAGGAGGGAATAATGCCAAAATACATTTTTGTTACCGGTGGGGTGGTATCTTCGCTTGGCAAAGGGATTACCGCGGCCTCAATCGGTCTGCTGCTTAAGTCGAGAGGAGTAAAGGTTATTCATCAGAAGTTTGATCCGTATCTGAATGTCGATCCCGGTACAATGAATCCGTACCAGCATGGTGAGGTGTATGTGACTGATGACGGCGCGGAAACGGATCTTGACCTCGGTCATTATGAACGCTTTACCGGTGTTACCACCACGAAGAATTGTAATTATACGACTGGACGTATTTATAATTCATTACTCAAAAAAGAGCGGCGCGGGGATTTCCTCGGTGGAACCGTACAGGTTGTTCCCCACGTAACAACCGAAATATGTGACAGTATACGCTCGGTGACCGATGATGATGTAGACGTAGTTATCAGTGAGATTGGCGGTACTGTGGGCGATATCGAAAGTCTCCCCTTTTTAGAGGCTCTTCGCCAGTTCCGGCAAAGTGAAGGCAGAAGCAATGTGCTGTTTATCCATGTTACCCTTATTCCCTATTTGAAGAAGGCAGGGGAGGTTAAAACCAAACCAACCCAGCATTCTGTCGGCAGATTGCGGGAAATCGGTATTATTCCTGATGTGCTGATCTGCCGGACTGAGAAGCATCTTGACAAAGAGGTAAGGCGGAAACTCTCTCTCTTCTGCAATGTTGATGAAGAAGCCGTTGTTGAAGCATTCGATGTGAAGAATACCATTTATGAAGTTCCCCTGGAATTTGCCGCGCAGAATCTTGACCACACCATCGTTGACGCCCTGGGACTTCGGGCGGGAAAACGAAACCTTAGGCCCTGGCGTGAATACATTGAAAAGGTGTCCAATGCCAGATATACCGTTACCGTTGCCGTTGTCGGCAAGTATTCCGAGCTGCTTGATGCCTATAAATCGATTCATGAATCACTTAACCATGCCGGTGCCCACAATGAAGCTACGGTTACCATTGTCAGCGTTAGTGCGGAAGATATTGAGGAGAAGGGTGCGGGAAAGGTGCTGAAAAATATACACGGTATTCTGGTTCCCGGTGGTTTTGGCTCACGCGGTCTCGAGGGAAAGATAGCCGCTATAAAGTATGCCCGGGAAAAAAGGATTCCCTTTTTCGGAATCTGTCTGGGTATGCAGACTGCTGTTATTGAGTTTGCTCGCAATGTATTGAAACTTCCAAAGGCTGACAGTATTGAAAATAACGAAGCCACATCTGATCCGGTTATTCATCTGATGGAGGAGCAGAAACGAATTATGAATCTTGGCGGTACCATGAGGCTGGGCGCTTATCCCTGTGTTTTAAAAAAGGGTACCAAGGCACGTCAGAGCTATGGAAAAGAGAATATCAGTGAGCGCCATCGTCACCGCTATGAATTTAATAATGATTATCGGGAGCAGTGTGAGAAGGCCGGCTTGATACTTTCAGGACTTTCTCCCAATGGCATGCTGGTTGAGGTGGTGGAACTCAAGGACCATCCATGGTTTGTGGGGGTACAGTTTCATCCGGAGTTTAAATCCCGTCCCATTAACCCTCACCCACTTTTCAGAGATTTTATTAAATCGAGTGTTAAATATTCTGTGAGAAAATAGAAAATTATTTTAATCAGGTAAAAAATAAAAAAGCAATGAAAAATTATTTTTATAAGGTTTCGTTGCTTTTTTTTAGTATTATATATAATGAAGAGGGATGCTGAAAATTTGTTTATTGATAGGGTTATATTGTCGGTTATATTTAACTCTTTTTAAATCAATAGGTTGTAAATTTTTTAAAAAAACAGCTCTAAAAATTGATCAACGAAGGTCAACGAAAATTCTCCATAATACAGGTTAATATACTCATTTCGTGTGAACTTTGGGTATATATATAGCGACAATAACATTGTATAAAGAGCTTATTAATAGTCTAAAACATTACTATTATTAAAAATAAAAATGGTATTCTGTTTATGTAATAACAATGCTGAGTAACCATTTTTAGTATTTTATTTGACATATGTATTATGTATGGGGTTGTGCTTTCCCTTTTTCTCCTAGCGCATAGAGGGGGCCTATATGAATCAGGTGAAGTTAATTACATTTCTTTCATCTTTTCTTCTTATTGGATTACTATCATTTTCAGCACATACTCAGAACTATCCGGACACTCTTAATGTGGCAGTCACTTATTTCGATTTCCATTCTGACGGGAGTTGTCCTGATTTTAATCCGGTGGATGATAAAGATTTGGCGACGAAAAATATGGTTGAGGATGAACTTGACTCGGACGGGCTTCCCGTTCGTGGTTCGAAAACCTACTATAGCCATTATCTGTCAAAATGGTACCGTCCTTTCAGCGAGCATACTGAAAAATACAATAGACCAAAATATTACAAGATGCAGAATGGCGGTCTCCAGTCTAATGATATTGTCAGCTATGATACAAGCTATATCAATTTAAAATTTGAAGATTCTCTGACGTTCGAGCATATCGGTAATGGGGTATATGAATTTGAGGACACTGCCTTTTTCCCGCTTGATGATAAGGGCTTCGGAAAAGAGGAAGGAACCCTAAACTGGGTTGGTGTCCCGTTGGATCCGGTGTTGCATAACTATTCATTCACTATGATGATTGAAAGAGTATTCCTGTATAAACCTGATTTGAAATTCACCTTTATGGGAGATGACGATGTCTGGGTGTTTATTAATGGGCACTTGGTGCTTGATATCGGCGGCATTCACATGCATATTGAGGATAGTTTTGAGTTGGATGACTTTGCGACACAGCTTAATTTGCAGGAGGGAGATTCATGTACCCTTTCATTCTTCTTTGCAGAACGGCAGTCAACTTCTTCGTATATAAAAATCACATCGAATATTATCATGTATCTTCCCGATAATCTTGATATTATTGTAGAGCCGAACGATACTATCCAGGTTGGCGATTCGGTTCTTGCCTGGACACAAATAAAGGCCGACACCGGTATTGTTAACGATCCACCCGGCGAATTAACCTGGAAATGGGTCGACTTGAACAATTATAATGACGATTCAACGTTTACCGATCTGGGTGATACCGTTAAATTCAAACCTACAGAGGCATACACGACTGTTGTCATCTGGGGGAAATATGATGATGATGTGAATGATATACATCTAAGCGATAGTGTGCATATTTATGTGCTTCCAGGTGATCCCGATCATCTGGTCATAGAAGACACACCGGAATTTAAGGAAAACAGTATACACGATGATGAGCCGCTGGATAGTGTGTTTATTTATGAAAACGAGCAGTATAACGAGGAGTATTATGCAATCCTGCGTGATTTATACGGGAACTGGATAGGTCCTGCAGTTAACTCTATTGATACTGTTGCTTGGTCAAGTGACGATGAGTCGATTGTTACCGCGCAGATGGGTTCCAGCCTGAAAGATGCCCAGGGAAGAGCAAACCGTGCCACCATGGCGGTAGTTGCCGCAACGGATGTAAACGGTGAGTATGATTTTAAGGGTAAAAAACTTACGGATGATATTGTAGTCAAGATCATGGGAAAGACCTTTAAAATTTATACAGCAACCTATCTGGATACTATTAACGAAGGTACAAATAAACGGGCTGACGGATATATTGATGCTGTTTATGTGACGGTTGATGACAGCCTTATTAAAGAAATGGAGGATAATGAAAAGCTGATTCTGGATGAGTTGAAAAAATCCATTACACTGCCGAGCTGGCGCTATTTCAAGTCCGGGTCGACCACGCTCAAACGGGTTGATGATGGTTTTATCATATTTGTCGAGCAGGATAAAAGCAAGTTCACTTCACCCAATACGTCGGTTGATAATGATAAGGACATTCTGAAAATTGCAGATACCGAATTTTCTCAGATCGGATTTCTCGGGAAGACGGATGTGACCATAGATGACGGTATGGGAGCAGTGATTACAAAAGCGGTTTTCGATCCGGAATACGAAAAAGGGAATGATACTATTCAGAGTCTCAGGGTGACCTTTTCAGAAAAGGTGAAAAAACCGAATATTTCACAACCCTTCAAGTTCAGTTATAAAACTGCTTCTGGTGGTATGGGTTATTATTCGATGACACTGGATATAAATAATCTGCTTTCCGGCGGCAACGGCAGTGCCACAATGGAATTCGAAGTAGAGGAAATTATCGATAAGACCTATCCTGAGGATAAGAAAGACAGTATCTGGATAAAGGAAAGCAGTGGCGGTAATATTGATGATTTGAACGGGGTATCCCAGAAGAAAGAAACGGTGCATGTCCCGTTAACAGTATTACCGTATCATAACGATTTCACTATTGATGTACTCGGTCCGTTCATTCCTGACCAGACTATTGATAAAGACATTATTGATCTATTTGATTTGTCCGATGGACAGACCGGCACTATTATCCTTGTTGAGATAACCGGGCCGATAATTAACCCGGGTGATTGGAGAGCTTTACTTTCAATTTTTGATGCCGTCGGTAATACTGTTCTTGACAATAGTGAAGGTAAATTGAAAACCATAACTATAGAAGGGGTGACAAAAAATTATTTTGTTTTCACCTGGGCCGGTAAAAATGATGCGAACAGAGATGTCGGTGCGGGAAGTTATCTGGGTGTTGTAAACGTTTATAAGAAAAATGATTTGGCACAACAATATCGCAGGCTTATCGCTGTGATGGGTAAATAGAGAAAGCATAGAAACCTCTGCATAAGAAAAAGGCTGCTTCAAATCAGGCGGCCTTTTCCATATCTGTTCAAGACGTATCAGAAAAGTTATTTCCCTTCCTCAAGGCGGGCAATTAAGAATTCAGGAAGTTTGTGCTTACGCATCTTGGCCTGACATTTTTTAATATCGTAGTTTATTCTGCGGAGTGTGAACGTACCCGATTCGGTATCAAGAATGCCGTAACTCGCTTTAGGATTTCTATCACGGGGTTGTCCGACGCTCCCGACGTTTATCAGATAATGGGTATCATCTTCTTTGCTGAAATCAAGTAAGTTGTCCTGACTTACATTTATTTTTTTCTCACCGTCAAGTGCAATGGTCACCGGGATATGGGTATGGCCGACGAAACAGAAGGAAGTGTCAAAGAACTGGAAATTAAATGCCGCTTCTTCTATCGAGGTGATGTAGTACCACATCCGCGGTTCATACGGTGTGGCATGGACATAGGTTTTATCCCCGTCAATTTTTAACATGGGCAGCTCTTCAAGAAACTTGCGTGAATCCTCACTGAGCTGTTCACTTGTCCATTCAATCGCAATCTTTGCATTGATATTAAAATTCTGGGTAGACAGGGAATCGAGCACAGCCGCATCATGATTGCCCAGAAGTATAATGGGGCATTTTTTATTGACCAGGTTGATACATTCGTTTGGATTTGGGCCGTAACCGATAATATCGCCCAGGCAGACTATTTCATCAATGTTCATTGACTCAATATCGTAAAGTACTGCAGAAAGTGCTTCAAGATTTCCGTGTATATCCGAAATTATAGCGGTCCTCATTATTATTTTCTTCCATTTTCCATATAGCGAAAGGTACTTGAACCGATTTCGATTCTGTCTTTATGTTTTAATTTATGCTTGTTGACCTTTTTACCGTTAATTTTAAAGCGACCCATTAACTTATTCGCGTGAATCCAGGTGCCTTCTTTGTCCTTTTCAATGAGTACGTGACCGTCGGTAATGAGGAAACCGTCAACAAAGATATCGTCCTTTTCAGAACTACCGATGGTCATTGCAGGCTTGTCAAGTTTATAAACGACATGTTTGTTCGTTTCGATCAATACACCCGCACTGCCACTTTCCTCACTTTCTGAGAGAGGAGGTTCCACTGCGGCCCCCAGTTCTTCAATGTCGGCCTCTTCAGCCTGCGCTATGTCATTCTGCGGCGGACTCGGCACTTCAGCGGGCGGCGCTAAATCAGCTATCTCAGGACTCTCTTCTCCCAACTCAAAAAGGATAGAATACTTTCCCAGGGTAATTTTATCGCCGTCTGACAAGGGAGCCTCTTTTACTTTTTTATTATTAACAAAGGTCCCGTTTAATGAGTTCAGGTCTGAAATAATAAATTGTCCGGAGGCGTCCTGCTCAATACGGACGTGGCGCCGTGAAATACTGATACTTGCAATAGGGATATCATTTTCCGGTAATCGCCCAATATTAATTACATTTCGGTTAATCTCGTAGGTTTTAATCGGCTCGTCATTATGAAAAACTGTTAAATGTACCATAGTATGCCACTCTTTTGTTAAGATACAGAATCAATATACAATTTCAAAATGATGTTTGCAACACTGCGTCACCTATCTTATGATATAATTGCTAAATACCGATAAAAAATATATCTTAATTCGTAAGGAGGAATGATATTAATTATATCATATTTTTTTAACTAGAATCATCTCTCAAGCGGTACTTTATGGATATTTCCAATTATCCTCATACACGTTGCTCCCTGCTGTGCTTTCTACTCCTCTTTGTACTTTTATGTGTTGTCACTACAGGTGACGCCGGTGAGCGGGAAGATATCATTAATGCAAGAGAGGTACTTACTGTCAGACTTGATTCTCTTGAAATGGAGAAACAGATACGTAAACGGCAGGGTAAACCGTTGGGGAAACTGGAAAGTGAGAGCCGGCGTCTCCGTGATTCAATTGCGGTATTGAGAAAAAAGCTTGCCGGAACTTATGATGGAGAAGAGCCACCGCGGGCAAATGGACCTCTGGTAGAAACGCTGGCCCGCATCTTTCATAAACCTGCAAATATTTTTGACTGGCTCGTTACTATTATTGGAGCAATCGCACTATTATCCGGCGCTCTTTTTATTAGCGGACTGGTGCATACTATTTTCAGCAGAGCAAGAAAACCTCTCCGAAGTCAGGCACCGCAGAAACAGCAGCGAACGCAAACAAGCGGTCATACCGGAGGCTCTCCAAGATATCCTCCTGCGGGGCCGTCGCCCGTAACCGACAGCAAGGATGAAAACATTGCCTCATTGCGCAGGCGTATGAAGAGAGATATTGACCGCATACAGCGTTTTAACGAAACAGCATCACCCTTTTCGAATACAGAAAAGACAGGCTCTGACAGCAAAGAAACGGATGCGAAAGAGTCGCTTCGCCAAGATATACTTCATGCAGCGCAGCAGGGACTTGACTACCAGGAGATATCCCGTAAATTCCATGTGAGTGTGGATCAGGTTTCCTTGATAGTACGTGTCGCATCACGAGGTGATACCAGGAACAGATAGATATTTTGTACGTATGCGGAATCGGGAATATGTTCCGGATATCCTTGCAGAGTAATTCTATAATAATGGATATACATACACTGTGCACGTCATTTTTTCATGGTTAAGAGTATGGTGTCACAAACACCACCAATCGCAGCCTCCCTGGTTTCTGTTTCAAATGCAGAAGTACCTTTCGATAAAGGTGTTGTCGATAAACAGATAGATCCGTCAACCTTTATTATCCGGATACCTGCCGGTGATATTACAGTGCGGGTGCCGGAGGGATCGCTTACTGTCGGCGATTCCGTATCAATTGCCCAGAAAGGTGATGCGGTGTTAATCGCAATTCACTCCCTTCCGCTGGAATCAATGACTACCTTCGGCGATTCTGTTGATTTGCAGATTGGGACTACAATGGATGAACTTATGACTCTTCTCCAAGAGCTTCAGTCCGACCTGTCATCGAGCGGGACCGATAACCGCTTCAACCGGCTCCTGGAAAGTGCAATTGCATTCTTTGCGGAGAAAAAATATGATGCATCGGCACTGCTCCTCCTCCTTACCCAACTAAAGGGGGCGTTATTTTCACAAACTAATACTACGCTTCTTTCTGAGAATCAGGAATCACTGCACCGCCTGGGGACACTGCTCACTGAGGTTACTGAGTATTTTTCTTCAATTTCCGGAGGGGTTAAGGAAGATTCCCCGTATGTGGTGTCTTTGACACAATCACCGGAAACCGGATTGTATTACCTGACGGACAGGGAAGAGGCTTTGAAGCTGCTGGTTAGTAACTCGGTCGAAACGGAGCATTCCGTTAACCAAATGCTGAAGGCATTTTCCGACAAACCGATATTTCTCTATTTTTATGAATCAACGCCGGGTACGACAAAGGCCATGGCCATGTCTTATGAAACGCTGTTGAATGAAATCGAACATATTTTGCGCGCGGAGATGAAAAGTGAGAGTATGCAACGGCTTGATCCAAAACTTATTGCCGCACTGGTGAGGCAGAAGGGAAGACTGCCGTTATCACAACTGGTGGCTATCGACCGACTGCTGTGTTCCGTTGCCGGACAGGATAAATCGCTAATAGTCAGGGGAGATGCGCTGTCGGTCTCTCTGGCGCAGTTGGTTGCGGTAGCCCTGGAAGCCGGTGATACCAGGATACCGGATTTCCCAGCGGCGCTGCAGTATATCGGATCGCGTATGCCGGATTTAGTGAATACCATTTTAACATGGCTTGACACACAGAAAAATGAGGTAAAGCTGGTTGACTTGAAAAGAATACTCTATCAGAGTTTATCGGCCGAACAGTTTTCTTCGGTAAAACGGGATGAAGCAATTCCGTCCCTGTTTAAACATGTCGGGTTCTCTCTGGAGCACGATTTGTATCAGGCGGTTTCAAATCGTGCCGGTATCAATACGGATTCTCCCAGCTTTAAACTGGCATTACTCCTTATATTAAGCTATGTAAATAACTTTGCCGAGCAGCAGGACGGTGAAGGGATTAAAGAAAAGGAAGGCGGTCAACGGGCCCCAATGTTTTCCAGTGCCGCAGAGAACCTGTCGGATTCACCCAAATCGTCTGTGTCGGATACAGGCGCGGTTGAGCGCGACGAACCCGCGTCACGGATTTCTGTTGCAATGGTACGGCAACAGATTGAAACGGTCCTGAATCGGTTTGAATCTCTGCAGATGCTGGCAAAACCGGTAGTCAGTGCCGAAGGTGAACAGCAGGTATTGATATTACCGGTGCATATCGGCGATGAATGGAGCGAAATCAGGATAAAATTTGTAAAAGAACGCAGGAAAAAGGGACAGAATAAGCCACCCGGGCACATTACAGTGACACTGAATATGACGCTGTCTTTGCTGGGAGAAATATCGGCCTCTATGGAATATAAGCGATCGAAACATCTGCGGGTTTCCCTTACATTCGACAATCCCCTGGCACGGAACTGGTTTCAGAAATATAAAAAGGAGATGTGTGAGGCTCTCAATGGACTGGATATACCGGCTGTCCAATTGCACCTGACTACCAGGAGTATTCGTACAAGGAAAAAATCGGTTCTTCACACGAAGGCACCCGGACAGCAGGCACATTTCGATGTCCTTGGGTAATCGTAAATTATAAAACATGGGTATGCAGTTGACTCCAGTAACCACTAC
>Ga0190359_1002473_pt1 | contig 10971 bp, 6 predicted proteins | sample 48721823_MG_FD_161269 | JGI IMG/M metagenome (GOLD analysis project Ga0190359, IMG submission 161269) | Hydrothermal vent microbial mat bacterial communities from Southern Trench, Guaymas Basin, Mexico - 4872-18-2-3_MG | ecosystem: Environmental > Aquatic > Marine > Hydrothermal vents > Microbial...
CGGATGCAGGGCCGCGAAGTCCCGACATGTCTTAAGTATGCCGCACTTGCGAGTTGACCAGTGAATCCTCTCTTTATTGTTTTGTGTCATTTCGAAGGAGTGCAATGACTGAGAAATCTTGATTATTCTAATGATAAACAGATTTCTCATCCCGATTTTCTATCGGGATTCGAAATGACAACATTTAATTCCCTTTTTCTGGATTCCCGATAGAATCATTCGGGAATGACAGACTTTATGTGTCTATTTCCTCAAATAAAACATATTCTCAACAATCTCTTTTTTCCCGCACTGAATCCTGACAAAATAGAGACCTGTTGATAATTTCGGAGCATTTACTTTTATATCATTATTAACAGTTTTCCACTGCCTGTTGAAAATCAGACGGCCATTTACCGAGTATATTTTCAGATTTACCATGCTAGTACCGGTAATAGTAAATCTTCTTCCATTGATAAAGAGATTTACATAATTATTTTTGATATCAACGGAGGGAACTGCACCAGTCTGGTCATTCGACACCGGTATATCCTGAATAATCGGCCGGTAATTATGAGCGGTCAGAGTAAGAATCAACGTATCATGCAGCGTCAGTTGGGCTGTTACCGGTATAGTTGCTTCTGAACCGGTCACCCTTGTTTTTCCTACTATTTTATTTGAACCTTTACTATACAACGTGGCATATCCGTCGGCGGCATTTACCGATTCAAGTGTAAACTGTGCAGCAGTCGGCTTTATAAGATTCGGGAATTTAGCTGAAAGTGTCTCCGGTTTTTTTGTCCATATCGGCATGGTTGGATCACCATGAAAGTGAAACAGAAGAAACGAATCATGAATAGTACTCCACCATGCTTTCTGCTTCAGATAGCCATACAGCACAATATCACCCATGGTGTAAATCGGATCATGTGATTCAACAACCGGATCCGGTACCATGGGTGAACTCATGGGAAATCCCGGGTCGGGCCATATCGCATCCACCATGCCATGGACAAGCGCATCAGTATATCCTGAATAACTCTCTCTGCACGCGGCAACAATGCCGACAGCACCGCCGTTTTCTTTCCGGAGCAGTTTTTCCGCGAAACAGGTATCTGTTTTAAACCGCCCCGTCAAGCAGGCCATACTGAATACAACGGGCAGTTTATTGCCATTTGTAAGCGTGTCGATATGTATGTTTCGATAACGTGGCCATGCAAATCCCTCAATCATACCATGATCGTTATGAAAAACCGCAAAGGGTCCTTTGTTCCACTCAACAGCGATATCCCGCTCGTCATATTTCCAGGAGTAGTTCGGTCTCTTAAGATGTTCCGAAATTGGATTACCAAACCCATATTGCCCGGTAGCATGGAACAATGGATTGATTTCATCTCTGTCTACGTCATAGATCTCAACCGGCACGTACCCTATGTCAGTCATGAAGGTGTTAATCTCTTCGGCTGTTTCACTAAAGCGCATATCTGCTGTATCATTCAGGTTATTGTCCTGAAATTGCGCCAGGTTAAGAACGTGCTTATAATACTCATCATCCTGTACGGGTTCCTGCTCATACTTGAGAATTTTATTGACGACTATCCATGCCTGTTCTTCGGTGTGAACCGAAATACGTCCATTGGCCATTTCTGCGAAATAATCATTGGCGCCGTCAAACATGACATAGGGCAAATCTGTCCAGGTGCGGTAATCGGTGCTGTCGCCGGGGATGTCCTCGAATTCCCCGAAAATTAAAAGATATTCAGGATTATCGTTTTCATCCCAGAAACTTTGTACAGTACTTTTTACCGTTGAGGCTGTCCATGATGTTTTTGATTCGATTTTGACGTCATACCCCTTTTGCATCTGCCATTGTGCAAGAGCTTCGACCGGTTTTATATATTCCGGTGTCGTAACAATAAGTACATCAAACTTGTCATCATCGGGGCGATTATTATGTCGCCGGATATATTCCCATCCATTGACCGCATTTCTCGCGATAATTTTTACCGATTGCTTTTTCAGGCTATATGGCTTATATACCCCGTTGGTAAACTCTACGCGCACTTTGAGCTTTGTATATACTTTTAAGGTCTTTGATACCGGATTATATTGTACCGGATGCAATCGTACTTCAGCGAGACAGGTATTACGGAAAATCGCGACATCGTGGACCTGTGCAAGGTCTTCGGGGTAAAAGGCATTCCTGCTGTAAACGGCCATATCTTTAATAAAAGGCGGAGGTATATCATACCGGCTGATTATATCCCACGTTTCCTGATCGGCTGCACTGTACAGTTCGTTTGAGCGTACTGCAGGATGTACATTTACATTCTGCAGTATAACATGCTTCTCTTCAATAACAGAATAGCTGAATGCTGCACCATCGGGAATGACAAAATTGGTTTTGTACACCGGCAGGAATGGTTTCCCTTCTTCAAGTATTGACGGCAGATTTTTAACCCGGATATATTCAAACACATTCCCATCAACCCTTCTGGGAAACCTCCCGATAGCCGGAATCGAAAGAGTGAATGTCGCAGACAACAGGCCATGCAATTCTGTTTTCAGCTCTGCTTCAAGTGACCTCTCCTTTGTCAGATAGACTATATCGGAGAGGGAGAGGGAGGCAAAGATGAGTATTGTGATTAAGATTTTTATCATTTGTTTTTCCTTCTTATTTTCTTGTCATTCCTACTGATGCAGGAATTTCCCATTTTGTGTTTTGTGTCATTTCGAATGAGTGCAATGACTGAGAAATCTTGATTCTTCCAATGATAAATAGATTTCTCATCCCGATTTTCTATCGGGATTCGAAATGACAAAGCTTTTTTCTGGATTCCCGATAGGAGCATTCGGGAATGACAGACTTTATATGTCTACCTCTTCACATAAAACACATTCTCAACCTTCTCTTTTTTCCCGCACTGAATTCTTACCAGGTAGACACCCGTTGACATCTCAGGAATATCTATTTTAATATCCTTTGAAACAGTGTTCCACTGACGGCTCAATATCTGACGGCCATTTACTGCAAATACTTTCACACCGACATTTTTATTACCGGGTAACAAAAACCTTCTGCCGTTTACATATAACTTGTTCGCGTGATTATCACCTGTTGCGAGATTGACAAATTTAGTCTGGCCCGTTGAAACAGGGATATCTTTATGAACAGGCCGATAGTCATGAGACGTAATTGTTAACACCAGCGTATCATCGAGAATGAGTGCCGCTGTTAATGCAATGGTAGCTTCAGTGCCGGTAATTTCAACCTTTCCTACTATTGAATCGCTGCCTTTACTGTAAAGAGTGGCATAGCCGTTGGGAATGTTCAGTTTCGAGATTTCAAAATCGACCGCACCTGGATGAATCAGATTATAAAATGATGCAGTCATACTTTTAGGATTGCAGGTACGCGCTTCCATAGTCGGATCGCCAAACCAGTGGAACAGTTTGTAGTAGTCAATCAGGTTTCCCCAGCACGCTTTCATCCTGAGATTGCCGTGCATCATAATATCACCGACTGTATAGATAGGCTCATGATCTTCGATTTCAGGATCCGGATGTGCGGGACAGGTCATATAGGTGCCCGGATCAGGCCAGATCGCATCGATCAGTCCGTGAGCATAGGCGTCATTGGCGCCGCTCCAGCTTGAACGTGACGCCGCCAATACACCGACCGCACCGTCTTCCTTTTTAATAAGTGCTTCAGCGAAACAATCATCGTGTTTGTATGTGCCGGTGAGGCAGTTAAGACTTAATACAACAGGTGTCTTCACACCATTATTTAACTGTTCGACATGGTTCACTCTGAATTTAGGCGTACCCCAACCGAGTTCCATACCATGATCACGGTGCATCACAATATGTTTCCCGTTGTTTATACTATTGAAAATATCTGTGGAATCCCCATCCCAGGAACAATTCGGTCGCTTCAGTACCTCCGGGACAGGCTGGCCAAAGGAATATTCTCCGTTGTTCCAGTATTGCGGATTGATCTCTGGTTTTCTGACGGCGAATATTTTTTCAACGTCATAGCCGAGGGTATCTCCGAGGTAGCAGAAGAGCTCCCAGGCGGTTTGCGCGAATCGCCTGTCTGCATACCCGTCGTTGTTATCATCCTGAAATTCGGCGCAGAAAAGATAGGAATTATAGAACGCCTCATCGTCGATTGGATCTCTTTCGTACCGTATAATTTTATTTACCGCATTCCACCCCTCTTCGGCGGTTGAGACTGATATTCTGCCGGTTGCCATTTCCGGCCAGTAATAGGTTGACCCGACAAGGACATAATTGATATCGGACATAAAATTTTCTTCACCGGAGCCGCCCTTTGCGGGACAGGTTCCCGGCACATCATCCGCATCGCCAAAAATGAGCATATATCCCGGCTTATCATTTGTATCATAAAACTCTTTAACCAGGCTTTTAATTGTCAAAGAGTCCCAATCTTCCCGTGACTCGACAAGGACCTCATAGCCTTTCTGGCGCTGCCAGGTAACCAGTGCGTTAACCGGATCGATAAACGTTGGGGTGGTAATGACAATCATATCATATTTATAATCGGCCCTCATTGATCTGGCGCGGGTCTCACCGGCATACCGCATATAGCGGGAGCCGTTAATACAGGTATTCTTTAATATAGTCGCACTTTTTCCACGGGCAATTTTACCCGTAGTCCCGCCGGTAAATTCAATACGTACTTTTAATCGCGTATACACCTCCACCCTTTTTTTCTGCGGATTATAATTCACCGGACAGATCTGAACGGTTGCAATCGGTGTCCCGCGGAAGTGCCAGTATTCAATAACACGCGCCTGTGCGCCCGGATAACAGGCATCCTTACCATACACTGAATTATCCTTAATAAAAGCAGGTTCTTTATCGAAGGGGAACTCGTCGCTGTCCAGGTGTGGTTCAAGGGCCGGATATACAGTGATATCAGATAACGTAACGCTCTTTTTTTCCAGAACCGTAACCTTACACTCTGCACCTTCCGGGACAATCATGTGTGTGTTGTATACCGGTACAGCAGGTTTACCGATATCAGTCACTGAATTAAGGCCGTTAACCTTTATTCTCGTATAGACAACACCATCAACGATCTCTTTTTTCGTTTGAATGGCAGGTACAGTCAAATCAAAGGTGACCGAAAACGGACCGCTATAATCCGTTGACAAAACAGCTGTTCCATATTCCGATTCGGAAAAAGTGATACGTTCCGCTGATAGTAAAGCAGTAAACAGACAGAGCAGCAGACACACTTTTTTCATAATACAGTCTCCAATCATATCTCAATTCTATTCAGCTGTTATTCCAGAATCTATCTGTTAACACCAACTTTTCTTATAAAAGCGCTGTTTTCATTTCTTATTGACAGTATTCGCATAGAATGCGAAATATTAACCGGCAAATCATACCATCTATTTTCAGCATAGATTGACTGTTCATATAGCTTTTTACCCTGTACATCCATTATTGTCACTGTACTCGCCCCAGCAAACGGGATATAGACACTCATTGTTTTGTACCTCTGTTTTACACGAATCAACCTGTCTATCCCATTTTGAAAACTTTGCGTAAATGTTGATGCTCTAATACAGAATAACCCTGACTCATTCACACCTTTATTATGCGTTGAATCATATGCATGAATTTCAATTTTACAGGAATCGGATATCATATCGGGAACAGTCCAGGTATAGGAACCGGTATTCGAGTCTGTACTGTCTATCAGCTCCCAGGTTTCCCCCTTGTCGGCACTGAACCAGCATGCTGTCGATACAACACCCACATTATCGGTTGCCGTCCAGGTAATATCATATTCTTCATTAATTATCAGGATCAATCCTTCCCCGGGAGTCAACACCGATACAACCGGTGCGATATGGTCAACGCCGCAGGTATGTTCCTCTATTCCTTCCTTTTCAAAGTCAGTGGTATACACACCGTACTTGAACGTTTTATCCGGTCGTATGAAATATTTTGCATTCCCGACAACGCCGATTCCCAGAGCATCGGCAATAGCTCTTCCGCCTTCACCGCTCCAGACCGCAGGATACTCTACATTGTTGGTACTGCAATAATTCACGAACGACTCTTTAGAATCGGACGATCTGACATTCGTTTCCAACACCAGCAACTGCGCATCATCGCACACATCGCATCCATACGTATCCCACCACCCATTCAGCCCCGGCACCGCCGACGGACAGCCCGGTCAACTGCTGTATTGTGTGTGTACAACGATATATTTGCCCTTGCTGAAAAGGTCATACAGATCGTATGATTTCCCTTTAAGATCTGTGAATTGGACGTTGTCAATTTGTGAAAACAGAGAAAAAGTAAAAGCAACAACTCCGATTGTAAATGCTTTAATTCTGATCATGTGGCAGTATTCCTCTTGTTATAATTTTATCTCCTGTCCTCCCCGCCAGGGCGGAGAGCCATTCTTTATTGTTTTCCGGATTATTCTCAAGCTCACCCACCTCCGCATACGCGGGAATGAACTGCTTTACATTACCAAACAATCAACGGCATCGGCTTCATTATTCTACCGGCTTTCAATACACAGTAATACACTCCGGCAGATAATAACATGCCATCGGATGACTCATTTACCGGAATAATATTTATTCCCATCAATCGTTTTCTGTTGAACGTTTTTATCGATTTCCCGTTAACCGTGTATATCGTCAGAGACATCTCTGAATCTGTATACTTTTCCGGAATCGTTAACTGCAGATAGCGAGTACCGTTGTTCAACCCGTTATTAACACACGTAATAGCTATCGATCCTTCATCGATTTTATGCTGCCCCGCCTGTTTGCCTGTTGTTGATGTATAGGCCTTCACATAATCCCATGTAACATCATCGACATAATCGGAGTCGTGGTAAATCACCCCAATTGTTTCTGAAGTCGCGGAAATCTGCAGCAACCCATCGCCCTTTACAATACTGTTCTGCTCAAAAGAAATTCCCTCACTGACAGTGAATATCCCGGTTGTATCACCGGTTTCAGTGAGCAGTACCGTCTCGGTATCTCCTGATGCACTGAACAGGGTCACATTATATTTGTCAGGTGAACTCTTTTTATTAATACCCAGATCATAATCATCGAGAGTGATATAAATCTTTTCATCCTTCAGGTATTCTTTAACTTCATCGCCGTCTTCATTGACAAATTCAATATGGAACAGAAATTTATAGATTGCCCGGAGATTCATAGCTCCCTGCTCTCTGAAGTCCTCAGCCTTCACCTGAGTCGAATCTACCCGGTAGGTTGAAGGATACTCCTGTGTCACAGCGCTTATGCCATACTGGTTATACAGTGCAAGTCTCGCCATAGTAACCACACCCGGAGAATACTCCCAGTAACTCTGCCATTTGTCCAGTGATTTAATATGTTTGATATAGCATGATTGTTCTCTGGTATAGGGAATTGTCGCATTAGTACTTGGATTACCTGTATTGTAATGGGACCTGAATCCACCGTCCTCTGCGCGATTCCACCCGTGAAAATCAATGAGATGGGCAATCTTTTTACCATCATCGGTAACAAGTGAATTTATTTCGCCATGGACCGCTGCGATTTCATCCTCTTCAACAAATGTTGTTTCAGGGCTTGACCAGTTACGGTTCAGATCCATCCCGTTGCTGTTTTCGCGAACATCAGCAAACGCACCGTCAGGATTGATAATGGGTACAATGTGAAACACCATTTTATCCAGCAGATTCTTCACTTCCGGGGTATCCTTAAGCAGGTGTTCAATGGTCCCTTCAAGGACATAACTCTGTGTCGCTTCATCACCATGAACTCTGAAATTTAACCAGACGTGTTTTTTCAGATCGTCCGGTACAGCTTTATTGGTTATGGTAAATTTGTAAATATCGCGCCCTTCGACACTGGTACCGATAATTTTTGAATCAATCAGCGGTTTGTTCTTTATGGTATCAATATAGGCTGCAACTTTTTCGTAAGGATAGGGGAGCTTATCATGTCTTGCTGCATGAGCAGTCCTTGCCTCAGGAACCAGTGCGATAAATACTTTCGCCTGAGTAAAGTCACCGCTGAAAGCCCACCCGTCAGATCTGCAGGATGCAGCATGAAATTTTTTCCACTCCTTTCTGTCGTAGGAGTAATATGGTTCAAGCACCGTCGGCGGATTGACTACTTTAAAACGCAGTACCTTTTCATCAGCAAAACGGGTAACTTTGAAAATCAGTTCATCTTTACGATATTTGGAGGCAATTGTAATCAGAACAGTGTTGTCACTGCCGTTCTCAAAGAACAGCGTCTCGTCATTGTCTGAGTAGTCAACACAGTATTTTGCGTCGAAGACGGCATATACATTTACTGTTAAACACGCAAGAATCGTTGTTATAAAAGTCAATATTTTCATTTTTATACAAATGATATTCATTCGTATCTCTCCTTTTGTCATTCTTTTTATTTCATAATCAACGTATGAGCCGCCATCTCCCAATTCCCCAGCTTCACCCGAATCAAATACCTTCCACTGGAAAGATTAAAAGTGCTGAGTTTTATATCTTTATTCACTTCGGCCCAGTGACGGCTGAATACTTTTTGTCCATTGACAGCAAAGAGGGTAACAGAGACATCCCTATTACCGTTCAGAACAAATCTATGGCCATTGCACCAGAGATTTATAACTGCTTTCACAGGATTTACCGACCCGTCTGTCATGGTCTGGTCTTTTGAAACGGGAATATCTTTTATCAGCGGCAGATAGTTGTGGGATGTAACAGTCAGTATCAAAGTATCGTGCAGAGTGAGCGTTGACGTTACCGGAATGGTAATATTGGTATTGTCCACCTTCACTTTTCCGACAATTTTATCAGAACCTTTGCTGTAGAGGGTTGCATAACCGTCAGTGATATTAAGCGAAGAAACCGAAAAATCCGTCGCTGTCGGTTGAATGAGATTAGGGCATTTTGCAGTAAGAGTTTTAGGTTTCTCTGTCCGGATCGACGTTGTCGGATCACCAAACCAGTGGAACAGTCTCGCCGCATCGGTAAAAATGGCCCAGTTATCTCTCATGTGGAAATAGCCGTAGGTAGTAACATCCCCCATCGTTACGATAGGATCATGATCAATGGTATCAGGATTTTCATTATGGGGTGAATTCATTGCCGTTCCCGGCCAGATTGCATCAAAGAGGCCATGGCAATAGGCATCGTTACAGCCGCTGTAACTCTCCCTGCATGCTGCAATAATTCCGACAGCGCCGTTCTTTTCCCGTAGAAAGACTTCAGCAAAACATGTGTCTGATTTAAAACGTCCGGTCAGGCAGTTAAGACTGAAAACGATGGGGCGTTTATCCCCATTTTCCAGTTGCCGCACATGTTCACTTCTGAACCGCGGCCATGCCCATCCATTTTCCATGCCATGGTCCCTGTGCAGTATCAGAAATTTACCCTTATTTATTTCAGCACTGATATCATCCTCATTATGGTTCCATGCACAGTCGGGCCGTCGTAAATATTCCGGTATCAACCCTCCGAAAGAATACGTATCAGCATTCCAGTACATCGGATTTTCTTCATCATCGTAAACATCTGTCAAATGCGTTACTGTGTAATTGTGTTTCTCCATATACAGCTTCATCTCATACGCTGTATGAGTAAACCGTTTATCTGCAGTATCATTTTTATTGAGGTCCTCAAACTGGGAGCAGACCAGAAAATTTTTGTAATACTCATCATCTGTAACAGGATTACATTCATACTGAAGGATTTTATTTACGACGGTCCAGGCTTCTTTTTCGTTTGAAACTGCAATACGGCCGCTGGCCATTTCAGCGAATTTATCGTCGGGCCCGTCAAACATGACATAAGGCAAATCCGTCCAGGTGCGGTAATCAAAACTGTCAGGGGGCACATCCTCAAAGTCCCCGACAATGAGCATGTATTCAGGTTCTTCATTGGCATCCCAGAAATCCTTCACCGCTTTTCGTACCGAGCTCGTATCCCACGATGAGCGTGAATCTATCTTTACATCATACCCCTTCTGCCGCTGCCATCGGACCAGTGCCTCAACCGGTTTTATAAACGTGGGTGTCGTAATAACAATAATGTCATCCTTCTCATCATCCATTCTCTTCTGCAGAAGCCGGGTGTAATCCTTACCGTTCACTGCAATACGCTGAACAATCTTTTCAGACTGGTTTTTCAGACCGGGAACATATCTTCCTCCGGAAAAAGACACCCTTACCTTAAGCCGTGTATAGACCTTCAACTGCTTTGTTACAGGATTATATTGAACCGGACAGAGCCTGACTCCGGCCAGTGAAGTATTTCTATACACAGAAACATCATATACTTCTGCCAACGCACCCGGGAAAAAAGCGTTAGTATTGTAAATGCGGGTTTCCATTTCAAATTCCGGTTCTTTATCATATTTCCTGGTGGCGACAAAGGTTTCATATTCAGAAAATCGGGAATCTTCATGGGGACGAAGCGCAGGGTGAACATTGACATTTTCTATTATAGTGCATTCTGTATCCAGAACGGTATAACTGAACCGTGCGCCTTTTCCAACGGCGAAAGTACAATTATATACCGGCAATGAAGGTTTACCGATATCCTGTATACCCGGCAGATTCTTTACCCGGATATAATCATAAACTCCCCTGGTTGTCCTTTTGGGGAACTTACCGATAGCAGGAATAGTCAATTCCAATGTTGCAGATAACGGGCCATGTTTATCGATTTTAACGGTTGCTTCATTAGCTGGTGATTGTGTGAAGTGAATCATCTCAGATGAGGAAAGAGTGGTCAGTAAAAGTAAAAGAAGACACAGCTTTTTCATTTAATTTTCCTTATATTATCCGCTTTCCATAAGCCCCCCCGTCGAAAGCTTGTGGTTTGTTTCTATTAATTGTCAGGATGAGTGAGTCTGTCCTCAGCAGGGTCGAAGAAACCATCTACTTTTTATTACTAGGGAAATATCTTGCGACTTCGCTCAGGGT
>Ga0190359_1002474_pt1 | contig 10970 bp, 7 predicted proteins | sample 48721823_MG_FD_161269 | JGI IMG/M metagenome (GOLD analysis project Ga0190359, IMG submission 161269) | Hydrothermal vent microbial mat bacterial communities from Southern Trench, Guaymas Basin, Mexico - 4872-18-2-3_MG | ecosystem: Environmental > Aquatic > Marine > Hydrothermal vents > Microbial...
GTTCAGATCCACGTGGATGCTGCTTCCGGCAACCTCGACAGCGGCCTTGATGATCACGTCATCCTTGCCGGCCATCTGCTCCACAATTCCTTGGGCGCGGTACACCCCGTCAGGCGCCTTTTCGATGGCGTCCCGCATACTCTTTTCAGTGCGGTGAATGATCTCGTCGGCGAGATCATCCAGACTCTCGAGGCCGTACTCCTCCATCATCTGGCAGACTTTTTCTGCGCATACATGGTTGGCCGCAATCTGGGAACGGATGTCGCCGGCTACCTCGTCAGGGGTCCGGACATTCCACCGGATCATGTCGATAACCGCCTGATTGAGTACGCCTCCTTCCTCCAGTTTGACCAGGGGGATAAAGAGGCCGTCTTCAAACACATCGTGGTTGTCGGACGAGACCCGGCCCCCGATATCCGAGTGGTGAAAGACGCATGCGGTCCATGCGGCGAGCTTTTCTTTATAAAAGATGGGACTCATGACACAGACATCATTGAGGTGTCCGGCAAGGGCCCATGGGTCGTTGGTGATATAGACATCATCCGGCCCAAAGCTGTCCGGGGGAAGGTTTCTGATCAGCTTTTTGATCCCCAGCGCCATGGCCCCGGACTGGCCGGGGGTGGCAAAGGATCCCTGGGCCAGCTCTCGGCCCTTGCGGTCTGTAAACATGCAGGTGTAGTCGTGGGCATCCCGCAAGAGGCTCGAAAAAGCCGTGCGGGCCACCGCGGTGTCTGCCTCATCCACGATGGAAATGAGACGGCGCCACAATATCTCCAGGGTAATGGGATCGAATGTCTGACCCATGTGTTTCCTCCTAATTCCAAAAGAGCTTTTGCTGATGACAGGGCATGACCAAACCGGGGGCATTGGCGGGCAGGCGTACACTCAACATAAAAAATCTATGCGTTGGCCGGGTTGCGCCTGCTCTGAGGACTTCTTGAGATGGAGCGCTTTGGATCCCGTTGTAACCTGCATGCCATGTCCTATCGAAGATGAACTGTTGAACCTTGCATTACAGTTCTACCCATAAAAAACCATATTCATCCACACTGACGGATGCATCTTCGCCGACCACGACTGTAGATTCCCTCTCTTCGATAATGGCCGGACCCTTGAAACAGGCGCCCGGAAAGAGCCGGTAACGGTCATAGACCGTGTAGGGAATAAAGTCTTTGACAATGCCCGAATAGGCCTGTCGCTTGCCCTTGACCGCATGGTTTAGCGAGGTGCCGCTCGCCGCGATCTTAGGGAGTTGCAAAAGCCGTTCGGGAAGGCTCGCCCTGACCTTGAAATTGATGAACTCCACAGGGGAATCGGGATAGGTGCGGCCATAGAGTTTCTTATAGGTCTCGTCAAAACGTTGTCTCACCACGTCTTTCTGAACGTCGGTAAAACGCTTTTCCGGGATGGGGATGGTGGTCTCCGACCCCTGGCCGACAAAACGGGCGTCAACCGACCGTTCGAACCGGATGGCTTCGGCTTCTCCTGATTTCTGGAGGGTCCTGGCCCCCTCGGTCTCCATTTCCTGATAGATCTTTTCGATCTCGCTGAAGTCAGCGTCCTTGAGCGCCACCTTGTGGCTTCTTACCATGTCGAATGCCCGGGGCGCGGTAAAAAACCCGAGGGCAGAGCCAACACCCGCATTAGGCGGCACAAGAAGTCTGGGGGCGCCCAGCTTTTTGGCGAGGCCGTAGGCATGAACAGGACCTGCCCCCCCAAAAGCGGCTACGGTGACGATCTTGGGGTTGCCGCCTTTTTCGGCGATGTGGGTCTTGGCGGCCCCGGCCATGGTCTCGTTGATCAGGTCGTGGATGCCCCAGATGGCCTGAATCAGGGAAACGCCCAAGGGTTTCGCGATCTTTTCTTCGATGCCGCGCCGGGCTGCTTCCCGGTCCAGCCGCATCTCCCCTCCCAGAAAGTAGTTTTCATCCAGGTACCCCAAGAGGAGATCCGAATCGGTGATCCCGGGTTCGGTCCCGCCCCGGCCATAACAGATGGGACCCGGATCGGCCCCTGAACTCTCCGGGCCGACCTGCAAGGTCCCCATTTTGCTGATTTTGGCGATGCTGCCGCCCCCGGCCCCGATTTCCATGAGGTCCACAACCGGGACTTGGATGGTAAGCCCGCTCCCCTTCATGAATCGCTGGACCCGTCCCACCTCAAAGGTGGGGACCACCCCTGCGGCGCCCTTCTGGATCAGACACGATTTCGCGGTGGTGCCGCCCATGTCGAAACAGAACATCTCGGGAATGTTAAAGAGCTTTCCATAATACTCCCCCGAAATTACAGCGGCCGTTGGCCCGGATTCGATGATCCGCACGGGAAATTCCGCCGCGGTTTCAATGGAGGTAATTCCGCCGCTGGAGAGCATAATGAACAGCTTTGACTGAAATCCGATGGACGAGAGCCGGTTAGAGAGTTTGGAGAGATACCGGCCGGTCAACGGCTTAACATAGGCATTGGTGACTGTGGTGCTGGTCCGCTCGTATTCCCGGATCTGGGGGAGAACATCATAGGATATGGAAACAGAGAGATCAGGCGCTTCTTTCTGAATAATCTCCTTGATTATCAACTCATGGGCCGGGTTCTCAAAGGAATTGATAAGACACACGGCAATAGATTCCACACCCATTGCGATGAGCCTTCGGACCACGTCCGTGGCCTCGGATGGGTCCAGGGATTTGATGACCGTGCCGTCGCTCCGGACCCGCTCATCCACCTCCAGCCGGAAGCGTCTCGGCACGAGGGGTTTGGGAAATTCGGCAAACACGTCATAGGGCGCATACCGGATTTCCCTGCCCAGTTCCAGGACATCGCGAAAGCCTTTGGTGGTGATCAACCCGGTCCTGGCGCCCTTTCGCTCGATAATGGAATTGATGACCAGGGTTGTACCGTGGATGACCTCTTCCAGGTCCCGGACAAATTCAGGGACCATCTGCTCCAGTTGACGGATACCCTGTTCCACGGCGTCCGAGGGATCGGCCGGCGTGGTAAGACACTTGTTGATGGTGATCGCGCCGGTGCGGTCATTGATGAGCACAAAGTCGGTAAATGTGCCGCCGATGTCGCACCCCAGGCGGTAGGATTTGTCAGACATTCATTCCTCCCTTTTTTTGTTTCAGGGCCGTCAGGATCTTTTCCGGAGTAATGGGGAGGTCACGGATCCGCACCCCGATGGCGTCGTAAACGGCATTGGCAATGGCCGGGGCCGTGGGGACCAGGCCCGGTTCGCCCACGCCTTTGGCGCCGTAGGGCCCGTCTTTGTCATCCGGTTCCACAATAACCGGCTCGATAGGGACCACATCCATGGCGGTCAGCATCTGGTAGTCGCGAAAGGAGGGGTTCATGACCCTCCCGTTTCGGACCTTGATTTCTTCGGTCAGGCCGTAACCCACGCCTGTATATCCGGCCCCATAGATCTGTCCCAGAAGGAGCGTGGGGTTCATGGCCTTGCCCACATCGTGGGCCGCCACCAGGTTGAGAATCCTGACATCGCCGGTCTCTTCGTCCACCTCCACCTCCACGCCGGTGGTCCCGAAGGCATAGGTCATGGAGAGGTTTCCTTTCATTTCCCGGTTGAGCATCTCGGTGGGCGGATCATAGAAGGCCTCGGCCGCCACGACCCGGCTCTCTCCGATCCCCACGTGGAGGCCGTTTCGCAGGATATCCGATATGGGGACCCTGAAGTAGGGATGATCCGGCTCTTTTTTGGGAAAGATCATTCGGTCCCGAATGTCCAGATCCTCCGGATCGGCGATCAATCCGTAGTCAAGATCCGGTTCTGCGAACCCAGGGTCCTTCCGCTTCATGCGCTTGAAATTGAGCTTCACAATCTTGGGAATGATGTCCACGGCCATATCGAGGATCTGCCGCTTGGCCTTTGCGCAGGCAATGAGGGCTGCGTTCCCGGCCATAAAGGTATGACGGCTCGCGTGGGTCCCGGCGTCCCACAGGGCCAGGGCTGTATCCCCGAAGGTAATGAACACATCCTCCGGCCGCACCCCCAATGCCTCGGCCACGATCTGGGAGATGACCGTAGGTGATCCCTGCCCCTGATCGGTCCCGCTTTCGATGACGTCCACATGGCCGAATTCATCCAGCTTGACCATGATCCCGTGGCCGTCCGATTTGGTCACCCTGGCCCCGCCGGCCACATGGATAAGGGAAGCCATGCCCAGGCCCCGGGTTTTTTGCCTGGCCTTCTTTTTTTCATCCCACTGAAGCCGTTCCTTGACTGCACGGATGCATTCCTCCAGGCCGCAGGAGGTGATCTTGAGATTCATGGGGGTCTCGTCTCCGGGCTGGTTGCGGTTAATGAGACGGAATTCGGCCGGGTCGATCCCCGCGGCCTCGGCCAGGGAATCCATGGAGGTCTCCACCGCAAAAGTGGCCTGTGGATTGCCGTATCCCCGCATGGCCTGAGCATAGATATTGTTGGTGTACACGCACGTGGCCTTGAAATAGACATTGGGGACCCGGTAGAGAGAAGACATGGGCATGATCATCACGGACGGCGTGGTGGCCCCCCATGAGGTGTAGGCCCCGTTGTCCAGGACTGCCTCGCAGTGTCGGAAGACGAGCCTTCCTTCGCGGTCGCACCCCTGCTCAATGGTGAATACTGCCGGTTGCCGCGGGGGCAGGGCGCGGAATTCCTCTTCCCTGTCAAAGAGGATCTTGACCGGCTTTCGGGTGTTCAGGGCAAGCTGGATGGCGATGAATTCATAAATGTCAGTATCCAGCTTGGTGCCAAAGCTGCCCCCCACCACGGGGTTGACAACCCGGATCTTCTTGCCGGCAAGGCCGATGCGCGAAAAGTACTCGGAGATACGGCCGATATGCCCGAAAATGACATTGGTCGGGCTGTAGAGGGTCAGGTTGTTGCTCTGGTCAAACTCGGCAACACAGCCGCTGGTCCCCATACAGCATTGGTTGACCCACGTGGTGCTCACATGATCTTTGGTGACAAAGGCCGCCTCCTTTCGGGCCTGTTCCATGTCTCCTACGGAGAATTTCCACGGGAGGGGGAGGATATTGCTCTTGACAGGCCTGCCCCTGGCATCTGTTTCATGCACAAGGGGCGCCCCCTCCTTCATGGCCTCGATGGGATCGAATACGGCGGGGAGCGGTTCGTACTCCACCTCGATGAGACTGAGGGCCTCTTCTGCAATCTCCGGAGTGATGGCCGCTACTGCGGCTACCTCGTCCCTGAACTGACGGACCACATCCTTTTTGAGCACTGTTTGGTCTTTCAGAAAACCGACCCTGACATCTGGGATGTCCCGGCCGGTCAGGACGGCCCTGACCCCCTGGAGACGTCTCGCCTTGGAGGCGTCGATGCGCTTGATCCTGGCATGGGCATGAGTGCTGTAGAGTATTTTCCCATAGAGCATTCCAGGACGTCTCAGGTCATTGATGTAAACCGCCTTTCCGGTTACCTTGTCTGCCTCGATGGTCCTGGGAATGCTTTTTCCTACAAACAGATAGTCGGGCATCTTCTCCTCCGTTTCTATTCTTTCAGCTTGGCGGCCATTTGAATGGATTCGACAATCTGTACGTATCCGGTGCACCTGCAGAAGTTGCCGGCAATGCTCTTGCGGATGTCTTCCTCGCTGGGATCAGGGTTCTGGTCCAGGAGCGCCTTGGCCGACATGATCATCCCGGAGGTACAGAATCCGCACTGGACCCCGTTGTTTTCCAGGAAGGCCTTTTGGATGGGGTGGAGGGTCCCGTCCTTTTCAGCGATCCCCTCGATGGTGGTCACAGACCTTCCTTCCACTTCGGGGATGGGATACAGACAGGAATTGACCGCCTTCCCATCTACGAGGACCGTACAGGCCCCGCATTCTCCCACGCCGCACCCTTCCTTGGCGCCTGTGAGTTCAAAATATTCCCGCAACGTCTTGAGTAGGGTCCAGGTCACAGGCACATCGGCCGTCACAGGATCCCCGTTGAGGGTGAACGATACAGATACCTTTTTCATGCTGATCTCCTTGCAAAAGAAAATCGAGTTAGGGCTTGAGGAATTTCCCGCAATCCCTAAATCCCTTGACTTGCAATTCCTCAATGAGTCTTTTTTATCCTTTCTGCGGCCACTCTGGCCATGCGGGGGACATAGACCTCAATGATTCGGGCCCGATACCATGCCTCGCCCCTCAGACTGTCCCTCAGCGTGCAGCACTCGGGGGATGCCGCAATCCTGCCAGCCTCTGCCAGGACGGCGTCCTCCATGGGCTTTCCCGCAAGGAATTCTTCGGCCTTGTAGGCCCGGATCGGCGTAGGCGCGGCCACGGTCAGGGCGATCCGCGAATCTGAAATCGTGTCATTGTCGAGCCGCAGCGATACAGCGATACCCACAATGGGGAGATTCATGGCCTTCCTGCGGGACTGCTTCCAGTACGCACTCCCGAACTGTTCCATGTGGGCAGGTATATTGATCTCGGTGAGCACCTCGGTTTGTTTGCGGACGGTTCGGTAGGCGCCCGTAAAAAATTCGGTGATGGGCACGCGGCGTTCTCCGTCGGGGCCTTGCAAGGTTACCCGGGCGTCAAGCGCCAGAAGCGGGCCGGCCGTATCGGCTGAAGGCGCCGCATTGCAGATGTTCCCGGCGAGGGTGGCCACATTGCGCACCTGTACGGATCCGATCCGGGATGCCCCCTCGTACAGGGCCGGCAGCTCATTTTGAAGCAGCTCGGATTGCTCCAGCATCCGGTGGGTGGTCAGGCCCCCGATATGGTAATGGCCGTTTTTCCGGATGTATGCCAGATCCGTAAGTCCTCTCAGGGAAATCAGCACCTCCGGGGCCTTTTTCGTATTTCGGATTTTGACCATTACGTCGGTGCCCCCGGCGATGAGGCCGGCCCTGGGCCCATATTCTTGCAGGAGGCGGAAGACCTCCTCCAGGCTGTCGGGTCTCTTGTAATCATAGTCGATCATGTCAACACCTCTCCTCAATCCATCTCCCGGTTGTCAAACACCCGCTTGCTCTTTCTCTCAGACCTGGGCAGGGAACCATATTCAAAAAGGACCACATCCACGCTCACCATGATCTGTTTCTTGATTTCGTCCTGGATTCTCTTGACCAATTCTGCATCTCTTTCCGGCCCAACCCCCTGGGCCCGCTCCACTTTGAGGGTCATGTAGTCTTTTCCGTCTGCTTTGCGGTTTAGGTGGATCTGGTATTCACTGCCGATCCCTTCCATCCCGGACAGGGCATGATCCATCTGGCCCGGATAGATGTTGACTGCCCTGAAGATGATCATATCGTCGGAACGGCCCAGGAGACGGTCATGCCTCGGAAAGATGGATCCACAGGGGCAGGGGCCGGGGATGAGCTTGGTAAGATCCCGCGTCCGGTAGCGGATCAGGGGAACCGCCTCCTTCTTGAGGGTGGTCACCACCATCTCGCCGGTCTCTCCTTCGGGCACGGGCTCCAGGGTATCCGGGTCCAGGATCTCCAAGATGTAATAATCGGCCCAGTAATGAATGCCGGTGTGAAAGGGGCAATCCAGACCCGTGCCCGGGCCGTACAGCTCTGTCATGCCCGGGATATCGAACATGTGCTCGATACCCAAAAGATCTTTTATGCGCCTCCTCATGGCATCGCTGGACCGCTCGGAACCGAAGATCATCTTCTTGAGACAAATCTGGTCCCGGAGCCCCCGTTTGTGCACCTCTTCCGCCATCAGAAGGCCCATGGACGCGGTACAGCACATGACAGAGGTCTGAAAATCGACCAGGAACCGGCACTGCATGTCCAGGTTTCCGGGACCGGCCGGAATGGCCATGGCGCCAAAGGCCTCGCATCCCATCTGAAAGCTGATGCCTGCGGTCCAGACCCCGTATCCCACAGCGATCTGCACCCGATCCTGCGGTGTCAGCTCGGCCATCTCGTAGCATCTCGCAAAAATATGGGTCCAGTCCTGAATGTCTTTCCGGGTATAACACAAGACCTTGCGTTTGCCGGTGGTTCCTGAGGAGGCGTGAATGCGGACCACCTTTTCAAAGGGAACCGAGAGCAGGGGGAAGGGATAGCCTTCCTGCAGGTCTGCGGATGTGGTAAAGGGGAGCCGCCTTAGATCATCAAGGGACCGAATTTGCTCCGGTGTGACCCCTGCGTCATCCAGTTTCTTTTTGTACACAGGCGATCCATGGTAGGCATGCCCTACAGTCCATTTGAGGCCTTCCAGTTGGAGGGCCTTCAGTTCGTCTTCCGTTTTCAGGTCAGGCATAAAGCGTGTTGGCATCTTCTTGTTTACCTCGTCCTCCTTTTTTTCATTGGAACTGAACGTCGGGGATCCTGTATCTGGATCCCAAGCACCAATCATCAATCATCAGTATCAGCTCAATAATCAGGGGGATGACAGCGAACGTATCACCGGGGCAGGATGATTTTTCTTCCGCTCCGGGATGAGTCGAGCAAAGAGAAGAAAAGACAACGCCCTCCCGGCAGTCGCGTCAGAAAAACCCTTCTGCCCCTATTTATTGAGCTGTTACAACCATCAATCAACAATCCTATTTTGCCATATTCGGTATGATCAGGACGATGTCCGGAAAAATGATCAAAATAATAATTGAAATAATACAGGCCATTAGAAAGAAGCTCACACTCTTGAAAATGGTAACGAGTTCGATCTCAGGGGCCAGGGCCTTTACCACATAGATGTTGACGCCCACCGGGGGCGTGATGGCCCCCATGGTGGTCACCATGGTCAGGAGGATGGAATACCAGATGGGGTCAAAGCCAAGGGCCATGCCCAGGGGAAAGAAGATGGGAATCGTCATGACCAGAAACCCCAGGGAGTCTACAAAACATCCTCCGATCAGGTAGATAAGAAGAATAAAGATCAGAATGATATAGGGCGAGACCGGGAGCGAGGATGCAAATTCGGCAATCATGAAGGGGATGCGGGTGACGGCCAGGAATCGGCCGAAGATGATGGCCCCGGTGATCAGGAAAAAGACCATGCTCGTGATCTTGAGCGTATCCAGCATGGAACTGACAAATTTCTTCCAGGTCAGTCTGCGCGTGACGACCGTAACGGCCAGGGCAAAGAAAACCCCGACTGCCCCTGCCTCGGTGGGGGTAAAAAGACCTGAATAAAGGCCGCCGATGACCAGCGCAAAAATAATTACGGCCTCCACCACGCCCCATAGGGAACGCCACCTTTCCCTCCAGCTGGTCTTGGGGGCTGGTGGGCCGTAGTGGGGAAAGATGCGGCATAGGATGAAGATGGTCAGGACAAAGAGGAGGCCTAAGACAACAGCGGGAAGAATGCCCCCCAGGAATAGATCGATGATGGACTGTTCGGTCTGGAGTCCAATTACAATGAGAACCACGCTGGGCGGCATAACCGTTCCCAGGGTCCCGCCGGTTACCACGGTCCCGCTGCTCAATCGGGTGTCGTAGTTGTATTTTTTCATCTGAGGGAGAGCCACGGTTCCCATGGTGGCGGCCGTGGCCGTGTTGGAACCGCAGATGGCCGCAAAGAGCTCATCCGCTCCGATAGTGGCGATGGCCAGTCCTCCCCGCCACTGGCCCACCCATTTATAGGCCGCGGCGTAAAGCCGCTCTGCAATTCCTGAGTTAAAGGCTATATAGCCTAAGAGGATGAAGAGAGGAACTACGGTAAGCCCATATTTGGAAAACGTGGTCCAGACGTCATTGGCCACCAGATTGATGGCCGCCTCGAAGGAAACCGCATACCAGAAACCGCAGAATCCCACGATCCCCATGGCAAATCCCACAGGCATGCCGAGCAGGAACAGGACCAGAAGGAGAACCAGGATGCCTAACAGCCCGATCATGGTCATGCTCATGAGGCTTCCTCCTTTTCGGGAAAGATGGATTGAAGGAGGCTGATGAGAAATATGAGGGAAAGAGTTGCGCATCCCAGGGCCACGCCGTAGACAAAGGGGTAATAGACGATCCTGAGGGTCTCGGTGATCTCTCCTGTACGCCACAGATTTGTGGCGTACAGGGTGATGCGCCATGAAACCAGGGCGAAAAAAACCATGCATACAGCGCTGTTGATCCCCTCCAGGATCTTTCGGGTTGTGGGAGAGAACCCCAACACCACGAGATCCACGGAGATGTGGCCGCGATGGAGCTGGGTGTATCCCAAGGCAAAGGCCGTCAGCACGGCCCCGAAATAACCCATGAGTTCATAGGTACCCTGGACGGGGGCCCAGATGGTCCGGAGAAAGATGTTGGCGCAGGTGAGAAAGATCATCACGATCAGAAGCCCACACCCGACGGCCATGAGGAGACGATTGAGCGCCAGTGCAAATTTGCCTAAAAATCTCATTACGTTCCCTTATAGCAATCCCGATCCCTCATCCGCTGCCGGGTCACAGGCATACGTTGTGCAGCGGAAAGAGGGAAGGGGATATAGGACTATTCCGCCTGATGCTTCTTGGCAAGGGCCTTTATATCCTCCACGATGGCCTTGCCGGGAAGACCCTTGGCATTGGCTTTTTCAACCCACTTATTAATAATGGGCGCCATTTTTTCGTTCCACCGGGCCATTTCAGCAGGGGGAAGCTCAAAAATCTCGATATTGCAGTTTTTCTTGGACCAGGCAATGGATTCGTTGACATGATTATCCATATACTGGCCGGTCCATTTGGCCTGCTCCACCCGGAGATCGTTGAATACCTTCTTGACGTCGTCCGGCAGGCTGTTCCACTTGGCCATGTTCATGACCACGGCAAACGGATAAATAGGGCCGTTGAAGATGGTGACGTACCGGCAGAGTTCCGCATACTTGAAGTCCATAAGGGTTTCCAGGGAAGATGCGGCCCCCTTCACGATCCCTTTCTGAAGGGCCTCAGGGGTCTCGGACTGGGGCATGCCCACAGGCGCGCCGCCCAGGGCCTTGATCACCTGGGCCACGCCGCCCGATGCGCGGAGCTGGAGCCCTTTGAGTTCCTGCAGATTGCGTACGGGTACATTTGCATAGATATTGGCAGGG
>Ga0190359_1002475_pt1 | contig 10964 bp, 11 predicted proteins | sample 48721823_MG_FD_161269 | JGI IMG/M metagenome (GOLD analysis project Ga0190359, IMG submission 161269) | Hydrothermal vent microbial mat bacterial communities from Southern Trench, Guaymas Basin, Mexico - 4872-18-2-3_MG | ecosystem: Environmental > Aquatic > Marine > Hydrothermal vents >...
ATTCCTCTTTCCAACAACGAATATAAAGAGAAGTTTTTAAAACTCATTGATAATATCAAGGAAGGGAAAATATGAAGGAAATCCTTATAATAAGCGGTAAGGGAGGCACGGGGAAAACAACATTAACTGCATCTGTTGCGAAATACATGAGTAAAAAGGTCATATGTGATGCAGATGTTGATGCTGCAGATATGTTTCTTTTGATGAAACCCGAAATAAAGAAAAAAATGGCATTCAAAGGGAAGTCAGTTGCTATCATAAATAACGAACTATGTACATCTTGCGACTTATGCAGGAAACATTGCAGATTTGATGCTATTGATGTTATTAACGGCAATTATACAATAAATCCTTACAGTTGTGACGGATGCACGTTATGTACACTTGTCTGTCCCGCAAATGCAATTAAAATGGAACAGATGACTGTCGGTGAATGGTATGTTTCTCAGACAGAATATGGAAAAATGGTTCATGCAAAGCTATTCCCGGGAGCGGAAAATTCAGGTAATCTTGTAACCATGGTCAAAAGACAGGCACATATGTTAGCGGAAGAAGAAAATGCGGAATTTGTCATTGTTGATGGTCCTCCCGGAATAGGTTGTCCTGTTACATCGGCACTTTCGGGAGCAAATATTGCAATCATTGTTACGGAACCGACATTTTCCGGAATTCATGATTTGGAAAGGGTGTATGAAACCGCCATTCATTTCAAAACGACCGTTTGGATTGTGATTAATAAATATGATTTAAATCTGAAAAACAGTGAAAAAATAGAGAAATTTGCAAGGGAAAAGGGAATAGATGTAGTTAAGAAAATTCCTTTTTCAAAATGTATAATCGATTCGGTAGTTAGGGGGGAAATTCCGGCTGATAATTGCCCGGAATTACGTGTTGTAGTTGAAAATTTAATTAACAATTTTTGAGGTGGATATGGATAAATTAAGAATTGTTTTCGGGACGAATGACGGGGAAAATATTGTTAAGCATCATTTCGGAGATTCCAAAATTTTTCAACTATATGAATTGAGCGCTGATGGTAAAAGACTTTTAATTGATTCTAAGGAAAACAGGGCAAAGGATATGGAAGAAAAGAAACACGGTGACGATCAAAAAAGAGAATCGGTTCTCGGGCAATTGGGGCAAATAGATATAATGGTTGCCGGTTCGCTCAGTCCTAATTTTGTAAAAATAAATAAAACAACAAGGACGGTTCCCTGTATATCAAAGATTAACGCTATTGAGAAAAATCTCGAAATAATATATAAGGAATTTTCCACATTCTCCGAATTGATTGAAAATAAAGTTAAAAACAATATTATACCGGAAATACCAAGAATTGAGGAGGAGTAATGTCACTACGAGAGAAAATTATTGATAAGCTGAAAACCATTGAGGACCCCGAAGTGCACACGGATGTGTTATCATTAAAATTGGTATATGATCTTAATGTGGATGAGGAGAATAAAACGGTTTCACTGAAGTTCAAACCTACGGTACCTAATTGTCCGATTGGAGTTCAGTTAGCTATTAACCTGAAGAGAAATCTAATGGAAGTGGAAGGGGTAAAAAAGATAAATGTTGAGGTAACGGATTTCATAATGGCTGAACAAGCCAATGAATATCTAAAAATGCTTGATGAAAATAAATAAATTTAAGATAACGATTTTGATGGATGACCAACCGGGATACGGATTGAAAAATGAACATGGTTTTTCAGCATTAATTGAGAATAGGGATGATTCGATACTTTTTGATACGGGGCAAAGCGGGGCATTTATTGATAATGCTTTAAAATTAGGAAAGAATTTACAAAAAGTGAGTAAAGTCGTTATAAGTCATGGGCATTATGACCATATTGGTGGATTGAGAGATTTTTTGGAAATTAACAGAAAGGCAAAAGTATACATAAAAAAAGAAGCATTTTACAAAAAATTGAAACTTGAAGATGGGAAATACAAGAGTATAGGTTTATCAGATGATTTATCTGTTTATACGAGTAGATTTGTTTTTTCGGAAGAAGTGAGCGAGATAGGTAAGGGGATTTATATTTCGGCTAATATACAAAATCATGGCTACAGAATTCATAATAAAAATATGTTTACGGAAGTAGATGGAATAATAGAAGAGGATAGATTTGATGATGAACAGTTTTTGTTTATTAAATTTGAGGATCAAGCATTTATAATTTCCGGGTGTTCTCATAGGGGTATAGTAAATATCGTGAAATCGGCGATATCTCAATCGAATTGTAGTGGTGTGAAGGGAATATTGGGGGGATTTCATATGCTGAATGAGAATGAAGAAGATGTTAATCGAGAGATGTCAGCATTAAAGAAAATGAATCCGAAAATTATTGCTCCGTGTCATTGTACGGGTGAAATTGCAATCCATAAGTTCAAAAAAATGTTTTCTCAAAATTATTTTCATATCAAAACCGGAATAAATCTGGAAGTTTAATAAGTAATATTTATTGGGTAAAGCGACATAATTGTGTTTAAATTATGATGCATTCTTGACAAAAAGAATGTATAAGTTTACAATAAAGAAAAGGGTATTTATGGAAAATAAAGAATTATTTGATGTATTCAAACAAGAATCAGATGAGAGAATGCAAATCGTCGTAACTGATATGCTTACCATGGAAGAATTAGGTAAAAACGACGAGAAAATAGATGAAATATTAAGGGAATTGCATGGTTTAAAGGGAGCTGCAAGGATGATCGGATTAGACGATATCGTTGAAACGATACATGCTTTGGAAGAAATGTTTAGGGATATAAAAACCGAGAAAATGGAATTTAACAAAGGAGTAATTGATCATATTTTTTCTGAAATAGATAAAATAATTGATTACGCAAACAATTTAACCGCTGTTCCTGAAAACAAAGGTAAAGAGGAGAAAAAGCCCGAGAAAGAAAGCAAAAGTCATTTGTTTTTAAATGTAAATTTTGAAAAAGTTGATAAATTAATAAACGAGATTAATGATTATACTATATTCTTTAATAACCTATATTTAATCAAAAAGGACCTGGAGAATCTTTTAGATAGTGTTAATGGGGAAGATTACAAAAAAGAGATAAAACAAACATATAGGAAAATTGACACTATTCTAAAGAGGGGCACAATAAAAATAAAATCGATTCATGAAGCGGTATTTGCTCTGAGAATGGTTCCGGTAGATACTATATTTAACAGATTTAAAAAAGATGTAAGAAATGTAGCCTCAGAAGAGGACAAAAAGGTTGAATTTGTCGTACAGAGTGGTGACATAGAAGCCGATTTACATATCCTCAGGCGTTTAAGTGATCCCATATTGCATATTTTAAGGAATGCTGTAATTCATGGAATTGAGAGACCTGAAGATAGGAAGATAAAGGGAAAAAACGAAAAGGGAATTATAAAAATTTCCGCTATGTATGAGGGGAATAATCTTGTTGTTAAAATATCAAACGACGGGAAACCAATTGATTATGAAGAGATAAAAAGTGTGATAATTGAAAGAGGTATTGTAGATAGAAGTGTTATTGAAAATTACAGCAATGAAAAATTGTCACAATTTTTATTCACAATGGGCTTTACAACACGAAAGGATGCGGATTATACCTCAGGTCGCGGAATCGGCTTGGATGCGGTTAAGAAAATAGTAGAAGATGAATTAAAGGGGAGTATTTATTTATCATCCGATGAGAAAGAAACCGTATTTACTTTAAAAATTCCTCTTACATTATCTTCAACTGATGCGGCAATAATAGAAGATGCCGGTAATCGATTTGCATTTCCAATTACCGATGAACTTATGTTTGTAAAATACGGTGAAAAAGATTTAAGGCAGATTGAGAGTAAAATCTACTTATTAAAAAATAATGCGATTTATCCCGTGCTGTTTCTTAACGATATACTGCAATATGACAAACAGATTTCTCATGGCGGTCATGCATTAATTGTTGATTCAAAAGAAAATCCTTTTTCAATTGTTTTTGATAAGGTGGAAGACATAAAAAATATTGTTATAAACAAATTGCCCTATCCTGCTGAGAATATCCCTTTTATATCCGGAGTAACAGTTTCGGAAGGAGGAAATCCGATACTTATAATGGATTTGAATGATATTAAGAAGTTTGCAGGCAATGAGGGAATTGTGAGAAAAAGTAAAATCAAGGGAAAGGAGGAAAAGCGGGTTATTAAAGTGCTTTTAGCAGAGGATTCGCCAACGACAAGAGATGTTGAAACATCAATACTCAAGAAAGCCGGGTTTGATGTTAAAGCTGTCGGAAACGGGAAATTAGCTTATGATTTGTTGAAAAAAGAACACTTTGATGTTGTTGTCTCCGACATTGAAATGCCTGAAATGAACGGTTTTGAACTGGCTTCATTGATAAAGAAAAATGAAAAATACTCGGATATACCGATTATAATTGTTACTACAAAAGATGATAATGAATTTATTCAAAAGGGAATAGAAATAGGGGTCGACGGATATTTTTTGAAGAGCAAATTCAATGAAGAAGATTTTGTGAAGAAAATTGAGAATGTTATATGATTAAAATTCTGATAGTCGATGATTCACCGGTAATAAGAATCGCATTGAAAAATGCATTAAATAGGGTGGATGGATTTGAAGTTATAGGAACCGCTTCCAATGGGGAAGAGGCGATTAAGGAAAATATACTAAAATCTCCGGATATAATAATTATGGATATATCCATGCCTGTTATGGACGGATTGTCAGCAATAAAACATATAATGAAGACGAAACCCGCACGTGTTCTTGTGTTTTCAGGTTCCAAGTTTTTTTCGAGTACGGAAGATCCCGTTTATGAGGCGCTTTCCGTAGGAGCAATGGATATAATTAAAAAAACTGCCGTAATTGATCCGAATAGTAACGATTTCGAAATAATTGTAGATAAAATAAAGGAAATAAGCACAATAGATTTGCATAGAGGGATTGTAAGAAAAGAAAAAAGATTACAAAACATTGAAAGAGTTAAACATGATTTTGACATAATTACTATTGGTGTTTCTACAGGTGGTCCTCTTGTTTTGAAACAGATTTTGGAGAAACTTTCTCCTGATTTTGATAAAACAATCGTAATAACACAACATATGACAAAAGGATTTATAAAAGGCTTGTCGGATTGGCTGAACTCGGTAATTAAAGTAAAAACAAAAATACCCGTGGATGGAGAGAGATTGCAGAAAGGTTATATTTACTTTGCTCCGGATTACTTCCATATAGGTGTAAGGAGTAACAGAATTAGATTTTTGGATTCTCCCCCAATCAATAATTTTAAACCTTCTTGTGATGTGATGTTTGAAGAATTTGCGAGAGAATACGGGAAGAGCCTTTTAGCAATTATACTAACGGGTATGGGAAGAGACGGGACAAGCGGATTGAAAAAAGTTAAAGAAAAAGGCGGGTATGTTATTGCACAGGATGAATCTACTTCAGTAGTATACGGAATGCCTAAAGCGGCACTAGAAGCCGGAGTGGTAGATATAATCCTGCCGGCAAACTTAATAGGAGAATATATAAGTAAATATGGAATTGAAGTTAGGTGACATAAGCAATTATGTAGTTGAACGTTACGGGATCGATTTAAAGGATGATAAGCTTAATAAACTAAAAGGTTTAATTACTTCTAATATTGATATATCAAAATTTCAAAATATAGAAACATTGTTTAAATTCATGGATAAGCATCAGGAAATTAGGGAACGAATTATTGCTGAAATAGTTGTACATGAAACGCATTTTTTTAGAAATGTCCATCAATTTTTACAACTTAGAGATTATATCCTTCCGAATCTCATACGAAAAAACAAAAAGATTAAAATATTGAGTTTAGGCTGTTCAACGGGAGAAGAACCTTATTCGATTGCAATGATTGTCGATTACTATTTTAAAGGATTTAAAAGAGATATATCCATAGTTGCTGTTGATTTGTCCGCTAAAGCCATTGAAAAAGCCATAAGCGGAATATACAAAAAATACTCATTTAAAGATTATGCAGAGTTTGAAGAATTAGAAAAGTTTTATATTAAAAAAGAAAAAGAGCGATATATACTTTCCGATGACATAAAATCCATGGTTCAATTTATAAAAGGAAACGTCTTTGATTTTCTTAAATACACCCGAGAAACTTATCATTTAATATTTTGCAGAAATTTGATTATATATTTCAACGAGAAAACAATGAAGAGATTTTTGGATTTAGTATTGGATAGACTGGATAAAAGCGGTTTTTATATAGCGGGACATAGCGAGATATTAGAGAAGATACATGACGGATTTCAGATTATTTTTCTTGGTGAAACATTTATATATAAGAAACGTTCCATTTATAAACCGAATCTTATTGAAGAAAGAGTCGGTAAGAGTCTCAATAGATTTGTTAAGGAAAATGTGCCGAAATCTTCTAAAAAAGAGGGAAAACCGGTTAAAGTGGAAAGGGTTAATAAGGAAATTGATTTACTCAGTGTAAAAGAATCGATTTTCAGATCATTGGAGGAGGAGAATTACAAAGAGGTTGCAGATTTATGCAGAGAATATTTAGCTAAAAAGAAAGAAGAAGATATAGGAATAATATTAGCCTATGCATTGATGAATCTTGAAGAATTCAATGAATCGATAACTATATTAAAGGGAATAAAAGGAATGAATTCCGTTTTGAAATATCACATTATTAAGGGAATAAACTACTACTTTCTTTTACAATTTAACAGAGCAATAAAATCATTTAAAAATGCATTATTTATTTGTGATTCAAGTATTTATGCTTATTATTATCTGGGACTCATATATGAGCAATTACAGAATTATGATATGGCAAAAAAATATTTTAAAAAGGCAATTTCTAACAGATTAGATGATAATTGTATTTATGAGATGGAACGTATGGATAGAAATCTCAAAATTGAACTTGGCGAGTTTGTAAAAATTGCAAATGAAAAAGTAAAAAAGATTGAGATGTTAATGAAGGAGTGATTTATGAAAAGAGTACTTTATATCGAAGATAGTATAACACTGGTTAAAATCGTAAAAACGTTTTTAGAAGACAATGGATACAATGTTACTACCGTGGATAATTATGAAGATGCGGTAAAATTGATAGATGAAAACGATTATGATGTTATTGTATCCGATATAATTTTGCGAGGTATCAATAAAACGGGATATGATATTGTAAAGTACTTCAGGAAGAACAAAAGCGAAGAAACACCTGTTATTGTTACATCTACGAGGGGGGGAAGAGGTGTTGTAGTTGCTTCGAAGATGTCAGGTGCGAACCAATTTCTGCAAAAACCTTTTAACCCGGAAGATTTACTGAAGATAATTGAAGAGGAAATAAATAAATGAAAAAATATCTCATTTGCAATTTATCAAATTTACTAATAGCATTTGAGTTGGATTCAATCGAAACCGTAATGGAAAAATATGAAATTATTCCGGCTGAGTTTTATCTCTCTTTTTTTCCCGGATATTACTTGAATCCCATTGACAGTAGATTACTCCCGGTAATCGATTTCAATAATCTTTACAATATATTACCGAATGAAAAGAATAGAAAGATGTTATTAATAAAAGAAGGATATGGTATAATAGTTGATAATGCGGATAGGGTTGTCGAATCAAAGGCTGTATCGTTAAAAAGAAGCAAGAAAATTGAAGGAGTTTCTTATAAATCGTATATAAAATATGATAACAAAGTTGTTCCTGTGATTGCTTTATCTGAAATCGAATCAAGGATAGCAAAGGAGAAAAAGATAGAGGATACTTTAAAAAAGAAAAGCAAAATACTGAAAATTAAAAGGGGATATTACAGTAATGAAAAAGTGATTGAAGAAAATATCGAAGGAGAAGAAAAAAGTATTTTGGTTTTTAAATATAATGAAAAACTTTATGGGTTAGATACTGAATTCGGGTATTACATAGCCGATAATGTATTAATGACTCGCTATCCTTATTCCGATAGATTGGCAGGTATAATAAACCTTCGAGGTGAAATGATTAATATATTGTCCTCGAATTACGTATATAACGACAAAGAAATCGAGACAAAAACATTTGTAATTGTTGAAAGAGAGAATGTTAAAATCGGATTAAAGGCTCAGTCCGTTTTAAGTATGTATAAAATAAATCAATCGAAATTAATGAAGAAAAAAGATGGTGAAAAATTCATTGATGAAGTTTACAAGAATGAAATAGAAGTATTTATAATAAATGTTCCCAAATTAATGAATGATTTAACAGGAGAACATTAAATAAATGATAAAAAAGGAGAAATTATGGATAATGATCTGAAAATGATTCTTGAGAAAGAACGCATTGAAAAACTCAATGAAATGTCTCTTTCAGGAGTTAAATTAAGGTATTTTTTTACAGGATTCTCAATTGTTTTGGCGCTAATATGGCGTCTTATGGGGCAATCGGATATACAGTACTGGCAGATGATCGCACTATTAATTATGCAGATATTAAACAATCTTATGGTTGTTTATACAACAAAGATAGGAAAATACAACGATTTTGTGGAAACACTTGTACAGATAATGGATTCATTTGGAATTATATCCCTTGCCTATTTTTCCGGTATGGTAGCAAGCCCGTTCTTTCTTCTGTTGTTTGTAACATTATATGTAAATGCAGTTAAAACGGGTTACAAAAGAGGACTCCTCAAATTAACCACGGATATCGGCGTCTTTTTTATAATGCTTTTGGTAGCTCGGCTTACAGGACGGGAATTTAATTGGATTCATCAGCTTGGAGGGATTGTATTTTATACTATAATCGGATACATTTTTTGTCTCTTAGGGCAGAGGACTCTTGATAGAATGATAAAATTCAGGGAAATAATGGGCGCTGTTGAAACTACCGGTAAATTGGATGTCCGGAGTAGAGATGATGAAAAAGATGAACTGGGATACTTGCAGATGAGTTTTAACAGGATGCTTGATTCCCTCGAAAAAATGGCGAAACAGATAGGAGTAATTGCCGAGGATAGATTGTTTGACAAAGAACTCGAAACAGAAATTCCCGGTGATTTGGGAGAGGCAAAAATTAAGTTGTTAAAAAAGATGAGGTTGCTGGCAGAGGCGGCTAAGTTGATTGCAGAAGACAATCTGGAAGATGATGTACTAAAGGTTAAAATGGAAGGAGACATAGGAAATGCATTTACTCACATGGTAGAACGGTTACTTAAGCTCGCGGAATTTGCCAAAAAACTAAGCCAGGGGGATCTTACGATTAACGGTGAAGAATTGGGTAATGGAACTATCGGAAGGGTCATGAAGGACATGTTAAGTAATTTAAGAATAGTTATACAACAGATTAAGGAAGCGGGATTGAGGATAGCAAGTGCTTCAAATGAGATTCTTTCATCAACGGAAGAGTTGAGTGCCGGGTCGAGCGAACAGGCATCAAGTGTGGAAGAAGTTACCGCTACAATAGAAGAGTTCTCCAATACATCGAGACAGATAGCCGGGACAGCCGAAATGGTCGAAGAACAGGCGAATAATAGTTTGAAAAAAACCATTGAAAGCACGGCAAGCATGGAGAATGCAGCACAGGCTATGAATGATATAAGAGGCTCGGCAGAAAACACCTCCAAGCGAATTCTTGAACTGGGGCATAAATCGGAAAAGATCGATGAAGTTGCACAGTTTATAAATGAAATCGCTTCTCAAACCAAATTGCTATCGCTTAATGCATCTATTGAAGCCGCAGGAGCGGGAGAAGCAGGTAAAAGATTTAGTGTTGTAGCCGAAGAGATCAGAAACCTGGCAGAGAATGTATCTCAATCTGCAGGAGAGATTACAAATCTGATTAAAGAGATTAGAAATTCCATAAATGCTTCAATTATGTCAACGGAAGAGGAATTAAAGAAAGTAAATGCAGGTGTTGACTTGACAAACAGCGTAAGTGTCAACTTAAATGAGGTGTATTCCACAATAGATAAAACGACACAGTTAAGCAGAGAAATTAGAACCGGGACGGATCAACAGAAAAGCGCAAGTGAACAGATAGTTGTAACGATGAAAGAAATATCATCGGTAGTTCAACAATCAGCTATTAGCACGGAGCAAGTTAGCAAGTCAGCGGAGGATTTGAATAAGCTTGCCGAGGATTTTAAAGAAACCTTAGAAAAGTTTAAAGTTGAAGATTAAATTGAGATGATAAAATTACAAAAGTCAACATTCAATGAGATTGAGCATATTTTTGTTTCTTCCTGCAACAGGCGTTATTTTTCAAATAATTTTGAAAAGAAATATAGGAATTGTGCTCAGTGCGAGTTTTATGAAATCATCAATTATAATTTGATTGTTGGAGGATTAATACTGCATGATTATGATGAATATTCAAACAGGATTATGTTTACAATTGCAATCTCTGAAGAGCAGCAGAATAAAGGAATTGGAAAGATGACAATGAAAAGAATTCTTGATTATATCTTCAAGGATAGAAAAATAAGGAGAATCTATATTGAAGTTTACGAGACTAATGAGAGAGCGATTAAATTATACGAGGAATTCGGTTTTATTAAAGAAGGGAGGTTAAGGAAACATACATATAAAAATGGTGATTATATCGATCTTTTTATAATGGGGTTATTGAAAGAAGAATACATGCGTAAATTTTATACGGGGAGATAAAAATGAAATGGAGAAGTTTTCTGTTGTTTGTAATCATTACATTGTCATCATTATACCTTTTTGGACAGGGTATAGAGGTAAATATAAGCGATTTGAAGATAAATAATGTAACTGTTAACGGCAGTTTGAATGGAGCTAATGAAATTCGGTTATTTAGCGATTTTAATGGCAAACATTATTTATTGGGGTATTATTCAAATAATAGGATTAAAATCGTTCCTATCAGTGATAGTTTATATCTGGCATTGACATTGAAAGGAAAAAATATGAAACCGGAATTAACAAAAGAAAGTAGAGTACCTTTTATTGTTTAC
>Ga0190359_1002476_pt1 | contig 10962 bp, 6 predicted proteins | sample 48721823_MG_FD_161269 | JGI IMG/M metagenome (GOLD analysis project Ga0190359, IMG submission 161269) | Hydrothermal vent microbial mat bacterial communities from Southern Trench, Guaymas Basin, Mexico - 4872-18-2-3_MG | ecosystem: Environmental > Aquatic > Marine > Hydrothermal vents > Microbial...
GTCTATCATCCACAGTATCTCTCCTATCTCCTTTATCCGTTCAAACAACTCCTCCATTCGCTCCTTCGTCCTTGTAGCAGAATAAACTATCTGCTCCATGCTATCCTTTGTCCCCTCCATCGCTCTACTACCTCCACCTGCCCTCTCACCTGCAACTACTGCTATCTCTGCCGTCTGTCGCGCATTCTGTGAGTTCCGTACTATTGCAGCTGTCATCTCCTGTACACTGGCCGCTACCTCACTGGTCTGACTCGTCTGCTCCTCTGCTCCACTGGCCAGCTGCGATGAGGTCGCACTTATCTCTCCTATCGCTGCCGCTACCTCTATCGTATTGCTCTTTACCTTCGATATAATATCGTGTAGCTTCTCTACAAATATGTTGAACCACCTCGCAAGCTCTCCAGTCTCATCTCTGCCCCTCACTTCCATACGACTCACCAAATCACCCTCACCCTGAGCTATGTCGCGAAGCCTTGAAACAAGCTCCTTCAGCGGCCTGGTTATCGTACCAGACAAAAAGTGTATCCCCACCACAAGAAGAAAAAGCGAAACTACTATTACCACTACCGACATCCTCGACAATACCACAAGCGGTGAATTGATCTCTCCTGTTGATACGCTGAGTATTAAGGTCCAGCCTAAATCGGGAATCGTTTTATAGATAAAGTATCTATCGCTTCCATTGAAAACTACCCTCTCGATTCCACTCGGATTCGAGCTTATCTTATCCATCAGAGTTTCGATATTCTGATAGTCCTTCATATTATCTTTAAAATCGCTCAGCTTCTTCTTTAATACATACTCTTTATTGGGATGGTATAAAATCTTCCCCTCCTCATCCACCACAAATGCATAGCCCGTTTTATATACATCGAGTCTTGACATAAACTTATCCATCTTATCAATACCTATATCCACACCACCTGCACCCAGAAACCTGCCCTGCTGGTTATATATCGGAAAAATATAAGACACATATATCACTCCATCAAGGATGTCAGCATTTACAAAAAAGTAGGGTTTACCGAGCTTCTTTGCCTTCTGAAACCACGGCCTGTTTCCAATCTTGTAATCATCTGGAAGTTCCCTTTCGATCGGTTCATAATACCACTGAGACTTCTCACTACCAAGAAATGCATAGTTGATATCAGGATCGCCTTCCATGAGTGTAAGAAAGTAGCTTTTTATTTCTTTATATACTGCATCCTTTGTCTCATCTACCTTCTTTGCTCTATTGGTCTCGAGCCATCTTGTTATCCGTGGCTGCTGACAAAAAGTCCATGCTATCTTTGCCTTTTCATTTATATATCCCTCCCACCGACTGACCATAATATTAACCTTCTCTAATGCCTTCTCCTGTGATTCTGTAATAAGTATCTTCTTAGAAAATCTGAAATAAATAAGATATATTATTGACAGAATGGCAATGTTAGTGGTTAAAATAAAGAGTAACATTTTGCTTCGAAGCTTGAGATTGCCGAACATTTTCACCACCTCATTGACTCTCTATCTGAGTAAATAGAATCTAAGCTGCAAGTTCTCCTATGACACGCAGCAAATCACCGAGTGCATAGGGCTTTTCAAGAAAACGGAATCCTCTCTTCTGTATAATTGGCCATCGAATATGGTAATCTGTATAACCGCTGCTAAAAAGTATATTCAGATTTGGCTTCTGTGTTAAAAACTCCTTAACCAAATCTACCCCGCTTCTATCTGGCAAAACAACATCGCTCATTACCAGATTAAAATTACCACCTTCCCGCTTGAAAATCTCCTCAGCCTCTCTGGCATTAGAAGCAGCAAAAACCTTGTATCCACTCCTGTCGAGTCCGCTCACAGTAAACTCCCTGACTCTCTCCTCGTCCTCGATAACAAGAATTCTCTTGCCATGGCCCTCAATATCCCGAGAGAATATTCTATCTTCCTCATCATCTTCCTTCTTCTTAAAACATGCTGGCAAATATATCGCGAAAGTCGATCCCTTATCAGGCTTACTTTCCACCTCTATCCATCCTTTATGCTGTTTCACGATTCCATAGACTACTGAGAGTCCAAGGCCTGTTCCCTTGCCAACACCCTTTGTGCTGAAAAATGGTTCAAAAATATGCTGTTGAATCTCTTTCTCCATTCCAACACCAGTATCCTTAACAGCAATGCATACAAACTTACCTGGATAGCTTTCAGAAGAGGCCCTCGTCTGATTCTCATTTATTATTTTATTTCTGGCCTCTATGTTTAGCTCTCCTCCACTCGGCATTGCATCTCTGGCATTCACTGCAAGATTCATAATAACCTGCTCGATCGTTCCCCTGTCGGCCCAGATGTTCCAGAGCCCTTTCTCAATGTTTGTATGAATTCTGATGTCTTCTCCAATCAATCTCTTGAGCATCTTGAGCAGATCCTTAACAACAATCGAAATATTTACTGACTCCAATTTCATCGACTGCTTGCGGCTGAAGAGAAGAAGCTGTCGGGTCAAATCGGCAGCCCTCTTAGCAGAGACAAGAATTTCATTCAGATCGTTGTATGCACTGCTTTCTGGTGAGAGCTCCATCAGTGCCATATCCGCGCTTCCAATGATCGCAGTGAGAAGATTATTGAAGTCGTGTGCAACTCCACCTGCAAGTATGCCTATGGCCTCCATCTTCTGAGCCTGCAAGAGCTGTTTGTGAATCTTCTCTTTCTCCCGCTCTGCCTTTTCTTTCTCTATTCTACTTCTCAACACAGTTATTCCAAAAGAAATATCACTGGCCATCTCTCTCAGCAGTTTCACTTCCTCCTCTTTTAGTCCATCCTCATTTGATGAGTAGATGTTCAGAACACCAAATACAGTACCATTACTCCTCAGAGGCAGGCTTATGGCTGATCGATAAACGCATTCTTTTATTTCCCTGAAATTCTTCTTTTTATCCAATTCATCATCACAGTAGGCTCTTACAACAGGCCTTGAGCTATTGATTGCCTCCTCTATGGGTGCAAAACACTTGCTTAAATCTTTAAAGTAAATCTTCTTATCATTCAGATGTTTTACATTTTTACCCGATTTTGACATGATAGATAAATACTCTTTATCATCTTTCTGAATGTAGCCAACCCATGCAAGCTGGAATCCTCCAACGTCTATTATTATATTGCTAATGCTGTCGAGAAGCGATACCTCATCGTTTGCACGCACAAGAGTCATATTGCTCTCACTCAGCATCTTGAGTGCACGATTCAATCTGTAGAGTTCCTTCTCTGTATTTTTTCTCTTTGTAATATCTGTATATACTGCAACCGCACCATGCAGCTCTCCTCCTATCCAGATGGGAGATCCTGCTACAAGCACATTTACAGCAGATCCGTCTTTGCTGTAGCGAACAGTCTCAAGCACCGGGAGTTTGATACCAGTCATTACCTTACGCGAAAGAGTCTTTGCCTCCTCGTACACATCCGGCCCTGTTATGAGCTGGTCAATGTTTTGACCTAAAGCCTCTTTTTTACTGTATCCAAAAACATTTTCTGCTCCCTTGTTCCATTCTATTACTCTGTTTGAAGCATCGAGCGTAATGATTGCATCTGGAATGTTGTGCAGTACAGATTCAAGATATTTACGTCTCTTTTCAATTTCATCTTCCATGATTTTTCGTTCTGTGATATCCTCCACAACGCCATCAAAATATCTCACCTTTCCTCTCCTATCACGAACTGCCACTGCATTCACAGATGCCCATATTTTTGTACCATCCACTCTCTTGAGCCTCAGCTCTTCGCCCTTAATAAATCCCCTCTTCATGAGCTTCTGACTCAGCTTCTCTCTTTCTCTTGTATCTTGATACAGATCAGAGACCTTTGTTTTAAAAAGTTCCTTCTTGTTTTTGAAACCAAATATCTTTAAAAATGCGGTGTTTGCCTCAATGAACTTTCCATCCGGCCCTGGTGTGTTTCTGTATATCCCTGCATTTACATTTTCAGTAAGTGTTCTATATTTTTCCTCACTCTTCTCTAATTTTCTCTTCATTAATCTTTGCTCTTCACGATCTCTCAATACCGCAATACCAAAACTGAGATCATAGGTCATCTCTGAAAGCATCCCTAACTCATTTTCATCAAACATCTCCTGATCTTCAGAAAAAATGTTCACCGAACCAAAACTATCTCCTTTATCCAAAAGTGGAAGGCTTATGAACGACTTAAAATTGCATTTAATTGCTTCTCTGCAGAATTTAGAATCCTCACAATCTGGCTGAGATAATTTTATGATAGTGCGCTTCCCCTTTTGTATTGTGTATCCCACCGGATTTGAATATCTGTTCCCAGAGAGGGTTGTAATATTACACGATTTTAAAAACCCTCTGTCATCTCCTGCCTTTGCAACCAGCTGTACTGCATCTTCTTTATTATGATCTATAAAGCTGACCCACACAAATTGATATTCGCCGAATTTTACAAGTATATTGCATACATTATCTATGAGTTCTTTTTCATCCACAGCCCTTACGAGCGTCTTGTTTCCTTCACTCAGTGCCTTGAGAGTACGGTTAATCTTTTTTAAATTTTGCTCTGCCTTCTCCCTTTCCCTTATCTCCTGCTGGAGCTTCTCATTCGTTAACCTGAACTCCTCAGTCTTCTGTGCCACAATCTGTTCTAAAAGTGTCTGCTTCTCTCTCAGCTTCCGTTCTGTTCTTTTATAAATATTTATCATTGACTGTGCATAGGCAGCAAACAGCAGAATGAAACAAATCGCAAGCATCCTTATCCACAGACTCATGGCATCTGGCATGAATAGTTCCTGAAAAATATCATTCTTACCGAAAATAAAAGAGTCTCTGAAAGATTCAATGATCCAGTAAAGAGAGCTGAAACCTATGCCAATACCAATAATCTCAAACTTGTTTTCCATTACAAGTTTCAACCTTGATTCTTTCTCGACCTTTGCCCCGACCGAATGGGCCCGAGTACTGAAAAGAATTATTATGCAGACAACCAGCATACGCATCCAGAAACTCATTGGATCCAGAACAAACATCCTTTCAATGATTGTTCCCCTATGAAAAATATAAACGTCTCTAAACGATTCCAGCACCCAGTAAAGACCACTCACCATAAACCCAATCCATATCAGACGCATAGATCGAATCATCTCTATGAAAGTCTTGTTCTTACCATCTGCCATGATTCAAACCTCATACTTTAAAGTCATCTTGGATCAAAGGAATCTAAATACTGCATGGCCTTTGATACATATTCGCTTTTTGGATATTTAGCTATTAATGTTTCAAAATTCTCTCTTGCAAACTCTTCATTACCAAGCATTTTGTTTATTATTCCACACATCAACAGCGCATCGTCAAACTTAAACGAAGAATCATACTTCAAAACCTTTTTGAATGCATCGAGTGCAAGAGAGTATTCTTTTAGGGCATAGTAACATTCACCAATCCAGTATTGAAAATTGCTTGCCAGCCAGTGATTTGGATATCTCTTCAAAAGACCTTTCAAGATTGTAAGAGCCTTTTGATATCTTCTCTGCTCAAACATCTTAAGACTTAACCTGTAATCCTTCTCAACCTTAGCATCCTTCGAATCAGACTTTTTATTGCCGGATTTGCTCTTTTTCTTCTCAATCAGCAGTCCACCCTCCTGCTGCATTTTGATTCTTCTCTTCTCTGGAACAACTTTAACCAATAGCTCTTTCTTCTCTCCCGGTTTTAATCGAATCTGATACAGACTCTTTTCAAACTTGTGGTACTGCGGAAGATTATTATCATAAAATTTCAACTCCCAACTTCCAGGCCTGAGGTCCTCAAACTTAAAATATCCCTGAGAATCGGTCAATCTCCTGAGCAGTTCATCATCTCTCTTCATCTCAACCAGTATGTTTGGAAGGCCATAACCCATACCAAATTTCTTGCCTCCACTCCCGCTCACAACATAAGTGTTCAACACAGCAGGCCCTCTCAAGTTGCCTCCAATATTCCCATCCTGACCCTTATTATCACCAATCTCTGAATATACTGCAACCCGTCCTGAGACTTCACAACCATCTGTTATTGTCAGTTCTATACTCTTCTCTTCTCCGCCTCTTACAACAATCTCCATTGGTGTCTTTTCAACACATACTCTATTGAGTCCTACATTTGCCTTGTCGAGTGTCAGATAGTATGTGCGCGGGAAAAGAGATGGGAAAATGAACTTCCCAAATCTATCGGTTACAGCGGTTGATCCATTGATCCTGATTATTAAATCCTCGATTGGTTCTGCTGTTATTGCATCTCTAACAACTCCCCTGACCACTCCAGTGTTTTTCTTCTTGGCTATAGGCACACCAACAGAAACCCGATATCCAACCATGATTGCAAGTTCTGCTTTATCCAGAGAGTGTCTTAAAATAGTTTTGCGGCCGAGCATGTATATCTGATGATCATTTGGCAGGGTGTGTCTGAGACTAAATCCAAAAATATTCCTGTCAAAATAGTACTCCTCTGGAGATTGATTGTTTTGATAATTTAAGTAAAATGAAGTCCTCTCTGTAAGCCACATAGAGATGTTGAGACCTGCAGTTAAGAGATGTTTCTTGTCCCCGGTAAACCATGAGTAGTTGTTGTAGTATATGTATCCATTAAAATTGTACTTTGGAGTGGGCTTAAAATAAGAACTAAATATGTATCTTTCGGTCGAGAATTGTTTATCTGTCAAATAATTCTCCGTAACACCGATCTCTGCACGTGCCATAAAAAAGAACTTACCCACCCTCTGGGAGAAGCCAAGCCTGAGCGATTTTTCCATATAGTCGTATTTGGATTCCGGAAACCTATCCTTTCTTGCATGTTCCTGTATTCCCACACGTATGTTTGTGTTGTTTCTGATTCTGTACTGAATACCAGCCCGATAGAACCTTATCAGTGGAGCCGAGAACTTCAATGTGTCGAGCTCAAAATTCTGTCTCTCATGTCTGACATTTACATTGAAACTCAGTCGCCGATTCAAGAGTAGATTCAATCCTGCAGAAAAATAGTTTGTGTCATGATAATAACCCGGAAAATCAGGACTGGCATAGATCCATCTCACAAAATAGTCGCTCTTTGAGTATCTGCCCTGAAGACCAAAAAGATAGGATGACTGCTTCTGATCTCCTTCCAAACCTGTTGAATATTCGAGCTCTACCTCGCTGCCCTTAATTGGCTCAAACTTGCCTGCAATACTCACCATGTTCTTTTTACTGTCTTCATAATCTTTATTCAGATAATTCAAAGAGATCATATTCTTACCGGAAAAGTTGTATTTAAAGTATGATGCTATCTCATCTCTTATTGGTCTAAGCCAACGTGATCTCAAATAGTATGTGCCAAAGGAAAAATTCTTGAGATTTATCTTGCTCTCAACACCCCTTCCATAGCGGGCCATCTCGGTTAGAGTTGTAAGAGTATAGATTCGATCCCCGACACTAAGGTTTAAATTTCTTGATTGGTAATTCAAGAAGTATTCATCCCTTCTAGCAAGGATCGATCTCTCATATATATCGGGGCCCCTCAACCTGAACTGAATGTGTCTTTCACCCTTCTCATCAAGCGATCCCTCTCCATAGACATCGGCCTGGAATCCGTATTTGGCGCTGCCGTTCTTCTGTAAGAATTGACCAAAGGAAAAACTAACAGGAATACGATGATACCTGTCCTTCTCACCAGTTGTTCGTGGAATTATCTTTACATAGCTCGTACTCTCTGAGGTTATCTCTTTATGACGTTTCAGGCTCGCAGTAAGACGCACCTTGTGATTGAATAGTTTGTTGCATTCACTATCGGTCTGAACCGTAATATCAACTCTGCTAGATCTGTATTTGGGAGTATTTAATTTCTCGATATTTACACTATATGGATAATCCCTCTCGCTATCTATATTAATTGTAATCTCTTCTGATGTATTGGACTCATCTATCAAAAGAAATGAAACCTTATAACTATCACCAGCTATTACAAACTCCGGTGATGAAAGTACCTCTGTTCTCAATTTATGATATTGTTTTACAACTACCTTTACTTTATATGAATCGCTGTATGTAAGAAACTTTCTTGAACCTGCACTGTAGATCACCTCATATTCTCCCGCCCCAGCATTCCTTGGTACAAAAAAACTTATGAGCCTTGTTGATGTCTGTGCAGGATCTAAATAGAATCTAAAATCGTTTGTTATGACTTTCCATCCCTTAGGAACATCTATCCTGGATATCAGCTCCTGACGCCGTGAGGTGAAATTACTTACTTTAAATAGGGTTGTTATTACCTCCCCTGGCATTGCATCAAAATGTTCTGTGCCACAGGGACGCACTTCAATACGCTCCACATCCTTACCCATTAGAGGAATGCTCAATAATAATATGAGAATGTAACGGAGCGGTCTCATCTTCCCTTCTCTGAATCCTCACTTTTTGATTTCAAATCCAGACTATCCTTTACTATAACATAGATGCTTGTCTCATCGCTTAGAGAAGGATACTCCCTTCCCTGTACTCTATATGTTACCTTATATCTGCCTGTATCAGCATTGCACCATACAATAAAGCTAACAACTTTTATTGTTGAGTTGTACGATTCCAGTTCAAATGGAAAATCGATACTTATAAGCTTCCAGTGCTTGGGCAGCCTTACCTCAGACTCAAACTCCTGACGCTTTGATGTCTTGTTTGTAACAGAAAACTCTGTAGTCACTATCTGATCAGGAAACACAACTATCAGCTCATCATCAACAGGTCTGACCTCGACACCAAAATTGCCAATACCGATGAAGCATGTCATCATACAAACAAAACAAAATATTTTCGACAAACTCTTTTTCATTAATATATTCTTCACTGTATTGCAAATTCATAGGTGATACCAAATATGTCCTCATTGCCACAATCGGCCACAACCAGTGCTTTATATCTGCCCTTGGGCACATCACTCAAGTCTATTCTCTGCCGTATGGAAGTTCCGGGGTATGTCCGCAACTTTCTCCCATCATACCTGCCAACCATCTTTCCATTAAAATCGTACAGCTCTACCCAGACAAATGGCCTCAGCAGACGTTCTCCTGTGTTCTCTATATCTACAAGAAATATCCTTTTCCCATCTTCATTGATGAGTCGTGATCCGATGAATCTTAAATTCCTCACACCAGAATCCCCCAAATGGGTTATCATCTGCACACCATATCGCATTATTGCCTTTATGCTTATTCCTTCCTGCTCGGCCTCTGGTTTAATTTCCGGTACCTGTTCTATCATAATAATGCTCCAGTATGTGCCGCGGAGCGTGTCTGACTGAGGAATCGTTATTGTATAATTGACAACGAGCTTCTCTTTTGCCGGTACTGTAACATAGGTAGGAGAGTATCTGATCCATGAGGCGTTTGACCGTCTCTTCTTTCCAGGGTCACCATACTCACTGTGGCCATCACAGAAAAACATGTAATCGGTCTGGTAGATCTTTGCGTCTGCAGAAGTTTCACCATTATTCTGAATCGTAATCGTACCCTGAATCCTATCACCTGGCTTTACTGTATACTCTTTTGTTAAACTTCCTATTACACTAATGCTTGCTGCAACTCTATCGTATGTAGCCATCGAGACGATGATAAGGAAAATATAATAGACTTTGCGAATCATTATTATCACCTCACTATTTATAACTCTGTTACTGTATATGTTATTCTCTTTTCATATGTATCGGGCGGAATATTGACCGATACGCCTCTCAATCTGTACTGCACCTCTATCCCTGTTCTTGCCCTTCTTCCTCTGAAAAAACTCCTGCTCGTTTGTCTGACCTCTTTCCAGTTTGTTCCTCCTCTTATGTTCCCGCTGCCGCTCCCGTCTGATGTTCTTCGAACCTGGAGAATCATGTCGCTGTGCCATTTTGTAACAACTGTTCCCTCTATATCAACTCGCCATCTACTGTTAGTGTTTGTAATATCGACAACGATCTCATCACGTGCACTGCGGTAATTTGCATTCAAATCGCTGCCAGGTCCTCCACTCAGATCGGATGAATCGATTATCAAATACCAATCTCCAGTGACACTTATATCTATTGCCCGTGTTCTCGGATCGATGCCAATAAGTATGATTGTACATATAACAAATATTTTTAATATATCTCTCATAGTTCTGTAACAGTATAAATTACAAGCGTTGAATATGTATCAACCGGGACCTGCACAGAAACATTCCTCAGCTCATATTGGATTGTAATCCAGAACCTGCGTCTACTTCCGCTGAAAAAACTTGTGGTCGAATTTGTCACCTGCTGGTAGTTAGTTCCTCCTGATATGCTTCCAAATCCGAATCCATTTCCCGACCTGTGTACCCACAGTTGAAGTCTGCTGTCCCAGTTTGTATCCTGTTTTTCAACATCTACCCGCCAGTTGTAATTAACAAACCAGTCCCAAAAGTTGCCATTCACGACCTTATCGATGTTTATTGAAACCTGATTCGTTGCACTCTGATATGTGCTGTTTAGATCGCTTCCTGCTCCCCCCTGTAAATCTGAAGAACCAATCGTCAGGCTCCAGCTACCTGTCACGGTAATTGTAACCTGTTGAGCCTGATGATTACCGTTAATAAGAATAAACAGAAGAATAAAAGTAATATGTCTTGTCAGCCGTATCATTTTAAAAATTGAGATGGAGGAGAAGGTAAATTTCACAACCAACCTTCTCCTCCATTCTCATTCTACTATTAAGCATCATCCGTTAAGGTATAGGTTACTGTGTAGTTAGCACCAGCATTGATTGTAAGCTGAGTAGGATCTGTAACACTGAGAGTGTATGTAACCTGAGCACCATCTGTACCACCCGTTCCTGTTGCACAGCTTCCGATACTTGTGATTACACTCTGATCCGTTGTAGAAAGAGTTACTGAACCTGCACTTGTACCTTCTCCAGAACCAGGGGTTGCCTGGACTGCAAGAGAAAGACCGCTGAGCATCGCAGCATCCAATTTTG
>Ga0190359_1002479_pt1 | contig 10955 bp, 11 predicted proteins | sample 48721823_MG_FD_161269 | JGI IMG/M metagenome (GOLD analysis project Ga0190359, IMG submission 161269) | Hydrothermal vent microbial mat bacterial communities from Southern Trench, Guaymas Basin, Mexico - 4872-18-2-3_MG | ecosystem: Environmental > Aquatic > Marine > Hydrothermal vents >...
TTCCTTCGCCTCACCAATAATTATAAAACTTCCCTTTCCTGAATTCACATTACTTCTACCGAGAAATTTCTCACTATCTCCATGATAGGGGGATACATCAGAATCCATAGGGTGAGGGGAGATTTTACCATTATAATTGGAGAGAAAAACTTCCAGAGTGCCATCTACTTCATTCTCAACCTCCATTGCTATTCCTTTACCAACTAAACCTACATTTAAAATTTTTGGTGGAGGAGTTTTATTATTAGAATTTATCATTATTCCTCTGTAATCATTGTTGGTTATAATGTTCTCTGATAAAGTATTAGGAATGGATGTCTCTTCATCTATAAAAATAGCCTTTTTATTAGAATCAAAAATATTTCCCCTTAATACATTATTCTTTGAGTGATTTGATATATCTATACAGGTATTATTGTTTGTAAAGGAATTCTCAAAAACCTCATTTTTTTCAGAGAAGGATTCTATAAATATACCCGTATTGTTTTTGTTAAATTTATTTGAGTAGATTTGGACCTTCGTGCCATATAGAAGATGAATTCCATTCACATTCTCTGTGAACTCATTATCAAAAATATCATTTTCAATGTTATGAGGATCTCTAACCCAAATACCATCTGTATTTCTTAAAATTTTATTATCGTGGATCTTATTTTTTATGGAGTTATAAAAAATTCTGATTCCAGAATTACACTTAACCACAGTGGAATCTTTTATTTCATTGTTCATAGAGTAGTAAAATCTTATTCCATAATCACAGTTCTCTGCATAGAAACTATCTATCACATTGTAATTTGAATAGTATAGATACAGACCGTATTGCAAATTACTGACAGATACATTTCTTATTTTTACCCCATTTGCTTTGTAGAGATAAATACCTATATTTGCGTTTCTTATGGATATATTGTGTATGTCTCCTTTTGCCTGTTTTGTCTCTATAACACCCTTTCCTTTAAAATTTATTATAGTAATTCCAGATATTTCAAAGCCGCTTTTTCTAAAATAGAACAATGTTTCTTTACCAGCAACCATTGAGGCATCAATAACTATTTCTGGTCCATCTGGGTTTCTATCTCCATACTTTTCAGTCTGAGACAAACCATCAATGATTACCGGTTTATTCATCTCTGGAATTGGATCTTTTAGCTTTATAACCCAGACTTTACCGTTGAAGTTTTTATCTTCCTCAGGAATATCAAATTTTACAACTCCCCCCTTATCTATCGCTTCGCGTATTGCATACAGAAAAGAACCTGCCCCTCTGGAGTTGGTATTGGTGACTATAAATTCTCCCTTTGCAAGTGTAATTTTAAAAGAGAAAAGCATTAAGGAGATTAAGATTAATGTTAAAACTTTCTTCATTTTCTAACTCCTTTCCAAAAGGTTTCAATTTATTATTATAAAACTTATTTCATAAAATAAAAAAAGCCCCGAACATTCGGGGCTTTGCCTTACAAAGAAACTTCTCTATAAAGAAAGTTTCTTAACGTTCTTTGCCTGTGGTCCTTTCTCTCCCTGGACTACCTCAAACTCCACTTCTTCACCCTCTCTGAGGGTTTTGAAACCGTCTCCACTAATAGCAGAGTAATGTACAAATACATCCTCTCCACCGTCATCTCTTGTGATAAAACCGTAACCCTTTGAAGAGTCAAACCATTTAACTTTGCCTTTAATCATGCTGCTTTTGCCTCCTAAAAATTTTTCGTGCCCTAAAGCACCCTTAGAGTTTAACATAAAAACGGCTTTTGTCAAGTAAATGTATAAGTGCTATAATCTTATGAGGAGGTAAATTATGAATGTACTCATGGTTTATCCAGAATATCCTAACACATTCTGGAGTTTTAAGTATGCACTTAAGTTCGTTGGGAAAAAGGCATCTTTTCCACCCCTTGGACTTCTAACTGTAGCTTCTTTCCTGCCAGAGGAGTGGAATGTCAAATTGATAGATTTAAATGTGGAGAAACTGAAGGACAGGGACATAAAGTGGGCAGATTATGTTTTCTTAAGTGCAATGCTTGTTCAAAAAGAATCAACTTTAAATATCATAGAGAGGGCTAAAAAATTTAATAAGAAAATAGTTGCTGGTGGTCCAATGTTTACTACGGGATACAAAGATTTTCCCTTTGTTGATTCCATCGTAGTGGGTGAGGCAGAAACTGTCATGGGTGATTTAATTGAGGATATGAATAAAGGTCAGCTTAATCATCTCTACATCCCCTTTAGAAAACCTGACATGAAGGAGGTTCCAATACCAAGATGGGATCTTGTAGACTTTAAAAACTATGTTTCAATTCCAGTTCAATTCTCAAGAGGTTGCCCCTTTAATTGCGAGTTCTGTGACATTATTATAATAAACGGAAGGATTCCAAGAACCAAAACCCCTGAGCAGATGGTTGAAGAGTTTCAATCTGTGTACGAGAGGGGATGGAGAGGATCTGTTTTTATCGTGGATGATAACTTTATAGGCAACAAGGAAAAGGTAAAAGAGATGTTAAAATCCACCATAACATGGCAAGAAGAGAGGGATTATCCATTCACATTTCTAACTGAGGCATCTATCAATCTCTGTGATGATGAAGAGCTCATGAACTTAATGATTAAGGCTAACTTTGATAAGGTGTTTGTGGGAATAGAGACACCTAATGAGGAGAGCCTCAAAGAGACGGGTAAACTTCAGAATACAAAGAGAAATCTCCTTTCATCCATAAAATTGCTTCAAAGAAAGGGCTTTGAAGTGATGGGGGGTTTCATACTTGGCTTTGATCATGATACAAAGTTAATATTTGATAAGATGATAGACTTCATTCAGAATAGTGGAATATGTGTATCAATGGTGGGAATCCTTAATGTACTTCCAGAGACAAGACTCTTCAAGAGACTTAAGAAGGAGAAAAGACTTATTGAGATAAGCACTGGAAATAACACTGACTTTTCGGTGAACTTTATTCCTAAAAACATGACTGTAGAGGAGCTGGTTGAAGGCTATAAAAAGGTGGTTAAAACAATTTACTCCTACAAATATTACTATAAAAGGCTCTTAGAGTTTATAAAGAACTATAATCCAAAGAGCAGGTATAAAATTACATTTTCAGAATTCATGTATGGGGCAAAAGCTTTTCTAAAGTCAATTTTTATTCTTGGTACTATTGAGAATTCAAGATTCTTCTACTGGAAAACATTTATAAAAACTCTATTTACAAAACCAAAAAGTCTTGTAAAGGTTATTACACTTAGCATATATGGATACCATTTTAAGAAAGTTTACGATGAATATATTACTCAAGTTTCTAATTAACTATATCTAAAATTTCATGAGGTTTGGTTATAAGGAAATCTGGCTTCTGTTTCTTAAGTTCATCAAGTTTACCAAGTCCCCATAAAACACCGCAGGTTAAAACTTTTGCGTTCTTTCCAGTCTTTATATCAACCACACTATCCCCAACCATCAAAACCTCTTCTTTACTAACTCCTTCTTTATTAATGACCCTTATTATACCAAAGGGATCTGGTTTTTTAACGCTAAAAGTATCGGCTCCAACCACCTCTTTAAAGTAATTGAAGATACCAATGTGTTTAAGTATCTTTACCGCAAATCTTTCGTGTTTGTTTGTCAATATATATAAACACCTATCTTTTACCCTATCAAGCACATCTAAAATTTCAGGGAAGGGTCTTGTATTATCAAACATGTGTTCTTCATATATTTCAAAGTATCTATCTATAATCCCATCTTTAATCTTCCCATTTACATAGGAGAAGCTCTTTTCAAGAAGAACATCAGTACCATTCCCTATAAATTCATATATTTTTTCCTCTGGAATAGGTGGAAGATTTTCTTCCTTAAGGAGAAAATTTACAGATCTTGCAATATCAAGTTTTGTATCCACGAGTGTTCCATCGAAATCAAAAATTATAACCTTTATCTTTTTCATAAGTAAGGTGGTCTGTAGTCTCTAAAGTATAAGAAATCTATACCAACAGTTCTTGATGAAATCTTAGGAATTGGTGGAAACTTCCTCTTAAAGTGGGAATTAAAAACCATCTTTAAAACCTTATTAACCTTTACCTCATCGAATCCTTCTTTTACAATCTCAGAGGGTTTTTTTCTCAAATCAACAAGAAGGTATAATATTTTATCTAATTCATCGTAGGTTATGCCCATCTCACCTTCATCACTTTGTCCCTCCCAGAGTTCTGCTGATGGAACCTTATTTAAAATGAAGTCTGGAACTCCCAAATATTTAGCAAGAATTCTTATCTGTGTTTTGTATAGATCACCAAGGGGAAGGATAGAGGCTGCCATGTCTCCATACCATGTGGTATATCCAACCAAAATCTCGCTTTTATTGGATGTTCCTGTGACAAAAGCAGAGTATTTCTTAGATTTATCAAAAAGTACTGCCATTCTTGTTCTTGCCATATAATTTCCCTTCCTAACCCTATCCATTTTTTCCTTTTCAAAGTATGGATCACACATAGCTTTAATGTCAACAACTTCTCTTTCTGTTTTTAGAATCTCTGTTATTTTTATGGCATCCGATTTTGACTTCTCTCCAAGTTCTCCATATGGCATAATTATCCCAATAACATTTTCATTTCCTAAAGCTTCAACGGAAAGATAAAATGAGAGAGCAGAGTCAATACCTCCACTCAAACCAATAACTGTTTTTTTAAGACCAATTTTTTTACTCTCTTCCCTTATAAACTCTACTATGTATTTCTTAGCAAACTCTTTATTAAGCGTAAGTTCAATCATCATGGATCTCCTCTATGTTTGAAATAATTAAGTCTATATCTTCCTCTCTTCTCAAAGGAAGCTGAAATCTTGCTTCCTCAATTAAAGAGGTATGTATCTCTTTAGTTCCCATTGTTTCTTCCACAAGAGGTAGGCTAAGTATGGTGGTACCATATGGATCCTTAATACTTGAACCACCCATAAAACCTATCCCTTCCTCAAAACCAACTCTGTTTACAAAGAATATAAAACTCTGAAATCTTGAGGCATATGAGGATATGAGAGAATCTATTGCTCTAAAAATACCGACATCTTTTTCATTGTAGCCACCTCTCACCGGGATTGCAGAAACAAAAATCATAAAATCAACATTCTTTAAATAGTAAATAAGAGGTAGTGATGGGTGAAAGAAATCTCTACAAACTAATATCCCCGCTTTTCCAAATTTTGTATGAAAACTTTTAACATATTTTCCCTTCCCAAAAAACTTCAAATCTTCAAACATTCCGTGTGTGGGAGGATAAATCTTTCTATGGACATGAATAATTTTCCCATAAGATAGATAGGCTTGAGAAATGTAGAAATTTTTATCCTCTCCCTTCTCTACAAAGCCCAGAACAATATCAATCTTTTTACTTAAATCTGAAAAAATACCTTCAATTTCTTTTCTATCCATTGCAACATCAAAAGCACCGTCTTCAAGATAGTATCCTGTGAGAGATAGCTCTGGAAATATAATTAAATCACTTCCCTCATCTATGGCATTTTTAATAAAAAGCTCATGCTTTTTGACATTCTCATCAATTCTTCCTAAATTAGGGTTTATTTGTGCAAGAGTAACTCTAAAATTCATTTTCTATCCTCCTTAAAAATGGTAATCTCATAAGGGCATATAAAAGAGGAAGACCAATAAGATAGGTTGCTATCAGCTCACCTATTATTATCGATGTGGATATAGAAAGATACAAACCCAAATCAAAATTTGCAATGGAAAGGACGCTACCTTTTGAAAGAAGGGTGATGTAGAAACTTACCCCAAAGCCGTTTATAAGAATAGGGGGGATGGGAGCAAGATAGGGTCTTTTGGTTTTACCTAAAAGATAGGTGAGATATGCAGCAAGAAGAGTGAGAGAGGATCCGAAAACCACATCAATTATCCCGAAGGGAGAAAAAAGATTGGCAATAAAACAACCCACAAAAAGTCCTAAAATGGCTTCAGGGAATATAAACGGAAGAAGAGTTAAGGCTTCAGACACCCTTACTTGAAATGCTTTAAAGCTTATAGGCGCGAATAAAAGGGTCAAAGAAAGATATAATCCAGCAATAATTCCAGCTATAGCAAGCTTTCTAATTACTTCCCTCTTCATCTCTTCTGCCTCTAAAAAAGCCGAAGAATCCTCTCCTTTTCTCCTTCTTCTCTTTTTCTTCTACAACTTCTTTCTCCTCTCCCTTCTCCTCTCCTTCAGGCTCTTCTATTTTCTCAGGTTTCTTTTCTTCAACAAGTTCAATCTTCCCTTCAAACTCTCTCAACTTACTCTCAAGCTCCTCTCTCTCTTTCTTTAGAGCCTCTAATTCATTCTCTTTTCTCTTTATATCCTCTACAAGTTTTGTAATTCTTCTGTTCATAGATCTCGTTTTTCCTTTAAGAAAAATAATCTGAGGTAAGTGCCAGAGCCAGACAACGATAGCACCAAACAAAAGTGCTCCTATGAAGACAAAACCCACTGGTATGGGTTCTGGAGTTGACCACTTAAGAAAAGTGAGAGTAACCGGCTGACTCCCGTTCTGGAAGAGGAAGATTATGGCAAGTATAAACAAAATGAGATAGATAACTGTTCTAATCATTTTTCACCTCCACCACAATTTTACCAAATTTTTCACCCTAACCAATTTATTATGTTCTTAAAGTCGGATCAATTGCATCTCTTATTCCATCACCAAGAAGATTAAACCCAAGCACAACAAATAAAATACATAAACCTGGAAAGCTTGCGACCCACCAGGCTCCTGCAGTAATGTACTGGTAACTCCTTGCAAGCATTGCTCCCCATTCTGGCGTTGGTGGTTGCGCACCAAGTCCAAGGAAGCCAAGAGCAGCAGCATCGAGAATAGCACTTCCAATACTTAATGTTCCGTAGACTATTATTGGCGAAAGCACATTCCTTATAACATGTTTCCATATAATCATATAATGCGGTTCTCCGATGGCAACTGCTGCCTCCACATACTCCATATTTTTCACTACCATTGTCTCTGATCTTACTATTCTTGCAATTTGAGGAGCGTAGGTTATGCCAATAGCTATCATCGCTTTATCCAATCCGGTTCCAAGAACTGCCATAATTACTATTGCAAGAAGGATACTTGGTATAGAAAACATAATATCCACCCCCCTCATTACTATGCTATCTAAAATACCTCCGAAGTATCCTGATATTATTCCAAAAAAAGAACCAAGAAGGACACCTATAATAACCGCTATAAAACCGACAGTAAGAGAGACTCTTGCACCATATATAATTCTTGATAAAAGATCTCTTCCGAAGTCATCTGTACCAAGAAAATTTTCAAAATTTCCTGTCCAGAAACCTGACTTAAATCTATCTTTAAGTGATTGAGAAAGAGGATTAAATGGAGCAAGATGATTTGCAAAAATAGCAATAATTACTGCTATAACAATTATAAATAATCCTATCATTGCAGTTCTATTTTTCTTCAAGTATCTCCATATTACTAAAAATTCGTTTTTCTTTCTCATTTAATATCTTATCCTCGGATCAATATAAGCATAAAGAATATCCACAAATAAATTTACTATGGCAACCAAGAATGCCACAAATATAATGGAACCCTGAACAACTGGGTAATCTCTTGCACTTACAGCTCCAACAATATACCTCCCAAGACCGGGCCAGGCAAAAACTGTTTCCGTTAAAATTGCACCAGCTAATAAAAGGGCAAACTGAGTCCCTACACTCGTCACAATCGGAATTAGAGCATTTCTAAAGGCATGCCTTAATATAACACTTTTTTCAGATAGACCCTTAGCTTTAGCAGTTCTCACATAATCTTTACTCATAACATCAAGCATGCTTGATCTCGTTATTCTTGCTATAAAAGCCATTGGGATTGTCGCAAGAGCAATACCTGGAAGAACAAGATGTTTTAAAATATTGAAAAAAGCCTCGAGATTGCCTGTAATTAGGCTATCAATGAGAAGAAAATTCGTGATTCTATTGACAGAAATATATACATCCATTCTTCCAGATATAGGAAGTATGTGTAACCAGATTCCAAAAATTAGCATTAGCATTATACCTAACCAGAAAACCGGCATAGATACACCAAAAAGGGCCATGGTCATTGTTAAATAATCCCAGAAAGATTTTCGTCTTACAGCTGAAATTACACCTGCGAAAACACCGACTACTGTTGCAATTATCATAGCAAAAAGCGAAAGCTCAAAGGTATTGGGAAACCTATAGAAAATTTCTTTTAATACGCTATCTCCTGTTCTTACGGATCTTCCAAAATCTCCTTTAAGCGCACTATTTAACCATATAAAATATTGAACTATAAGTGGCTTATCAAGCCCCCATTTCTCTCTTATCTCCTGAAGTATCTCTTCAGTCGCATGTTCACCTGCAAGTACTACAGCTGGATCACCTGGAGCAAGTCTTATAAGAAAAAAGGCAAATATGGAAACCACAAACAAAACAAGAACCAGCTCAAAAACTCTTCTTACTATATATTTCCTCATAGCTCATAAAAAGAGGGGGATTCCCCCCTCTAAAGAAAATTAGTTTCCTTCCTCCTCAATATAGGTTGTATCAAAATGATAGTCACCAGTTGGATAAAGCTTAAATCCTTTGACATTATTTCTAAATACAACCATCTGGTTAGCATGTGCAAGGCAAACCCACGGTGCATCTTCGTGAATAATCTCTTGAATCTCTTTATAGTATTTTTCTCTCTCTTTTCTATCGTATGTCTTTTTTGCCTTCATATTGAGTTCATGAACCTTGTCATTCCTGTAGAAAGCAACATTTCCTGCACTTCCAACTGTTGCAGCATCTTTATCAAGAAGTACATAGAGAATGTTATCAGGGTCAGGATAATCCATTGTCCATCCAAGTAGGCACATAGCATGCTCCCCTGCTTCTGTCTTCTGAAGGTAAGTACCCCAGTCATAGCTTACTATTTTAGCTTTAATTCCAACCTTCTCAAGGTCTGCTTGAATTGCTTCAGCAATCTTTTGAGGATCAAACATGTATGGTCTTGCAACAGGCATTGCCCAGAGATTTGTTTCAAAACCATCTGGATAACCTGCTTCAGTCAAAAGTTCTTTTGCTTTCTCAGGGTTGTATTCATAATCTTCTATCTCATCATTGTATCCCCAGAGTGTTGGAGGAAGTGGATTTTTTGCTGGAACGGCAGTTCCTTTATAGAGATGCTTCACAATGTCTTTCTTATTAATGGCATAACTTACTGCCCTTCTTACCCTTACATCTCCAAAATGTGGATCATAGCCAGGGGTATCTTCACCCATATTCATTGCAAGATATCCTATATTAAGACCTGGCTGAGATAGAAGTTTCAGATTTGGATCACTCTTGATCTTTTCAAGATCGTCTGGATTTGGAAACTCCATTCCCTGAACATTACCCTGCTGAAGCTCAAGTAATCTTACAGAAGCATCTGGAATTACCTTGAAAATTAATTTATCAATCTTTGGCTTCTCTCCCCAGTAATCATCAAACTTTTCCAGAGTTATATGGTCATCTTTAATCCACTCAACAAATTTGAATGGACCTGTTCCTACAGGGTGTGCATACCATTCCTCTCCCCATTTTTCTGCACTTGTTGGACTTACTATAAATGCTGTAAACATAGCCATGGTAGTAAGAAATGGCGCAAATTTCTCCTTGAGTGTTATCTTTACAGTATAATCATCCACCTTCTCAGTCTTTTCAACTGCTCCAAAAACCCATCCCCAATATGCCCATTCACCATACTTATGAAATGGGTGATTTGGATCTCTCTGTCTTTCGAGAGAAAAAACTACTGCATCAGCATTGAAATCTGTCCCATCATGGAATTTTACATCTTTTCTTAAATGGAAGGTAAACACCCTCCCATCCTCACTTATATCCCAGCTTGTTGCAAGACATGGTTCAATTTCTGTAGTACCTGGTTTATACTTTACAAGCCCCTCAAAGATATTATCCATAACAGTAATAGATTCCCCATCTGTTACATCCGCTGGATCAAGCTTTACAGCATCGCCTGCTTTCGCAAAGGTCAGAACAACGGGTTTTTTCTCTTTTGGCTTACAGGCAGTAAAACCTGTAATGCCTACTAAAGTTACCAATAGCATCAGAATAACCACTGTAATGGTAGATCTCTTAAAATGTTTCATTCCTACCTCCTTAAAAAACTTTTTTAAATTATATGGATATGTATAGGTGTTGTCAAGGAAGATTGAACAAAAATTGAAATAAAAGCATCAAATTGTATAATAAAAAGGATGAATATAGAGAGAGTCATAGCAAAAAACAGAAAGGCGCTTTTAACCCTTGATGTAGAGGAAAAGATTGAGGCAGGTATCTCTCTTCTTGGAACTGAAGTTAAATCCATTAAAGAAGGGAGGGTAAGTTTCAAGGATTCTTATGTAAGAGTTGAAAATGGAGAAGCATACCTTGTAAACCTTGACATAGGACCGTATCCAAACGCTCATTTTGGAAATCACGAAAGGATGAGAAGGAGAAAACTCCTCTTACACAAAAGACAGATACTAAGACTTCAGGGGAAGCTAAGTGAAAAAGGATATACAGCTGTGCCTTTAACTATATATATAAATGATAAGGGATTGATTAAGGTAGAAATAGGGGTCGGGAAGGGAAAGAAACTCTATGATAGAAGAAGAAAACTCAAAGAAAAGGATTTGAAGAGAAGAATAGAACGGGAGGTAAAATATGGGTATTAAGTTAATTTCTCTCCTTTTGATAGTCTTTCTTATCTTTCCATTTATAAATGTCTATTCAGAGGAAAGGATAGAGGTTATAATCACACCTCCAACAAATATAAGGAGTGGACCAGGCCTTGAGAATGAGATTCTCATTACTATAACAGAAAGAACTGTTCTCAAGGTTATTGCTGAGGCAAAGGATAAGGATGGAAGAGTGTGGTATAAGGTCAAACCTCCTCAGATTGGAAA
>Ga0190359_1002480_pt1 | contig 10954 bp, 13 predicted proteins | sample 48721823_MG_FD_161269 | JGI IMG/M metagenome (GOLD analysis project Ga0190359, IMG submission 161269) | Hydrothermal vent microbial mat bacterial communities from Southern Trench, Guaymas Basin, Mexico - 4872-18-2-3_MG | ecosystem: Environmental > Aquatic > Marine > Hydrothermal vents >...
CAAACTGCCATCTTACAGATCCTTCTTCTGCCATCTTAGCATTATGCTGGTTAAGGATTGTTTTGACCTCGTTTAAAGCTCTGTTGCGATTACTGGTTATGCCGGTAATTATTAAAGCGCTTTTAGCCGGCCCATAGGCCTCAAAAACAAATTCTTCTAAGTTTTCTCCCTCAAGCTCGCCAGTCCCTCTTTTGATAGCTTTTTCTATACTATCATTAGGCATATTGGCTTTTTTGGCTTTTTCTATTGCCATTCTGAGGGTGGGGTTTAAGTCGGGATCCGGCCCTTTCCTCGCGGCCACACTGATTATTTTTGATAATTTAGAAAACAGCTTGCCTCTTTTTTTATCAGCAGCCCCTTTAGCGTGTTTTATACTTGACCAATGACTATGTCCACTCATGTTTTTTTGTTTAATTTTAAATAGAAAATTGTGGTAAAAGCGAAGCTAATGCTAAAACCTATAGACAACAGTGAAGGAAAGGCGGACTTTGGGCGAGAAACAGTTTTCAGAGGTTTTTTAGAAACCTCTTCCGATTTGCTATTAGCTTTTTTAGGGGTGCCGCCTGTGACAAAACTCGTTTGCCAAGAATCGTTTTTGCGTTCCATCGTTCTTTTAGCTTCATTGTCGCCAGCCGGCCATCCCAGAGAACAGTCAAGCTCGTCAATCGTCTCTCCGTTCTCGTTTAAGAGGATAAGATATTCGCCCCTATTGTTCAAGCTGCCTTTATAAATTTGGTCTGCCTCAATCTCTGGCAGGGTGCTGTCGTCGGTTCTCTCTAATAGAAAATAAGAAAATGGTTCAATACTTCCTTGTAATTGGATTAAAAGGTTCTCATTTTGATTTTTTAAAATCCAACCCTTAAGATTAATTGTTCTGTCTTCTTCATTATAAAGCTCAATCCATTCATTTTGCCATTGCTCGCTCGTTCCCATCCAAGCTACTTCATTCATTATTAAAGCGAAAGCTTCTGCCGGCAAGAGCAGGCAAACAATGGCTATTATTGTTTTAGCTTTACTCATTGCTTATTAAAGCTTTTTAGGTGCTGATATGCTTTTTTTGTAGCCACTCTGCCTCGAGAAGTTCTTTGAACCAGTCCTAATTGCATTAAGTATGGCTCATAAACTTCTAAAATGTTGTCTTTTTCTTCATTGGCAGCGGCTGCTAAAGCCTGAAGCCCCACTGGTCCTCCTTTAAATTTTTCAATGAGGGTAAGAAGGATTTTTCTATCCTGAGGCTCTAGTCCCAGGCTATCCACCTCCAGCTCTTTTAAAGCCAATTTTGTTATTTCCAAATCTATTACACCACTTGATTTTACTTCGGCAAAATCTCTGATTCTTTTTAATAATCGATTAGCAATTCTAGGCGTAAAGCGTGAACAAGCGCCTATTTTTTTGACTGCCTCTTCTTTTATTTCTGTTTCTAGAATTTTAGCTGATTGTCTTATTATCTCTTCAATTTCGGTTTGGTTATAGAAATTAACTTGGAAAATGGCACCAAAGCGACTTCTCAGCGGAGAAGAGAGTAGCCCGATTCTGGTAGTGGCTCCGATTAAGGTAAAATGGGGGAGCTCTATGTCAATGCTTTTAGCCATGGGGCCTGTCCCTGTTAAAAGGTTTAGCTTGAAATTTTCTATAGCTGGATAAATTATTTCCTCGCAGATTTTATTCATTCTATGTATTTCGTCAATAAAAAGGATATCCTTTTCTTCTAAAGAAGTTAGTATCGCAGCCAGATCGCCTGGCCTTTGTAAAGTGGGGCCGGAGATATTTTTGAAATTACCCTTGCTTTCTTGGGCCACCAAATAAGAGAGGCTGGTTTTGCCCAAGCCGGGCCCCCCGGAAAAGAGAATATGGTCAATTGCTTCCTCTCTTTTGCTTGCGGCCTCAATCATTATTCTAATATTCCTTTTTATCTTGGTTTGCCCTATAAAGTCGTCCCAGCTTTTGGGTCTTAAGGTTTTATCGAGCTGGGTTTCGTTGTTATTCTTGACAGACATTTATATATTTGTTATAATAAAAACTAATCCCTGGCTAAATTAGGGACTTTTCTCAGCCCTGGGTATCCTGGCTCCGGCTGGGGCATTCCTCGGAAAACTCCTGGGTCTTTTAATAGAAGATTTTAGCCAGGGATTTGTGTTTTTAGTTTTCTTCAGCTACTCTTTTGACTTCTTCAATTGTGGTTACTCCTTGTAAAACTTTTAAAATTCCATCTTGAAACATTGGAACCATTCCTTGTTTCAAAGCTAATTTTTTGATTTCCGGAATAGAAGGATTTTTCAATATTAATGACTCTATCTCGTCGTTGCTGGTAAAGGCCTCAAAAATAGCTACTCTTCCTTTATAGCCGGTATTGTTACACTGCTTGCAACCCTTCACTACAGGAATTGTAATATTCTCGTCTATTTTTTTATTTACCGCCTTGGCTGCCTTTCTTATTTTGACTAGTTCCTCGGGCGTGGGCTTTCGTTGCCCGCTGCAATGTTTGCAGACTCTTCTTACTAAACGTTGGGCTACCACCATATTGAAGGCTGGCCCGATATTAACGGGTTTAGCTCCTAAGGAAGTGAGACGGGGGATAGTGCCGGCAGCATCGTTGGTATGCAATGTTGAAAACACCAAGTGGCCAGTCAAAGAGGCCTGAAGCGCTATCTGGGCTGTTTCTAAATCTCTAATTTCTCCTACTAGAATGACGTCTGGGTCTTGTCTTACAATAGAGCGCAGTCCACTAGCAAAATTGTAACCTTTTTTTTCATCTACTTGAGTTTGGGAAACGCCATCTAATTGGTATTCAATTGGGTCTTCAATAGTAATGATTTTAATTTCTGGCTTTTTCAAATATTTAAGAAAGGCGTACAAAGTGGTTGTTTTACCTGAGCCAGTAGGACCGGTAACAATTATCATTCCGTTAGGCCTTTCAATTTCTTTTTTAAAAAGAGCCGAGAGATCTTCTCTTAAGCCAAGATCTTCAATGCTTTTTAAACTTTCTGGATTTAAAATTCTCATTACAATTGATTCTCCAAAATTAGCTGGCAGAGCAGAAGTTCTGATTTCGATTTCAGGGAAGTCTTTTCCCATTTTAATACTGAAGCTTCCATCTTGAGGTTTGTTGTGTACGTTTAATTTTAAGGAGGCCAAAAGTTTTATTCTGGAGAGCAGTTGGTGATAAATTTCATGAGGAATATCTAGCACATCATGAAGCATTCCGTCTAGCCTGATTCTTAGGCGGACTTGTGTTTCTTCTGGCTCAAAGTGAATATCAGAAGCAGATAGGAATATGGCGCCAAGCATTATTAACTCCAGTAATGTACTGGTATCCTTTTGCATATTTGCCTGGATTATCTTACTGAACCCCTCAAGCGTCTTAACTTCCTTTTTAATCTTAATACTATTTTCTTGCTTAACTACGATTTTGTCTGTAATTTGTTCAAGCATAAATTAGCTTATTATTTTTAAAATTTGTTTTTTGGCTTGGTGTGGATCTTTAGTGTTTATGCTAAAAAGAATGGCCTTGCCTTTTTCTTGACCCTGGAATTCCTTTTTAATTTTTTGGTTTAATTCTTTTTGATGAGAATAAAAAACAGCCTGGACTTCGGGGCGCGTTAAAGATTGCCAGATTAAAAGTAACCTAGGGAAGCAAAAGGTTTTGGTAATAAGCTGCTGAAGCAGGAATTTAATATCCTGGCTGGTTGTATTGGTTTTTTTAAATTTTTCTGACGAGAGGGTTATTATAGGAAGGTTTTTTTCTTCTAGAACCTCAAGCGCTTTTAGGCTTTCTTGGAGAAGTTTTGTTTGGGCGTCGTTTTTTTTGCAGAAGATGGCTAATAATTTTTGGTAATCTATTCCAGTGCTTATTAATGCCAGAAGGTTGGCTAGGGTTTTTTCGTCGTTGTTCTTTTTTTCTTTCTCTAAATAGCCAATTGTGCCAGAAAGCAACCAGAGCCCTACATTTTTATCTATTTTGTAGTTTGCTTTGCTTAATAATTCTTTAAGAATTAGAGACAGGGCACTTTTTTCATTTAAGAGATTAAGGCTGCCGAACTGGTTGTTAGTTTTTTGGTTATCAATATTCAAAATAGGGGTCTCATAAAAAAGTTTGAAATTTTTTTCGTAAAAACTGCCTATCTGCTCCAAGTTTTGGATGCCGATTGTTATTATGAGATCAATTTTTTTATTGGGTTCGGGCAAGGCCTGTATTTGAATATTATTTCGGTCAATTTGTCCATCTTTTATTGTTAGAAATATTTTGAGAACTCTTTTTTCTCTCTCGTAGCGAAGCTCAGTTACTTCTTTATCCCTAATAGTTATTACAAAATTTTTAGGCAATGATTTTTGTTTAGGTTTTAGGGGGTAATTCCAAGGTAATTTTTTGGGAAGAAGATTTACAATTTTGCCGCTCTTATTTAAGGTATAGAAAAGCGAAAGAGCTGAACCCAGCTGGTCAAAGTTGGGTTGTTTGGGTAGAATGATTAAAAGAGTGTCTGCTTTATTGATTAGTTCTGTTACTTGTTCTATGGCGTCCATATTAATCTAATTTAGCTTTTATTGTTTTAAAAGTCAATGATTGTAAATTCTCTTAAGGGGACAAAAAAACTAGCTCAGAAGTTGGCCCGAACTTCTTGTTGTAGGATAATTGGACTCCAGGGGGAGCTGGGCAGCGGCAAAACAACTTTTGTCCAATTTTTTGCAAAAGCCCTGGGGGTAAAAGATAAAATTTTAAGCCCCACTTTTGTGATTTTTAAAAGTTTTGTTTTAAAGAACAAATACTTTGAAAAACTTTATCATTTTGACTGCTATAGAATAAACCAACCAAAGGAAATCTTGGATTTGGGGTTTAAAGAAATAATAGCCGACAAGAAGAATATTATTTTGATTGAATGGTCTGACAAAATAGAAGAACTTCTTCCTTCAGAAGCCGTTATTCTAGAATTTAGGTTTATTGATAAAAACAAAAGAGAAATCAATGTTAGACAAAAAACTAGTAATAATTGATTCCAACGCCTTAATCCATCGCGCTTTTCATGCTCTACCTGAGCTCACTTCGCCTGATGGCTTTTTAGTAAACGCTGTTTACGGTTTTTTGCTTATTTTTTTGAAGGCTTTGAAAGATTTGCAGCCGGATTATCTAGCTGCTGCCTTTGATTTACCCGGTCCTACTTTTAGAGATGAAATTTACAAAGGTTATAAAGCTAAGAGACCCAAAGCGCCTGATGAACTTTATCAGCAGATTCCTCTAGTTAAAGAAATTCTTAATCTTTTTTTGGTGCCCATTTTTGAAAAGCAGGGTTATGAAGCAGATGACATTATAGGCACCATCGCTGTCCAGGCTGAGAAAAGGCAAATTTCCCCTTACTTGGAGATAATTATAATCACCGGTGATTTAGACGCTTTAAGATTAGTTAATAAGCACACCAAGGTTTTTACTTTAAGAAAAGGCCTTAAAGACACAATTCTCTATGATGTGGAAAAAGTTAAGCAAAAATACCAAGGGCTTGAGCCCCAACAGCTTACAGATTATAGAGCTTTGAGAGGCGATCCTTCTGACAATATTCCTGGAGTGACTGGAATTGGAGAGAAAACCGCCATTACTCTTTTGAAAAACTATCATACACTGGACAATATTTACGATTTATTAGAACGAGGAAAAGAACTAAAAGAGGTCAGTAAAAGAATTGAAGAGAAGTTAAGACGATATAAGGAACAGGCCTATTTTTCTAAGAGTTTAGCTGAGATTGAATTTAATGTACCCTTAGATTTTAAGCTAGAGCAATGTAAAAGAGAAAAGTTTGATAAAGAGAAAGCCGTAGAGCTCTTTAAGCGCTATGGATTTCAAAGCTTGATTAATCGTTTGCCCGAATCAAAGCAAATTAGTTTAGGCGATTTTTGAGGATGTGATATAATATTGGAATGGCTGAAAAAGTTACTCAAAAAATAGTTGATAAACTTAAACAAATACCCGGTAATGTTAGGGGAGCTGTTATTTTAGGGGGTATCGAATTTTTAGAGCGGGAAGGCGGAGAAAAGGCGATTGAAAAGTTTAAACAGCGCATTAAAGAGCTGGGACTGGATATTTCTCCAGAAAAGTTAAAGCCAATGCAATTTTATCCTGAGCACCTAAGCGTTTTGGTGATTCTTTTAAGCGCCGAAATTTTAAATCTTGACCAAAAAGGGGTTTTTAGAATGGGACAAGAGAATTTGAAACATTCCTTTTTTATGAAGCTTTTTATTCATTATTTTGTTTCTCTTAGAAGAACTTTTAACGAAACTCCAAAATATTGGCAAAAACATTTTGATTTTGGAGAAATTGAGCCCGTGGAGCTTAACGAGAAAGAAAGGTATATTGTAGTTAGAGTAAAGGGCTACAAGTTTCATCCCATTATGTGTACTTATCATGCAGGCTATTTTCTAAAAGTTGCTCAAATGGCTCTGGGCAGCAAAGAGGTAACCATTGAAGAAACTAAGTGCATGTTTAGAGGAGATCCCTATCATGAATTTGTACTTCGCTGGTAATATGGACAAGAAGATGAGTGTAGAAAATAAGCTAGAAAGACTACAAGAGGACTTAAATGATGTTACCTCTTATTTAAATGATTTTTTGGCTTTTTTACCCTCTCCTTTTTGTACTGTTACTCCTAGCGCTGTTATCGGAAATTTAAACAAGGCCTTTGAAAGGTTTAGTGGCTTTAATTTGAGTGAAGCGCTGGGCGAGAGGTTGGATAGTTTTTTTGAGGCAAAAAAAGACATAGCTGATTTGTTAAAAGACGCCGAAGATAGATATTTTATTAGAAACAGAGAGGCGGTTTTTATTACTAAAAAGGGTGAGAGAATCCCTGTTAGTCTTTCGTGCGGCGCTAAGAGGAATGAGCGTGGGGAGTTGATGGGTTTTTTTCTAACTATGACTGATATTTCGGAGCTTAAAAAGCTTCAAAAGGAGACTGAGAAGAAGATTAAAGAAAGGACAAAAGATTTAAAAGAATCGCGAAGAGCCCTTTTGAACATTTTAGAAGACACGGAACTTGCTAGACGCCGCTCTGAAACCGAGCGGAATAAAGCAGAAACTATTTTTCGTAATTTTGTAGACGGACTTTTGATTCTTAACCAACAGCAGAATTTTGAGCTGATAAATCCAGCAGCTGAGAATTATTTGAATGTTAAAGAAAAGGATTATTTAGGTAAAAAATTATCTTCTTTGAAAGAAAGAAAGGATTTAAGGAAATTTTTGAAAATAATTAGCTCTGATAAAGAAATTTTTAGGCAAGAGTTTGCTATACCCGAAAAAGAACTTACTCTAGAGGCCAGTACGCGCTTTGTTTATTTGAATAAAGAACAGTTAGTTACTTTGATAATTGTGCATGACATTACTAGAGAAAAGATGGTTGAGCGCCTGAAAAGCCAATTTGTCTCTGTGGCCGCTCACCAGTTGAGAACTCCCCTTTCTATAATTAAGTGGAGCTTGTCTATGCTTTTAGAGGGAGATGTGGGGCTTTTAACTAATGCTCAGAAAGACATGGTGACCAAGGCCAGTGAAACCAATGAAAGGATGATCCGTTTGATTAATGATTTGCTTAATGTTGCTCGTATTGAAGAAGGGCGCTTTGTTTATCATCCCAAAACGGTTGACTTAATAGAACTCTTAGAAGATGTTGCCGAGCCCGCTAAAACTATGGCCTATAGCAAAGGAATAAAGTTTGAGTTCAAAAAGCCCAAGGATGACAAATCAAAGATTGTTAAGGTAGATATTGAAAAAATTAGCTTGGCCGTGAAAAATCTTCTAGACAATGCCATACATTATACAGAACCCAAAGGTAAGGTTACTTTGATAGCTGAGCGCAAGAAAGACAGAGTTTTTGTTTCTGTGAAAGACAGCGGTATTGGGATTCCCAAAGACCAGCAAGACAGGGTCTTCAGTAAGTTTTTTAGAGCTGACAATGCAGTAAGAACCGATACTGAAGGTACTGGCTTGGGACTTTTTATCACCAAAAACATCATTGAAGCTCATAAAGGAGAGATAAGCTTTACTTCCCAAGAAGGCAAAGGCACTATGTTTACCTTTTCTTTACCTGTTATCGGCTAGGTGGTATAATTAAGAATATCAGTTTGACTGTTTTTAATTAGAGAATTAAAATAGTTTAATATGGCTAAAAAAATATTAATAGTCGAAGATGAAGAGCTTCTGCTTGATTTTTTAAAGCGCAAGTTAACTGAACTTGATTATAGAGTTTCAGTAGCTACAAATGGCTTAGAGGCCTTAAAAAGTCTTCAATCAAATGTCCCTGATTTAGTTTTATTGGACATAGTAATGCCTAAGATGGGAGGCTTTGAATTATTGGAGAAGATGAAGTCAGACAGTACTCTTAAGGAGGTGCCTACAATTATAATTTCTAACTCAGGCCAACCCGTTGAAATTGAGAAAGCCAAGAAATTGGGAGTTCGGGATTGGCTTATCAAAACTGAGTTTGACCCCCAGGAAGTGGTAGATAAAGTAGTTAAGCAAATTGGTAGGGCGTCTGAATAATTAATAATTAATTCTATGGAGGCAAATATTTTAATAGTAGAGGATGATAAGTTTTTAAGGGAGCTTATTTCCCGAAAGCTTTTGAGCGAGGGATTCAAAATAGAAGAAGCCATTGACGGAGAAGAAGGTTTAGCTAAAGCAAAGGAAGTAAAGCCAGATTTAATTCTACTTGATTTAATTCTTCCAGGGCTGGACGGCTTTGAGGTTTTAAGACGCATAAAAGACAATCCCAGCACTTCCTCTATTCCTGTTTTGATCCTTTCTAATCTGGGCCAAAAAGACGAAATAGAGAAAGGATTAAGTTTGGGAGCGGTTGACTTTCTGGTTAAGGCCCACTTCACCCCAGAAGAGATTGTTGCCAAGATGAAAGATGTTTTACCGAAGAAGAAATAACAGAGAAGAAAACAAATGAAAAGTCCTGGAGAGGGACTTTTCTATTTTTATGCTTATTTTAGTACACGGGAAAGACTATTACAGGGCTAGCAAAAAAGCCAAAGAATTAGCAGGCCCGAAAGCCGAAATTTTTGATTTTGGAACAGATTTTGACTTTTCTTTTTTTAAGGACGCCTTGGGCACTAGCGGTCTTTTTGACAAACAAAAGATTCTTATCCTAAGAGATTTTTTTTCTGATCCTTCTTTTAAGGAAGAGTTTTTAAAAAGAGCTGACGAGATTAGTCATAAAAACGATTTGGTGGTTTTTTTAGAAGACCAAATTGTTAGAGGGGAGGTTCTCTCTTTCTTTAAGAAAAAGGGCAAAGTTTTTGTTTTCAATCCCCTAAAAGAATCCGAGCTTGAAAAATGGGTTAAAGACCGCCTTCAAGAACTTAATTTTAGCATTGAAGAAAAAGCACTTTCAGATTTAATTGCTTCGGTGGGCCGTGATCTCTGGCGCTTGGATTTGGAACTTCAAAAACTGGCCGCCTTTGGTTTTGCTTCTAAAAAGATTAAACCGGAGGATGTTTCCTTGCTCGTGAAAGAATCTTTTAGCGCCGATATTTTTAAAACCATTGACGCTGTGGCCAACAGAGACAAAAAAAGTGCTTTGAAGCTTTTACACAAGCACTTGGAAAAAGGTGATTCGCCCTTTTATATTTTTTCAATGTTCCATTATCAATTTAGAAATTTGATTGTAGTAAAAGAGTTAGACAAAAAGCCCTTGCCAGAGCTGATAAAAAGTTTAGATATTTATCCTTTTGTAATTAGAAAGACTTATTACCTTTGTAAGAAATTTGAAATGGAGAAACTAAAAAAGATATATACAAAGCTTTTTAAGCTTGATTTAGCTGTAAAAAAAGGGAAAATAAAACCAGAGCTGGCTCTGGAATTATTGATTGCTGACATTTAAGCTAGGGTTTTGGTAAGGCGCGATTTTTTCCTATCAGCATTATTCTTTTTTATTACTTTTTCTTTAGCTGCTTTATCTACGGCTTTGTAATATTTTGAGAGTGAAGCCTTAGCTTCTTTATTTTTCCCTTGTTCTTTAAGGGTAAGAATTTCTTTTTTTATTTTTTTGATTTTCTTAAGATAAACTAAATTATGCGCTCGGTTTCGGCGCTCTTTTCTTAAGCTTTTTTTTGCAGATTTTGTTATTGGCATAGTCTTTGGATTATAATAGAAAGAGAATAACATAAATAAAAAAAATTATCAAGTTATGGATCCAATAACTTTAGCTATTATTTCCAGTTTTATTATTCTATTAGGATTAGCTGGCATTATTCTGCCTTTTGTGCCAGATATTTTGCTTTCTTGGTTCGGGTTTTTTGTTTTTGGCTTTGGCTCTGGCTTTGAGCTTATAAGTCTAAATACAATTTTGATATTTTTAGGTTTAAGCTTGCTGGTTTTTATTTTTGACTTTTTGGCGCCTATCATTGGAGCTAAAAGATACCAAGCCAGCAAATTAGGTTTAGCTGGCGCTTCTTTGGGGCTTTTTTTAGGTATTGTTTTATTTGGCCCCTTTGGCATAATTTTGGGTCCTTTGCTCGGGACTTTAGCGGGCGAGTTTCTGGCGGAAAAGGAGTTATGCCAGGTTTTTAAATCAGCAAAAGGAATTATTTTTGGCTTTCTTCTAGCCGTAGTTTTGAAAATTGTTTTGATTTTTGTAATGTTTGGTTTTGTACTTAAACCCCTTTTTTGATTAAAGAAATTAAGCTAGAATTAATTTAGTGATTAGTTACTTAAAAGGCAAAATTAAGACCAAAGATAAAGAAAGTCTGGTTTTAGAAAATCAGGGCCTAGGTTTTAAGGTTTTTGTTTCGCAAAAGACACTTGCTCTCGCAAAAGAAGGAGAAGAGATGGAGCTTTATACTGGATTTGTTTTTAGGAACGAGAAACCAGAGCTTTATGGCTTTTTAAGCCCTCAAGAGCTCTCTGTCTTTGAGATAGTGGAAGCTATTTCTGGAATTGGCCCTAAGGGAGCTCTTTTGATTTCTGCTTTAGGCACCT
>Ga0190359_1002481_pt1 | contig 10951 bp, 9 predicted proteins | sample 48721823_MG_FD_161269 | JGI IMG/M metagenome (GOLD analysis project Ga0190359, IMG submission 161269) | Hydrothermal vent microbial mat bacterial communities from Southern Trench, Guaymas Basin, Mexico - 4872-18-2-3_MG | ecosystem: Environmental > Aquatic > Marine > Hydrothermal vents > Microbial...
TATTAAGGTTCAGAAATTTTTATAAATCCTTATTAATTTATTTGCCCAATGAATCAGAAAAAACCCCAGATTTTGCAAATTATTCAGATTCTGCTTATCTTTGGTCTGGTGTTTAATCTACTTTTTTTCCTTTTTTCTTTCTCGGTTCCAATATCTTCTTTATTAGGAATAAGTCAAACCCTTTACATTGTCCTTAGCTTAGTAACGCTCTTATTCTATATCTTGCTTTTGTGGGGTACAGGAAAGGTAACTATTCAGAGCTATAAAATTATCAAGTTCACTCTTATCGCATACATAGTTTATGAGTTTGTATTCTTAGTTCTGCTATTGATGCTGACTGATCTTGGAATCATATCAGGTGCAAGTTCCATAATTTTGGTCCCTTTCCTTTTCTTAGGGTTATGGTATTTCAAGCAGATTAGGGGTTATTTCTCTTCAGGTTATTTAGACTTGGAAGAGGAGAGGAGGATAAATGAGGACTTTATGAAATATTTTGTTATCATTATTGTGGTCATTTTTATCATATATATCGGAGGCATAATATTTTATTCAATGTCTAATGCAGCAAATAATATCAAATACTTCAGTATTCTTAATGATCAAAGTGTCAAAGAGAACCTTGAATACTGCAGGCAGAATCTTCTGTAAAAGAAAGGGACAACTGTTTGGACATCTTAGTGAAATTTTATTTAACCCAAGATAAATTAAACGAGGCGTTAGATGAATCTGTTTGTGATGAATTTAACAATGTTATAAAAAAAGCATACTGCCAGCAAGCTTTTAAATAAATCCTTAACCAAAACTCTTAAAAACAAATAACTTGAGCTTATTGCTATGACATTAATAGCTTCTCATATTCATACCAATATAATTGATGCTGAACTTAGCGTTGCTGAAATCGTTGAGAAAGCTTTTAGGCATAATCTTGATATGATTATTATAACAGACCACGACTCAACTAGGGCTTTTGATTTTCTTGAATCCTTTCTCGGAAATTCTTCTTTTCATGTGGAAACTAAAAAACCTGTTTATAAAGTAGTAATATCAGAGAAGGGCAAAAGATTGATAGTTCTTAGAGGATGTGAGTTCACTACCTTTCCCTCTACATTAGAGCATAATCCCAATTGGGGGGCTCATCTTTTAGGTATAGGTTTTGAGGGCAAGGTTCATTCCTTTGAAGCTACCCTTCCTACGATTAAGTCAATAAAGGAAAAGGGCGGCATGGTGGTGGCTGCTCATCCCTTGTTTACTGATTTTGGAGGGGTCGGAAAGGACTTTCTTCTTAAATACTCAAAATTCTTCGATGCCTGGGAACTCAACGGGATGTGCGTAGGTCCCTTCAGGCATTATAATAAAGAGCTTTTGGAATTGGCTCGTGAGAATAAAAAACCCTGCTTCCCAGGAGGGGATTTCCATTTTAGCTCTCTCTACTTTGAAGGCTTTTTATTTAAGGCAGATAACAAGATAAAGGGAAATCCAGTAGAATGGCTTAGAAAGCAGATAACTTCATCTGCGATGAACCCAAATAATCTAAACATTTCTAAGCTAGAATACCCAAGCATCCCAAAAACAGTAGCAATTCTTGCGAAGGATTATGTTTTCTATAAAATTTTAATTCATTTTGGCATAAGAAACAAGAAAAAAGGGAGAATCGCTTGGGATTGATTCAAAGATATCTCTTGAAGTTTATATGATTTAGTTCTCTATGTTGCATTTCAAAAAGTTTTAAATATACTGATAGTTTGATACTTTTTACTAGAGGATGTTAAGATGGGCTTTTTTGATGCTTTCAAAATAAGGAAAATAGAGAGTGCTTTGAAGGCATCTTTTTCCAAAATCAAGTTTGAACTGGATGACCAAAGGGAAGCCATAAATGAAAATACCAATGAAATCCAGTCAAACTTTGAGTATATTGATGAGCTTGACAAGAAGATAGACAAGCTTTCTGAGCGTTTGGATGATCTCAATCTTTATCTGGCCAATATAGCAAGGGTTCTTAACATAGATGCCATTAATATAGAAGAGCAGCGTTTTGAACAACTTAAGATTTCTTTGACTAGGCATGAAAAAGAGGTTTTTTCTGTAATCTATGTGATGTGTGAACAAGACATGAAACCTACCCTAAAAAGGCTTTCTACACGATTGGGTTATACAACTGAAATGACCAAGAATTATCTCTTGCAGTTGATGGACAAGGGTATTCCTCTTTCCATAACAAAAAGCGACAATGACCTTATTATTGACCTTGATTCAGCTTTTAGAAGAGTGCAAACAAGGAAGAATATTGTTGGTTTGGATAGCTCTTTAATGGCCCAGTTCAGTAAGTGAATCGTTTGGTATGCTTGTTTCTTTAGGTTTTTGAAATTAGATGAAAGAGAGTACGATTTTCTTAAGTCTTTGATATTTACATTGTCCCTCTTCTGCTTCTGCGTCTTAGGAATGCAAATAATAGAATCACAACTAAGATGAGCAAAATAAAGCTAATCGCTGATGTTTTCTTATCTTTATGACCAGAGACCTTTTGTGAAGGCGATTCTTGTGAAGGGAATTCTTTCTTTTGGAAATTAGGAGATTTATCAACCCCGAAAAAGTATTCCGAAATACTTTTATTTTGATATTGCTTAGCAGAAGCCTCAATCTTAAGCGTATACTGTCCAGATTCATAGATGTGGAAGCTTGTTGGAAGTGTTACCTTTGTTTTTTTACCAGATGGTTTTTCTATGATTGCATTTAATGAGGGGTTTTTAATGGAAGCAGAATAACTTATAAATATATCTGAGCCTGGAGAGAAATATCTTTCTTTTGTATTGCAGTTGTCTTTCTCACATATGAAGACTTGAAGATTCCATTCTTTGAGAGCATTGATATTAAATGATTTATTTACTAAGAATGATAAAGGCTCTAGGACTTTAATAAAAGCTATGCATTTGGAGGAAGGATAGTCTGGTTTAATTGTTCCTTCAGAATAGTTAGATGAGTAAATCTCTCCTTTTGAGAGGGAAATCTTCATAGGGATTAAACTTGGGACTGGAATATTGTCGCACACGATGCCTGGGGCAAAGATGATTTCTGAGTCGTTACTAGCCACAATTGAGTATGAAAATTTCAAGTCATCTCCAATTTGGAATTCTTTTTGAACTTCGAGTGATATATCTACCGCGAGACTACTTTCAGTAAGCAAAATAAAAGCTAGGAACGACACAACCGCACAGATGAACGCAGGGTATTTTTTCTTCATTTTGTTAGTTCAAATCCTTTGGTATAATCTTAAAAGCTATTAACTCATCTCCATTTGTCATCTCTATTTCTTTAGGGAATCTGAAAGTAGGATCGCCTAATAGTTGGTACATTTTGTTATAGTTCCCATATACATAGTTTCTTTGAAAACTTTGCCCCATTGACCAGCCTTTATCAAGCATATCATAAATAGTAGAAAAGGGCAGGTATTGTCCTACAAAGGCAATATCTGATGCTACTATTGTATTAATCGCTCCCTTTCTAATAAGATTGTTGCAAAAGGAATCTGGGGTGTCGGTAGAGCAAGGAAGACATGCCATTAGTGATACTACTGGATTGTTTAAGGTGGGAAGCTCGTGAGAGTCTATCCCTGCCCAATCATGATTACCATGATCGTAATAAAGTATAAGTTGCTTGTCTTTCCAATATCTAGAGGGAAACTTGAATGTCCTGCTGTCTTTAATATAAGATTCGAAATCTATTTCTGATTTCGAAAGGATCTCCCCGAATTTTTCAGCAATAACTCTGTTTTCCATGTAGGTTTCTGGTCCTTCGGGGTCTGCCGTAGCCATTAGCACCGCTCTGGGTTTAGGAGGTGCAAGGTCGTCATAAAATAGAGTTCTACTTATTAGGCTGGATACATCCGAGGTAGAAAAACCTTTTATTCTCCCTACAGCTACATCTGGAAGCATTTCTTTCACGAAGTCACCGTAGATGGCTGAGTCTGCTGAATCAGTGGCTAATTTTCCAAGTTTCACCAAGGTCAAAATGGAGCGTTGAGCATTTGGAGATGTAGTCTCTTCCGGAATACTTGAGCCAGGACCAAAAAGGGTAATGTAGGGATATTTATCAATCTTGTCCCTAGAGAATTCTTCTACTTTTAATGCTTCAACAGATACAGTGAAAAGCATATTGTTTGTAATCTTATCCTCCATATTAATGAAAGAAGAAGGTCCTTCTATTACTATGTTGATTTCTTCGGATTCTGGTTCAATCTTGATGGTTTGTGATTCAATCTTTTCAATTCTTTTCTCTTCGAAAAAAGTTTTCCCGTTAATCTTTATGTTTAGCTTCACTTTTTCCAGGGAGTCCAATCCTGCAATTTTTCTGAAATTAAATTTGAGGTAAGCTCCTTGGTTTTCTTTTACAGGAATACTGAACCGAATGTCCTTGTTACCTTCATCTTTTGCGATGGCTTTTAGTGATATCCCTCTTTCAGCCATGGTGGTTTTTTGCTCTTGAGGAGATGGCGAAAAACAGTCTTCTATATTTTCTAACTTACATTCATAACTCTTTAATTCTCCATCCTTTAAGTATGTAATTGAGTAAAAAACCGTATTCTTTTCCTTTGTATTCACTTCAAAGAACAAATTTCTTTTAAGTTCAAACTTAAATTTATTTGAGGTTATTTCATCTTTTGAAATAGGAATGTTAATCATTCTGGGGATGTCTTGTTCAGAAAGGTCTGACATAAAAATATTGCTTGTACATCTTACATCCCCTTTCCAAACTTCTTTAGAATCAATAAGAAGGGACATTTTCTCAATTCTATCTGTTGAGCATTTGTAGGCAACTGCATTTAAGTTTAAAGAGATGTCTGTTGCTGAAGATAATTCTGATAGTACGTCATTCGGAATGTTAATTTCAAAGGTTCCATCGGTGAGATAGCCCTCATGGTAAAGCGTCATGTATCCCTCAGAGCATGATTCTCCTAGTTCACAGGATGCTTCTTCATATTCTGGAAGAGTGGCATATGAAGTAAAATATTCCTTTATTTTTTTGTTTATTTCAGGAATCGTGTATGATATTGATGGGGGTGTGGGCGTATCTGAAACCAGAATTTCTTTTTTAGCTGCAGCTAAAAAAGGAGCACAAAGAGAGTTCTTAGTAAACAATTTTCTTATTCCTTCTGAGGTGTAGGAGGGATATAATGTAAAGTCATGAAATATCTTGAGGTCTAAAGGGTTTACATATATTTGTCTTGAGCAATAGGCATCTTTGCAATACGATTCATAAGACTGTTGCTTGTTCATTATTATATCACATCTTTCAGAGTCCTCAACTTCTCCTATACAGAGTACTTGTTTGTCATAAAAGTTCTCTGGTTTATCTAAAACAGAATTTTCTATGATTAAAGGAGAATTGATATGGGAAGCATATACAGAGGCCACAAGCCCCAAGTCATACTCATCTTCGCATAATACTACGGTGTTGTATTCCTTCCAGAACTTTGTAAAATCCTCTGGTTTCATCGTTTGGACAATGTTTTCTTTATTTGCTTGCATTTTCTTGAGCTCTCTGGATAAATATGATAAGACATAACTTATCTCGGAGTCCTTGTCGCTTTTGATGTAGGTTATCTTTGTTGGTTTATATTCTTTTAAGAATTCAATTATTGCATCTGCATCAATTGCTTTATCCTCTTGGTGGAAAATCAAAGTAGGATAAATGCATATATCCTGCGCGGTATCATATCCTTTTTTACACCAGGATTGATCAACCTTATTAAAGTCATCCCATGTTGTTGCAGGTAAAAGGGAGAGTACATCTTGCCAGTTTCTGTCTGATATTATAAAAACTTCTTTTTTCTCATAAGCTAATGGTTTCTTTTCTGCTTTTATCTTGTTTGAAAAAAGCTGGTCCCTACCTTTGACTTCATCTGTGAAATATTTTTCCATCCCTAAGGCTTTACTAAATAGATATCTGAACCATTTCTTTACTTCCTCTTTTTCCTCTGGTGTAGATAAACTGCCAAAATAAGGTTGGTATTCCTTTAAGACCGATTGGGGCAAATTCTGGCAACTTCCAGTGGAGCTTAATAGAATATATGATAAGGGGCTTGAGTATGAAACTAACGTTATGCAAGATTTACGGTTTTTTGAAAGAACCGAGTATATCTTATCATCAATCTCGGTTCTGAGGGCGACCTCATCAGACCAATCAACAAAATCATCGATTGTTTCCGCTTTAGAATTCTCAATGTAGATAAGAATATATTTATCATATTTCTTAGAGAGCTCTTGTTGTCTGTACATGTTGTTTAACTCTTTGTCAAAATAATCTAATAATGATTTATCTATCTTATAAGATTCTTCATAAAAGGGGGCATATACTTGTGTTCCGTAATCTTCTATATTGAGGTCAGAGGGATTGGTTATCACTTCTGCCAAAGTTGGGGATGAGAACATGATGATTAGAAATATTAATGTGAGCAATTCTTTTTCTCTGATATTGTTTATACCTTTACTTTTACGAGTTGGCAATTTAATCCTCTCTTAACATCGTTTTATTTAGGGATTAATATATAAAAATTGTTATTTTTCTGGTTCCCAAAAAAGAGACTTATCTTTTTTGTAAACAGTAGATATTCTTGCTTGTTGATGTCCTAGACCACTTCTTATGATTTTCTGCTTCATTCTCGCATTATATCGGGGATTCATCAAACGCCCTTCTTGCTGAAGTTGTGAGGGGTTGGTTGATATTTCTTCATCAAAAATTTTTTATTCAAAATATTTTTTATAAATTTCTATATCTGTTGTCTTCTCCATTAGACATCCTTTTCAGAAAATTATAAAAATAGTCGCTTCAGTCTTTAGCTTAATGCCCACTTACTCTCATTCAAGGATTGGCACTTTTGAGTCTTGCCCTCTTAAGTATAAGTTCTCTTATATAGACAAGCTTGAGGCAGAATTAGGCAATTCAATAGAGGCCTTTATGGGCTCTATGGTGCATACTGTTCTTGAGAAGCTATATACTGATTTGAAATTTCAAAAATTGCCTAAAAAACAGGAACTCCTTGACTTCTATAACAAGGAATGGAAGAAGAACTACGACGATTCTATTGTGATTGTAAGAAAAGAGTATGATGCTGAGAATTATAGGAAAATGGGGGAGAGTTATATCTTGGATTATTATGACCGTTATAGCCCTTTTAATGATTCAAAGACAATTGGGTGCGAGATGAGAGTTATTATTGAGCTGAAGCCAGGCTATACACTTCAGGGCTATATTGATCGGTTGAGCTTTAAAGAAAATGGAATTTATGAGATACATGATTATAAAACATCAGGGCATCTTCCTTCTCAGTGGGACATAGAGAATGACAGACAGCTTGCCTTATATTCTTTGGCAGTTAGGAGGATGTTTCCAGATGTTGAAAGGGTTATTCTTATTTGGCATTATCTGGCTTTTGATAAGGAATTAAGAACAGAGAAATCAAACGAGGATTTGGAAGCCCTGAAAAAAGAGATTATTAGTAAGATAGATGAGATTGAGCAAACTCAGAGTTTCGAGCCAAAGGAATCTGCGTTATGCAATTGGTGCGAATATCAGCCAATTTGCCCTAGGAGAAAGCATCTCTTCAAGAATGAGGAGGCATCTCCTGAGGAGTTTGTTCACGAGGATGGAGTGGAATTGGCTAATAGGTATTTCAAGCTTTCGCAACAGAAGAAAGAAATAGAGACGCAGATGGATGAGGTTAAAGATAGCATATTCAAGTATGCAGACAGGAATAATGTTGATACGCTTTATGGTTCCTCTGTTAAGATTAGGGTTTGGAAAGGGGAAAGCATCAAGGTAACGGATGATGAAGAAAAGAGAGAGGAATTAATCAAAATCCTTAAGGAGATAAACCTGTATGAAGAGCTTCTGAAACTTGATACCTTTAAACTCTCAAAGATGATTCGGAATGGCCAAATATCCCAGATAAATCAATCACTTCTAAAGCCCTATATAAGCAGAGAACCTATTTATCGGCTTTACCCTTCCAGGTTTGACTGGCCCAGGGATTAAAGGTTATCTAACTAAATTAAGCAATTCAGAGAATTTTTCATAACCTTTCTCTTTGTTTCTTACCATATGATGATCGCTGCATCTTGAGGTATATGCTTCTTTAGCTCCTTGCTGTATTTGAGGTTCGTCATATGAGGAGGCAATCCTTGCCCCATCTCTATATACGAATCTTTGAGTTTCTGTGGCGATGTTGTCACATCCTGGATGAGAGCAAAGACCTATCCTATCAATCAAGTCATCGGCCAAACAAAGTATCTTTCCTATGTCCTCGTTGAATGGCTCCCCTTTATAATCCCTTTTTAGAGCAGTAATGATGAAGCTGTATCCTTCTTTATAATATTTCTCGACCACCTCACCAATATTTCCTATAAATTGGGCTTCATCCACCACAATTCTTTTTCTTTTTGGCTTCATTGAGTTGATGAAATCCTCTAATTCCTTGCCGCATCCAATGATTTGACAGGGTTCGGACCTTAAATTATGAGATGTAATCTCACCTTTTTTGTATCGTGTATCAATATTTGATTTAAAGATTGCATGTTTGTAAAAAGGGTTATCGGGATGTGCTTTTTCTGTGAGCTTGAGCTTGGCTATTTCATCAAGCAATGTTTCTGTCTTGGAAGAATACATTGGACCTACTATTGCAGTTATTTTTGGATTTTCCGCTCCCTCAAAACCAAAGAATTCTTCCCTTGAAATAGGGATATACCCTTTTCCCTTCTTAATGCTCATATCAGCAATCTTTCCGTTTTTTGGACTGATGGCACTCTTTTTCACATAGTGCTGAGCAAGACACATCAAATCTCCCATTTGATTGAATGGCTTTCCATCTCCATTGAGGTTAAGCCCTTCCATAGTGACAAAACGTTGAGAGTCCCGCAAGGCTTCCACTAGTCTTACAATATCCTTGCCTTCATAAAAATTGACTCCGCCTATAAAAATGTATTTAGATTCTGGGTTCTTCTTGATTTTATCAAATATTTCTTTGGCAGTTTCGGCCTCAAATGCAGGATACTCAATTCCACTCTTGGCATGAATAACGCCTTTGTGTTCCTTATCTGATGAAGGATGCTTGAACACCTCAATCTTGTTCTCATCAACATGACCGCCTCTTAAAAGACTGAGAATAATTGTAACGAGTTCAGAGCTTTTGCCTGATTTAACAGGCCCGTAAATCATATTCACATATAAAGGTTTTTGAAGGATAACAGAATCCATACTGTTTCCTTTTCTTAGGAGAATTTAAATTTAATTGAAAGCGAAAATATCTTTTGATTCATCACTTACTCCTTAGGAACCCGCTTTATCGTCAACTGATCCTTTTCTATTGATATCTCAAACTCGTCATCAGGGCTGAAATTGCAGTTCTTGCAAATCTCTTTTGGCAGGATTAGATTTCCGTTCTTTTCTTCAAGAGTGCAAACTATGCTGGTCTCATATTCTTGATTGGTATGCTCTATACCCAAATCTTTGAATACCTGGGATGCAGCAACTCCATTCCTTTTTTTCATGAATTTCTTGCTCTGCTCGAAAAGGTATTTAGCAATCTCATCTGCCACATCAATCTTAGTTGCCTTTGTAATTCCCTGAAGCCCGGGGCTTAGGTTGCCTTCAATCGCAACAGGACCCTTTGCACCTAAAAGAATATCAATAGCGCATACTGAAGCGCCCATTGCCTTAGCGCCATTAATCGCTACTCTTTTTGTTTTCTCGTCAAGGATAACTGGTTTGCCTTCTCCGCCCATATGGGTGTTGGAACGTTTTTCCCCGAGCTTAGCTTGTCTTACCATAGCAGCACATACCTTATCTCCGGCAACAATTGCCCTGATATCAGAGCTTCCTGTTTCAATATACTCCTGGACTAAGAACGGTTGTCTCAAGGCAGACAAGGTATCCAAAACAGAAGAGGCAGAAGCATATGAGTCCGCAAACAATACACCTTTCCCCTGAGTCCCATGCGGAATCTTGATTATTATGGGATAGTTAGCATGATTCTCAAGGAAATTCTTCGCCTTCTTGACATTAGAGAAAAGATATGTTCTCGGAATGGGAACATTTCCACGCGTAAAAGCGATTTGGTTTATTATCTTATCATGCCCTACGGTAAACGCCTCGCTGGAAATAGGTGTGTAGGATTCTTCTTGCACGGCTGCAGCGATAGATTGTAAAATGTTTGCATATCGGAATGAACCTCTAATGTATACACAATCATATTTAGTTAAAGGCTTGCCCTCATGCATAACCTTTAGCTGGTCATCCTCTAATCCCACCTCTATTTCTTTAAGGCTGAATTGATCAACGCTATCAAAATAATTCTTCATGGCCTCTGCTATCCATTTCGAACTTACACTTCCTTGACTTATTAAACATGCTTTCATTTTGGCATCCTTCTTTAGTTTTCTTTTTTCTCTTGAGTTTTGTTAGGGTTTATTAAGAAGCCCAACTTCTTTAAAGCATTCCGGCCGATTAACACAGGATATGTCATATGCTTTCTGTCAGAAAGAGAAGCATAAACAGTGATTGTCTTGCCTTTTATTCGGAATTTGCTCTTAACAAAAGGCCTAACCTTTCTTCCATTTGCAGATTTGATTTCCTTAACCTTAGATACTGGTCCCAACTCCAATTCAGCAGCCAACTTAACTGAAATTGAGCAGCTTGCTGCGCCGGTATCTACCCTTGCTTTTACTGTTTTTTCCTTTCCTGTGCTTCCAATAATGGTAACATCTGTAATAAAGCCTAAATGATTCTCTTCGCATTCATTCATCTTTATTCACGTTAATCTCATATGAAACAATAGGGAAAATAAGCGGTTTACTTATTTTTGATTATTTTAAGAGCTGTTTTGAAGTCATTGTCTCTCAAAGTCTTTCTTCCTGAAAGCTTTGATATGTCCGCAGCTTCTTTAGAGAGCTTGCGTGCATAT
>Ga0190359_1002482_pt1 | contig 10947 bp, 8 predicted proteins | sample 48721823_MG_FD_161269 | JGI IMG/M metagenome (GOLD analysis project Ga0190359, IMG submission 161269) | Hydrothermal vent microbial mat bacterial communities from Southern Trench, Guaymas Basin, Mexico - 4872-18-2-3_MG | ecosystem: Environmental > Aquatic > Marine > Hydrothermal vents > Microbial...
ACATAATCCGTGATGCATATTGAATAAATGCCATTAAATCCCCGACTTGCATACCACCACTTTCAATTCGTATACTTCCGAACCAAATAATAGCTACAATGGTCAAGTTAAGAATTAATATCATTAGGGGCATTAAAATAGCCATCAGTTTGTTAACCTTTATAGCTGTTTCCGTTAAATTAAGATTGGCTTTATGAAATTTTTTCTTTTCGTAAACTTCCCGATCAAATGCTCGAATAACCCGTATACCGGTTAAATATTCTCGAAGAACTAAATTAAGCTTATCCAATTTAATTTGCATTGACTTAAAAAGAGACATACTCTTTTTGGCGACGAAAAAAATTATAATGCTTAAAATCGGTAAAATAACCATAAAAACCAATGACAATTTAGCATCTTTTGAAACGGCCATAATAATACCACCTATAAAGATCAACGGTGCTCTTAAGAACATTCTAAGCATAGTAAATACTAATCGCTGAATTTGGGTAATATCATTGGTTGTTCTAATGATAAGAGAGGCCGTTCCTTTTTCATCAAATTCTTCCAAAGAAAAACTTTCTACCTTGGTAAATACTTTTGTCCGAAGATCTCTTCCGAATCCGGTTGCTACTTTAGCTGCCAGGTAACTACCTAAAACGGAGCTAATCATAGCAAGTACGGCAAACAGAATCATCCATCCTCCAGTTCTTATAATATAATTGATATCCCCCTTGACTACCCCTATATCTACAATATCTGACATAAGTGTGGGCAAATATAATTCCGAAAGTGATTGTAAAAAAACAAAACCTATAACCCCTATTATTAATAAGGTATAGGGTTTTAAGTTTTTTAATAATTTAATCATTATAAATTTGTTCCTGTGAGTGAATTTTTTGTATTTTTAATTTCATAAAATTTTTTCTACTATCTATTCATCTAATTTATTAAAAATTTTTTGTATCTCTTCAAAGCTATCATTTAATTTCTGTATATCTTCATCTTCAAGCACTTCCAATCGCTTTATTATCGATTTTTTTAAATTTCTCTTGCGAAATTCAATAAATTTTTCTCCTTTTGGGGTTATCATTAAATTGATAATCCGTCGGTCGTTTTTATCTGCTTGTCTTTCCAACAAACCTTCTTTAATTAATTTATCAGCCAAGGCAGTCATATTCGGATTTGAAATTAACAATTTTTGACCATAATAGCGCATGGGTTTGCCACTATCCTTCTTGATGTATAATAGTAATTGTAAATGCCGCTCAGGTGGTTTATTAAAATGAACCTGCCGAAATATTTTTTTATGAAATAAGGGCATATAACTTAAAAGATATTCAATTGTTTGATTTCGGTTAACTTTTTGACTCATGTCCCCTCCCTCTTTTAAAAAATTTATAGTTATATTATATAACAATTATATAATATAACTATAATAAAATACACCCTTGTTTATCTTTTGTCAATCTTTTTAAAGTCATCTTTTTTAAAGGCATGTCAAATAAAAGAAAAACCGGATTATTTTTTAATGATTTGAAATTTATAAGTGGAATAACCCAAAATAGAAAAGATATAATCTAGAATTGAATCCTAAATTTGTCAAGGGGACGGTTGTTTTTCACACTTCAATAATATATATTTACCTTATTACATCTCCCCTAGCGTTTAAAATAATTAGTCTTTTTCAATTTTTCTACATCTTAATAATACTAATACGACAAAATTCTTAATAAATCTTTTTTTAAAAAATAGTTGGGAGATGAGATTGGTTTTCTTCTCTCCTTCCCATAAAAATAGAAGCAGGATATCAACTTTACGGTAAACAAGATTTGGAAGTGTTACAGCAAATTAAGTTTTTAAAGAAATGGATTTTACCTTTCAGTGGATGATGAATCTGCATTTTTCATTAGCGGAGTAGCTTATGATGAATTGTCCAGGTTGTCATTAAACAATACATAGTAGATCATCAATCCGCCTCCAAAAGTTATCGCTAAATCCGCCAAATTTAATATTCCGGTTCGCAAATTTCCAATACCGAAATTAATCATATCGATAACCACACCCTGATGAAATATCCGGTCGATCAAGTTACCAATTCCACCGTATAATATGAGGGTCAAGGCGATGGTTGGGAAAAATGACAACTTTTTCGAAAAAATTAGAAATAAGAATAAAAAGGTAAGCAATACAGATACGGCTACGGTAAAAAGCCAGAATCGGATTTCATCAGGTAATGCAGAACCAAGGCTCAAATAAATCCCTTTGTTTTCAGCATACTGCAATCTGATTGTATCTCCGAGAAAACGAATAACAGGACCGGGAACGAGCATTTTCTTTGCAAGATATTTTGTAAATTGGTCTAAGCCGACATAACCAATCAATAAGAGTATAATTACAGTGATTCTTTTCCAGCGATTTATCATAATATTTGAACAATTCCTTTTTAAATTCATACCAATTTAAGACAAGGGAAGTAAGACAAGGGGATGTTTCGTCTGTTATATTTTAACCGCTCTTTCTATAATACTTCTTCCTATGCCCAATCCCCTACTCAGATTTCTGATACTCGCTCCAGTTTCATTTTTGCCCAGCAATATCATCTGCTGTTGTATATGGATGTAGATATCCTCCTCTTTCTAGTGTATAGGATTTCATATAAATCTTTGAGTAGATTTGAATCGCTTTTGTAGGACAAAAATTTAGACAAGCATAACCCATATAACAATCGACGTTGTGCTGCCATAAAGGCTTATTGTCTTCCATTGTAATTTTCTGAAATGGACAAACTTTTTCGCAAATTCCACAACCCGTACATTTCGAATCTGAGTAAAAATAATTTTTAACTTTACCGGCTACACGATGTACCATAAAAGGTATAAGACCTTCTTCTGGTATGAGTTGCTGTAATTCTTTTGCTATATATATCGAATTCCCAGTTCCTAAAAATAGTATATTTCTGTAGTCATAGGAGTATCCCCTTAAAATCATATTTCGCCAAGGATAGCAAAATTAATATCTAAAAGCTTAGCCCCTCGTGCCTTTCAACTCTGAAATGTCAAATAATCATCCCCTGTTATTTTCTATTATATCGTATCTTATCTTGCAATTTATTTCTCGCTTTTATTAATTTACTTAACTCTTTACTTTTTCTTTTTCTCATATTTATCAGCTTTTTTTTGGCCAATTTGGTTTTTTCTGAAAGTTTTTTTAATTCTCCCTTTTGTTTAAAATAACTTTCTAACCTTTTAGGTTCAAGGCATCCTTCCTCTATAGCTTGTTTTACGGCACAACCAGGTTCTTTGGTATGGCTGCAATTATTAAATCTACACCTTTGTGAAAGATTTTCGATATCTGCAAAGGTTTTCTCGACAATATCTTCATTTGCCCATAGCTGTATTTCGCGCATACCCGGATTGTCAATTACCATACCTCTTCTATCTGGTATTATGAATAATTCTCTATATGAGGTGGTATGCCTTCCTTTGTCATTATTCCTTAAAGAATTGGTAGCTTGTTTCGGGGCATTAAGTAGGCAATTAATAATTGTAGATTTGCCAGTACCGGAAGATCCCAAAAATACCACAGTTTCTCCTTCTTTAAGGTAATTATAAATTTGTCCTATCCCAGATCTTTCTAAGGCGCTCATACAAAGGATAGGTATGCCAGCGGAAATTGATTCAACCTCTCTTATAAATGTCTCAATATCGACACATAAATCAGCCTTGTTAAGGATAATTACTGGATTTGCTCCACTATCCCAGATAAGAGATAGATAACGTTCAATTCTTCTTAGATTAAAGTCTCTATCGAATGTAGTGACAAGGAAAGAAGTATCTATATTAGCGCAAATAACTTGTTCTTCTGTTTTAATTCCGGGAGTTTTTCGAGATAAACTCGTCTTTCTGGGAAAAACAAAATGAATTATAGCTCCGTCTTCTTTTTCTTTTCGGGTAATTCCCACCCAATCACCAACTACCGGAAATTTCTCTGTTGATTGGACTTCATATTGAAATTTTCCAGTTATTTTTCCCTTCAATTCACCATATTCACATAAGACACTATAAATATGTCTTTGAGCAGATATTATTCTGGCAGGTATACATGTTGTGTTCTGTTGGTTATTTTTTATAAAATGGCTCTCAAAAAAAGAATTCCACCCTAATTCTTTCAGATCTATCATTTAATTCCTCCATAAATATTGAATTTTCTTTAAATATAAATAGGATTTTCTTTACTTCTAAAATGGCTTACAGAGGAATTAAATCTGATTTTATTGATTTGCTTAATAGGCAGAAGCACCTCTGCGAAATAAAACCCATTTTTGAAGTAGTAAATTAGTTTTTTCTAAATTGTATCTCATAAACACTACCTCCTATCAAATGAATTTCTCTTCACAGAGATGGTTTATAATACCTAAATTAAAACAATTTGTCAAAAAAAAGCAGAAAAATGCAGAAAAAAGGGTCTCAATATTTTACATTCATATTTCTTTTAAAGCCGTTATCACCTTCTGCAAGCTTCATTTACTTTATCATTCACTTTACTTTTTTATTCAAATCTTTTTACAATCTGGGAAATCACAGAATAACCCATTTTAAAAAGTTCGCCTATTTTAAAAGACAATGGTGCCCCTATTTTTATCAAATATTAAAATTATATTTAACACTTGGATATTAATTTTCTTTAACCTTCGATACTTTAAATAATATCCTTTCTCTGTTCTTACAAAGATATTTAATTAATTTTATATAATCTACATAAGGTGCCTCTGATTGGGATTGCCCCACAAATAGGGTCGCATGCAACTGCATCATCTAAAATGAAATTGATATTCGATTTAAATATCCCATGTTCAGGGGCAGATTCCTCAGGAAACCACCATCCATGCTGTGCAGCTACTACATCCGGGTGGATATTAGCTGTTACCTTGGCCTTTAATTTGACTTTATGATCCATACCGGGGGTTTCAATCCAAAGCCAGTCTCCATTTTCAATCCCTAATTCCTTAGCTCGAATAAGATGTATTTCAATAATCGGTTCTGGGCATAGTTTTCTAAGTTTTTCAATTTGACGGTTTTCTGAGTGATAGAAAGCAATATGTCTGTGACCGGTTATAAGAATTAGCGGATAATCTTGATAGATTTCCGGACTGCTTACCGGAGTATATGGATTCTCAGAATAATACGGTAACGGATCATATCCATGATCTTTCATTTTCTGAGAATAAAGTTCCACCTTGCCTGAGGGAGTATTAAATCCATTTTGCTCATATTTCCGATAACGAAGCGGCTCCATAATAAACAGGTTTTGCCTGAATTCCTCAAAACTTATCCCTAAAGGTTTTAACCTCATATCCAACAAATCTTCAGTTTTTTTCCAAGGTATTTTTTCTTCTATTCCCAACCGTTCGGCTATTTTAACAACTATTTCCTTATCATCCACACATTCACCAATCGGTTCGACTACTTTCTGGCGAGGAGCTATATAATTTGTATATCCAGAATCAGCAATATCATTTCTTTCCAGCCAGGTAGCTGAAGGAAGTATCACATCAGCAAGTTCAGCCGTAGGAGTTTTGAAGAAATCCACCACTACAAGGAAATCCAGCTTTTGGAGAGCATTCCATGCCAAATTTGAATTTGGAGTAGTTACTACTGGATTATTGAATGCAATCATTCCTTTAATAGGATAGGGCTTTTCCGATATTATTGCGCGGATTAAATCGGGTGTCCTTACTCTTGGAATAAAACTTTCCGATCCTGACATTAACGGAAATCTATCTGATCCGATTCTTAGTTTCTCAAGCCTAGGAACACGGACCTCTCGTGGATATGTTATCTCTCTTCTCCCGATAAAACCTTTTGGGTAATGGGGAATAACATTTCCTCCTGGAACATCAATGTTCCCCGTTATGGCAATAAGTATAGCAAAAGCACGAAGAGTTTGAATAGCATTGGCATGATGCTCAACAGCTACCCGATGATAAAGTATAGCTGAACGTGCTCCTGCATACAATCTGGAAACTGCCCGGATATTTTCTGGAGAAATCCAGGTAATTTTTGACACACGCTCTGGGTCATATTTTTTTACTCTTTCTGCAAGCTGGTCAAATCCCAAACACCACTTTTTTACAAATTCGCGATCATATAACCCTTCATTAATAATAACATGCAACATTCCCAGGGCAAGTGCATCGTCAGTTCCCGGACGAATCTGAAGCCAGTAATCCGCTATCTTTGCATGATTGGTTTTTCGGGGATCAACAACAATCATTTTTGCCTGCCCAGAAGATTTAACCTGCTGCATTTTTCTTCCCACGGGGGGGTGCGCATTAAGTGGATTTGCTCCCCATATAAGGATGCATTTTGTATTATCTATATCAGGTCCCCGCTCCTGCATTATGTCTGCACCGAAGGTAAGAGAACCGGCAGTTACCGAAGGGTAATAGCAAAGATACCCAGGATTGGTAACATTAGGTGTACCTAATGCAGATGCTAAACGGTAAGTGCTTATATAGTTCCCTCTAGGCTGAGTTCCTACGGAAAGCGACAACGATTCACTTCCATAGGCGCTACTAATAGCTGTTACTTTTTCGGCAATTATATCAAGTGCTTCATCCCAAGTTATTTTCTCCCATGATCCCTTCTTCTTTTTTAAGGGGTGTCTTAATCTATCTTTGTGATATTGTAAATCAAGATAATTTTTCCCCTTGGGACAAATCTGTCCTTTGTTTAATGGAAATTCAGGATTCCCCTCAATCCCAATCACCACATCCTTATCTACAGTAGCAATAACGCCACATTCGATATGACATTGTTGGCAAATGGTTGGTATTTTTTTCATTTATTTTGTACCCTCATTAGCTATAGATTATTCTCATTTTTAAATTTTGAAATATCTTTACATGTATATCCATATTAAAATAGTATATTAACTATATTAATTCTATGTACATCTATAAAGATCACAGAATTTCTCTATCTTTCTCCAAATGTTTCCATTCCAACTGCTCTCTATAGATTACTGAATCAATAGATTTCCATTATCAAAGAAGAAAATCGGTACAATTTTGCATAGTATTACCTTTACTTTTAGATTTATAATGCTTTATTCTGCCCTCTCATTCTATCCAATCTTTAATTAATTTATTTAATTTTTTTTCATAGTTAGAGATATGTAAGGTATAGGAAGAGATGTTGGACTATCCTCTACCTCTATTTTTATCTACAATATTAACTTGGTATAGGAATCTTCCTATTAGACAAAAGGAGAGGGAGAGGGAGGGAAAAATTCGGCAGTTTAGATCAAGTCACAAGGACAAACCAGTTATTTTTGGACAAATCCCTTAATCCATAAATGTTCTTCCGATTACATGTTTTTATCCTGGTATAAAGAAATTAATTTTACTATCCTGATTGATCAGGTTATTCTAACATCAATTTTTTATTTTACAATCATGGATCAATTTCATTTGCAGAGACTTACCAACCAGTCGATTTTCCACCTTCGGTAGCAATAAGCACAAAAGCTATAATACATGCTTCTTTTCCTCGATTAACCCAGTTATGGTTAGTACTCCTTTGAATAATTACATCTCCTGCTTTAAGATGAACTTCTTCCTTGTCCAATTGCATCCAAATTTCTCCCGAAAGTACAATGGCATAATCAATAGTATCAGTTGTGTGCCACCGTTCCGAGACCCCTGGTTCATACTTTATTAATCGAAAAACCGAACCATTACTTATGCTGGTGCCATATTCCCATTTAGCAGGATCTTCATCAGATAATTTAACAGGTAAACTCTTTGTTGCCCATATATCTGCCCTTTCAAAACCAGGCCGACCCGGTCGAGCTTCAATTTCATTATCCCATTTTACCATGCTATGATTATCTTTATTATTTCCAGTAACTATTCTCCTTACTTTCATAATCCTTTATTAACCTCCTTAAAATAGGTACAATAGAAAATATTTACATATTACTTTTTCATACACAAGGCTTCAGAAGAACAAGCGGTAACGCAAAGAGGAATTTTTTCATTTTCACACAAATCACATGTATCTTTAAAAAAGTATTCGATTTCACCATTCTTATTATCACGAAATATCTTAATGCTTGAATTGGTAAGGCCAAAATTTTTATGATGATGAAAAGAACAGGCTATTTCGCAGCTTCTGCAACCCGTACATTTAGATAAATCCATATCTAATAATTCTCTCTCCGGTCTTTCGTAAGACTTTTTTATTTTTGAATCTTTCTTATTCATCTTTTTTTATTAACCTCCCGGCCTTCTCCAGCTGCTTTTTTACTTCTTCCAGTTCCAGGTCTTCAAGACATTTATCTGTTTGCCATCCGGATTTCACATCCCATCCTTTTAGGCTATAATATTCATCTAACAACTTATTCCAAGAATTTTTATCTATATATTCACCTTTAAATGGCCCGGATTTTACAGGTTCATTCATAAATCTTTTCGGAGGATAATCATCTTCACGATTATAACCCATGGAAAGGGTATTGTAAGCTTTCTCTATATTTAAAATTTTCTCTCCTATCGTAAAAAGCTGTTCTTTGTTTATTGTTCTACCTGCGAATTTAGAATAAAGTTTTGCGTAATCATCGGGACCCAATAAGTTATTCTGCCAATAGCTCGTAAAATAACACACTCCCAATGAATCAACCACTGCCTTAAATTTTTCAAACCACACTACGAGCTTTGCTTTTCCTTCATAAGTTACAGGATTACCGGCAGTAGATACACCGTACCTTTCCTGGCTTACTTCCGGTGTGATATTTTTTACTCCTTCACTATTAGGTGAACCGCATAGATGGCCGCCACCCCGGGTACTTGTGGCAATTCCAAGTGCCCAGGCTCTTTTAATTCGTATGCCTCCTTCATTTATTCCGGTTCCTTTAATAGACATGGCATACTTTTGAGAATTCCTGCCAACAATTTTTGCTGCCAGCGCTACTCCTTCTGCAAGAATATCCCCAAAGCCATTTCTATAGGCAATTTTTTCTATAAGCTTTAAAGCAGCCTCTTGGTTACCCCAGTTTAATTCCAATCCATCTGTATCTTTTGTGGTCAAAATCTTTTTTTCAAAGCATTCAAATGCCCAACATAAAGTTGCACTAATCTCATCAATGTGCAATCCTAATCTATTACATAAGGAATTACAAGCCAGTATAAAAGCCGGATCCGGTATATCCAGATTTGAACCGAATCCTCTTACTCCGTTTATCTGTACGCCTTCGCATTCAAGCCCGGCATATTTTCCATCTTTAATAGAATAAAAATGGCTGCAGCTTAAAGGACAATTAAAACATGCTGATCTTTTAGTTTCAAATAATTTTTTAAAAACATTTTCCTTGACTTTTTGAGCTTTCTCTCCCCAATTTCCATCCTGATAATTTCTAACGGGTAATGGAAACTTAGGATTAATTTTTGCAATAGTTCCGCCCTGACGAAGCAAAGCTGTTCCGATAGATTTTTCCATTTTTTTAAAACTATTTTGACATTCCTTCATAAAAGCGTCGGGATCTGCTGCCTCTACCGGTTTTTCACCTCTCACTACAATAGCCTTAAGGTTCTTTGACCCCATTATTGCTCCGCAACCCCCAAAACCTAATGCTCGAGCTTTATTTATCATAATGCAAGCGGTTTTCGAAAGGTTTTCTCCTGCCGGTCCAATCGATAAGACCTGCATGTCCTGATCTATAAAACGATTTTTAATAATATCTTCTGTTTCCCAAACATCTTTACCCCAAATAAAAGATGCATCTTCTATGCTCACTTTCTCATTATCAATTAACAAATAAACTGGATTATTCGCCCTACCGGAAATAATCAAATGATCATATCCTGCATACTTTAGTTCAGGAGCAAAGTATCCACCGCCATTTGAATAAGCTATTCCCCCGGAAACTACATTTTTTGTAACCAAGGTTAATCTTCCTGAAGAAGGGGCTGCTGTTCCTGTAAAAGGACCCGTGCCAAAAATTAATAAATTTTTCGGATCCAAAGCGGGAATTTCAGGAGAAACATTATTAAACAATATCGAAGTTCCTACTCCTCTCCCCCCAATAAAATTTTCATTGTATGAAGTATCCGGAGCAGTAGAAATTTTATTTGCAGACAAATTAATTTGTAATATCTTTCCAGTATATCCTTTCATCTTCTTTTTCTCCTTTTAGAATAAATAGCAGAATATTGCTGTTTATTTTGCCTTAACCAGACACTTCTTTTACGATGTTTTTAAATTCTTCCTCGTTTAATAAGGTTCTTTTATTAATTCCTAATTTTTTAACCTTTTTTACTATTTCCATTGTTTGCTCTTCGCTTACGTTTTTAATTCCTAATTTTTCCAAATAATATTTGACCGAAAGCTTTCCGCTCTTTTTTCCTAATACTATCTTTCCTTCACGTCCGGTAAATTTGGGGTCTGTGGCAAACATTGCCAAAGGAGTCTTAATAACCAGATCTACTCCAATCCCCGATTCCCGAGTAAAATTCCCTTCTCCCGTAACAGGTTTATTCCTTGGAATTTTTATTCCACTTATTTCTTCAGCTAATTTGGCAAGTTTGGTGATTTTATCAAATTTATATGGCGTGTCCATCCCCAATAAAACATGTAAACCCATCATTAATTCTTCTAAAGCTGCATTTCCAGTCCGTTCTCCCAGACCATTTATGCAACTATGAACTACTTCCGCTCCGGCGGTAACCGCAGCTAATTCAGTTGCTACTCCCATACCGAAATCATTATGGGTATGAACCTCAACAGGCAGACCGGTAAGTTTTTTTGCCTTTCTAACCAAATATTGAATGGCTTCCGGAAGAGCACATCCCATCGTGTCCACTATTCCTATGGAATCAGGTGAAGAATATTTCATTATTCCGGAAAATAAATTATCCAGATCTTCCTCTCTAGCGCGGGTGGTATCATAGGGAAAATATACTGCATA
>Ga0190359_1002483_pt1 | contig 10943 bp, 11 predicted proteins | sample 48721823_MG_FD_161269 | JGI IMG/M metagenome (GOLD analysis project Ga0190359, IMG submission 161269) | Hydrothermal vent microbial mat bacterial communities from Southern Trench, Guaymas Basin, Mexico - 4872-18-2-3_MG | ecosystem: Environmental > Aquatic > Marine > Hydrothermal vents >...
TCCTCTCTCTTGCATCGACATAGACCCATGTTGGCAGAAGAAACCATATGAAGAACAGGGATAAAACAGCTAAAGCCTGCATCACAGGTTCTGCTGCAAGATAGACACTATGTTGTTCGAATTGACGTTGATTGTAGTACAACCTATAATTTTCGGAATCATCTATTTTCATATAGAGATTACCGATGTATCTGTTGTTACTGTCAGATAGAGGAGATGAGAGGATAAAGCATCTTGGTCTGACATAGTAAGAGTAATTGTAATAATAACCGCCAAAGCTTTTTCCCAGCCTGTACTGCTCTTTGTAAAATCTCCATCGGTAGGTTTTGTTCTTTTCGATTTCTTTTTGTTCGAATTCTGAAAAATCTATTTCACTGTGTTTATCAACAAGCTTTGATAGAAAGTCATTTCTACTCGTGAAGATGCCGTCATTTTTAATTACGTTCTGATATTTATCATATAATCTGTTCAGGCGATCGAACACTTCAGGCGGTATTCCGAATGTGAAGTTGCCCTGACTGTCAATCATCCAGATATATTGTTTTGTGATAGGGTCATTTAAAATATTCGACTGAATTTGATTTATTACTGAGGGATTTGGTGGAATAGATTTTATCTTTTTTGCAACTGAATTTAAATAGGATTGGTACTTTTTTGTCAGCTCTTCTATATGCGAGATCAATCTTTTTCGATGGTTCTTGTAGCTCCAGTATAGATATGGACGTTTGAGGATCAAGCCTGTTGTTGATACTGTTAGTATAACAAATGCTGGAATTATCATTTTTTTTAATAGTTTAGTGTTGTACATGAGGTCCTCCTTGATATATTAATTTCTCTTTTACAACCATTGTTTTGTAATATAAAATCAGTACAGGAGCAATTGATAGAGTAATAAAACTACCAATCAAGAAGAAGGCGATGATTGTGACTCCAAAACTGCCGAGAGACTGAGCAGGCCAGAAATGAGTTAAGAGCTTCCAAAGTGGAGATTCTGCTATTTTTAGATTAAGTAAGTATAATCCGCAAATCAGACTTAGAACCGCTAATGGTATTTCGATTATGTGGAGTATTGAGATTTTTGATTCTTCCGGTATTGGCCTTGAGCTGGATTCAGAGATGATATTCATCATCCTATCCAGCACATCTGCTGCTGGTTTTTCATCATTCCATTTGTGAAGAGCAGTATCGATTTTTTTAAGTGTTTTGACATAATCCCTGCACTCTTTGCATGAGCTGATGTGATGTATAATCTCCTCTTTTTCGCCTGTCTTTGCCTCGTTAAAATAGAGGTCTAATAGATGGTTTTTGTTTTCATGTATCATTATCTCTTACTCCGGGTATTTTAGCTCTTCTCTCAATTTTTCTACTGCCCTGTGATATCTTGCCTTCAGTGTTCCTTCTGGTGTATCGGTAATCTCTGATATTTCACGAAATTTGAGCTGCTGGTAGTTTTTCATTATTACAACCTCACGAAGAAGAAGAGGTGGAAGTCTATTTAAGGCAGTTGCGATTCTATTTTGCAGTTCCAGGTTGTCAAATTTTCTGTCGGGACGTTCTTCACTGCTACTTTCTTTTTTATTTTTTATAGTCTCGAGTTCATAGAAATAGTGTTTGTACTGTTTTTTTGACATCTCGTTTCTGGTTGTATTTAGGGCTATTTTGTAGAGCCATACTCTGAAATTGCCTTTTTTATTATCAAATGTATGTGCTCCATACCAGATGCGTATGAATGTCTCTTGAAGAAGATCCTCTGCAATTTCACGGTTTCCCGTATATCTTAAAATAAAATTATAAATGGGTATCTTATAGCGCATGTACAGCTCCTTGAATGCACTGGCACACCGCTTTATGGTTAATCCTATTAATTCTTTATCAGAACAATTTTCCATTCAATTTTTTTTGATTATCATGATTAAGTACAGTTCTTTTGTAAAAATAGTTGCATCGATGATATGGTACATACCTATCATCTGAATGTAAATTAAAGGGTGGCAGATCTTTTGTGTAAAGGCAATTATTTTGTTGTATATGGAAACGAACTTATTCTCAATCTAGCACAACCCATGGGAATTAGTTCTATCTCCTCTTCATGCATGCTGGTCTTAACAGGGCTTTGAGGAAGCTTTCCAACCATCCTTCCCTCGGCAGTCCAGTATCCAACCCTTCTCGCTTTTGCTTTAAGAATTATTGGCGCATTTTCAAAGGAAAAGGGTTGATATGCAGCCTTTCTAATTTCTTTAACCTGAAGATATTTTATGGGTTGATCCGGATCGATTATAAGGGCATAATTCCATGGAGTTGTTGGAAGAAGCTCGAATGCAGGCCACTCATCCGTACCATTGAAACGTACCCATCTTTCTCCAATCTTAAGAGAATACCAGAGAGCCCCTCTTCTTATTGAAACACTATTTTTCATCTTTTCCCATCTCTTTACCTCTATTTTCGCAGGTAGCAGGAGCTTTATGCTGTCTGAATCTTTCCACCGGCGTTTTATTCTAATATAGCTCCCTGCATGGGGCCTGAGATCAATGTATTCTCCATTTATTGCTAATCTTGCACTATCGCACCATCCAGGTACTCGAAGATAGAGCGAAAACTCTGAAGGTTCGTCCATATTAAAAATGAAATTGATTTCATCACCAAAAGGGTATTGTGTTTCTTCTTTTATACTGATCTTTTTACCACTCGATACCTTTAATTCGACAGTGGATGGTGCATACATCACTGCTACTACTCCATTATCTAGGGTGGCAAACCAAAGGTGTTCTGCAAAGTACGGCCATCCAAAGGATACATTATGCTGGCAGCAGCGGTATCTCCATGGATTAAATGAAAGCATATCACCACTGTTGTCAAAGTCATGCTCTCCGCTCCTATCACAGGAAATTAGATTTGGAGCTGTCAAATAGTGGAGTGCCTTTAGATCGGGTGTCATTGATGCGGGTAGCGAGTTAAAGGCTATTTCTTCGCATCTGTCGGCGTATCTTGTCTCTCCTGTTATTTTTAGAAGCGATTCATTGGAGTTCATGAATTCAACCATCGAGCATGTTTCGGCACCCTGACGGGGATCATTTTTACCAGGCCTGATGTTTTCATCTGCTCCAAACATGCCTCCTGGCTGCTGTCCGTATGAATCCATGATTAATCTATAGTTGTTTTCAACAGCCTCTATATATTTTTTCTTGCCCGACTGCTGATAGTATATGCCGGGATAGCGATAGCCCATGGTTATGTTGACTCCGTGATAAAATTGGCTTATTTTCCACTCCTTGTCTCTTTCAGGCGTCAGAATCGGAGATTCCCAGTCGTGTGTTCGTCTGTAGACCCGTTCTGCAAGATCGAGAAGAAATTTTTCACCCGTGTGATTGTAGAGCCAGTAGATAGACTCCAGATTCTCTCCACCGCGGAACTTCTGCCAGCTAGATGGAAGAAGATGCTCTACAGGAAGATTGTACTGATATCTGAAATATCGACTCATGAAGGGTAGAATCCGCTCATCATTTGTGGCTTCATAAAAACTCCGTAGAATGTAGAGCACTACCATGTTGGGCCATAGATCGTGATTTTTCTTATTAACAGGGGGGCCAAAATATCCATCTTTATCCTGACTGCTGAGAATTGCTTCAATCCATTTTTTTGCTTCACCGATCATTTTTTGATCCTGGAGTATGTAACCAATGTCTCCATATCCTCTCAGCCAGTAGGGCATCTCTTCCCAGCCTCGGCCCTTACCTGTAAGCCATCCGCTGTTGTTTTTGAGAAATTTGCTGATTTCGGTAAGATGTCCGATAAAGCCGTCCCGCATTAGTTCGAGCTGGCTCAGCAGCCATCCTTGAGGCTTGATACTGCCAATCGGAAGCTTGATGAGTGGATTTGGTATCAGTGGTGGTCTTGTAGAGACATAGATCGAATTGTTTCCTTTGCCTGGAGGCAGATTACATATGTCTATTTTTGATTTAGTAGAATTCTGGCACTCAAGCAGAATAAATATGAAAAAAACAATAGCAGCAGAGCTCTTAAAATATTTCATTTTTTACCTCTCGATATTTAATGTTTTGTGATGTTTTTTACAAATATACATACATCTTTTGATTTTCCGTCTTCTTCACTTGTTTTAATAACACCTGTTTAGAATTAATAGTAATGTTTTGCATTCACCTGTATTGATTCATCATTATCCGTACCTTGATTAATGATTGGGTGAGGTCATATTATGTCGTTGTTTTATAACGATTATTTGTATCACTTATTATGCTGCAGATTTTTTACATACCCCATTCAGTTTTTAAAAACATCTTTTCTAATTTATTTTCAAAATCTTCAAGGAAAATATCCGGCTTTATACTTTTATAACCTGGAAACCCTCTTTCCTGTTCTTCTGTTAAGCTATATTCTATTTGATAAAGCAAAGCATCACCCGGCTTATAGTCAAGATGTTGAAGTTCATTTATAACTTTTAAATCAGTTGAGATTGCTTGGTTAAAATTCATAAGTTTATTTATCAAGAAATTAAGTTTTTAGTAATCTCTATAATTTTGTCTTTTTCTTTAGGATTACTTATGGCAATTAAAAGACATAGAGTGGTTAAGGCATTATCATTAAACTTTCTTTCACCATTTTTTCTATAAAGATAATCTGATTTTTCAAGGAAATAGATAAAAAGCATTGCTCCTATTCTCTTATTTCCGTCAACAAAGGGATGGTCCTTTATAACGAAATATAAAAGATTTGCTGCTTTATCTTCAATTGTAGGATAGAGAGTTTTTCCATCAAAGGTCTGATAGATACTTTTTATAATACCTTCAAGTTTATTCTCTTGTTCCTGCCCAAAAAGAGCACTTGCTTCTTTTTTAGCAATCAGTTGTGTTTTTAACTGAGAAATTAATTTCTTTGCTTTTGTGTGAGAAATACGGAATTTAGCTTTTTCCCCTTCAACTTCTTTTATCTTATCCTCATCATACTCGTTTAATAGAGTTAATGTGCTGGCATAAGCAGAAAGAAATTCAAGTATTTCCTTCTCCTGTCCAGCAAGGAGAGGATGGGTAATATTCTGTTTCAATAATTTTATCGTCTCCTGTAGCTGCCTAAATCTATCTTGAGATGAAACAAGCCTTTTCTCATTAACTGCATATCCTTTTATAAGATAGTTTTTCAGTACTTTTGTTGCCCAGATTCTAAACTGAGTGGCTCGAAAGGAATTTACTCTATAGCCAACGGCAATAATAATATCAAGGTTAAAATAAGTTAAGGTTCTCTTTATTCTTCTCTTCCCTTCCATTTGAACTGTTTCCATTTTGGAAACAGTTGAATTTCTATTAAGCTCGCCAGAGGTAAATATATTTTTGATATGTTTTGATATTGCTGCTTTCTGAACACCAAAAAGATAAGCAATCTGGTTTAAGGTAAGCCAGATAGTTTCTTTATCTAACTTTACCTCAACTTCAACATCCCCACCTCTGGGTTTGTAGATTACAATCTGATTTTTGATTTGTTTTTGGTCAGACATATTTATTGTTTAATCTTGATTATAAGTATTTTCACTATTTCCATATTCCTGATATGTTCCATATCTTATGAAATTCATAATTACTATTTATTGCATCAAGCGGCTCGATAAGAAATTTTTCTATCTCTCTTGCCGTATCAGATAATTTTTCTGGTGCAAGTTTAATATCCCCTTTCTTCAAAAAAGCCTTCCAAAGCGTTTGGCGGTCAGATTTCTCATCATAGATTTCTTCAGCAAAGAAGGGTCTGTGTTTCGGCAAAGTAGTTTTACGACGCTTAAAAGTTCTTTTCAATGCTTCAGCAAGATGCAATCCATTAAAATTGAACAGGCGCATCATAAACCATATATCATGGAAATCTTTCATTCTACTATTAAGCAGGCCAAGTTTGACCATTGCTTCAAATTTTTCACTCACTATACTTTCTATTGGATATCCTCTAAGATGCGGCTTAGGAAAATCCAGAATAACAGGATAATCAATGACTTTAGGTTCTAGGTAAACGACATCTCCAAAACCTACATCAATCTGCATCGGTATCCGTGAGTGTCCTAGTAATCCTATAAATTTCACACGCACACCTTCGTATTCCATTTCTTCCTTTATTCTTTCTGCATCAAAAACAAGTCCATCTGGGGTTACTGACACACTACAAATGTCCTTTATAACCCTTTCAATAGTTGATAGCTGATTGTCATAATTTGCTAAGAAATCTATATCAAGGGTGGTTCTGGCTTCAGGAATTTGCCACACAGTAAACATTAACCCACCTTTCAGGATAAATTTGTCTTCATACTTTGAACAGCTAAATCTGTAAAGAAATCTTTCCATCCCATAATATTGTAGAATCTCTGAAAATGGACGGTTACTCGCTTTTGCAATATTTAGAAGCCTGGCTCTTACTGAGGCTTGTAAATTTTAATATTTTTTTCAGAGCATAGCCTCCAGTATTGGCTTTATGATGCCATCAACACGACAAATCTTTGCATATTGCATTATCTCATTTGCCCTTATGTTCTTTTCAGTAATAGCTACTTTAAGAGACTCACGTGCCACATTCATACCGATTTTATTGCGAAATTTAAAACAATCGGCAATTGTTTTGGCAAGATTGTAAACCTTGATTTTATAATCTTCTGTTTTATATTCCTCAACTCCAGCCTCCCATGCTTTATAGTCAAAACGGTAAAATCGCACGGGTGGATATTTGATTCTATATGCATGGGTACCTCTGGGAATGGCTATATCTACATATTTAGGGATTTCAACTGTTGCTTCATGAAAAGACAGCGCAGAAAGAAGACAAATGACTCCTCTGGGTGCCTGAAAAGATGCGACAACAAGGTCGGGATATTCCCCAAAATCATGATTATCCAGTTTGTAAAGGCCCCGAGCAATCTTCTCAACCTTCTTCTCTTTTTCAAGAATTTTAAGCAAATCAGGATGAAATCCAGCTTTTAGAACAGCTGAGAATCTTACTATTCCGCTATTACTTTTAAAAAAATTTACAAGTTCCTCTGACCTTTTCCGCATACTATCTCCGTATAAATTCTAAACATTTGTGAATAAGTATATATAATTTATACGAAGAAGTCAAACTGTTTTTATAAAATAAGCCAGATAGTTTCTTCACCTAACTTCACACCAACCTCAATATTCTCTGTAAAGATATAGTATTCACTTGATACCCGGTTATTTTTTTTATAGCCATAAGACCGCATACATTATCGAGTTTTCAAAGACGGACTGTCAAATAACAGAAACAAAAAACAGGACTTGTAAAAAGCTAAAAAAATCTGCTTAATTTACATAACCTCATTGGAGGCAACTGTCAGGTGAATATCATCACTGTACAAAATTGTTATATTTAAAATTATGTCATTTGGCATAGGCATTGTGTTCTTTGACATAAACTGATTAGAATGGCAACTCATCGTCTTGATCCATTGACTTTTGAGAGTTATTGATTTCATCAACTAAATTGACATATTCAATAGTTAGTGATGGACTCAATTTGGTAACAAATGAAATATCGTTTATTGAAAGCTTTTTGTCAAGACAAAGTTTTACTCGATCAAGACTAGTGGTATATCTGGTAATTGCTTCAGGGGTATGATCGGTCTCTCTTGCAATTTGAGAAATAGATTTTTTTTCGATTTTTCTTTTCCGACAGATTATACGTTTATGAGAAACGGATCGGCCTAAGTCATGAACAGTACCTCGTCTCGGCAAAATAACCTGGTATTTTTCTTCATATGATTTTGTTCGTTTGGAAACAGTTTGCAAGGACATGTGCATAATCAAACTTATATCAGATTCAGACAAGACACCACCCTGTTCCTTGGTTTGATTATAGAGTCTGGCAATGATTTTATCTTTTAACTTGTTCAACGAAGTTCCATTTTTAAGGGCAACAATATCCGATGAGTTTACCAAAGATAAAATTACAGGTCTGATTTTTGTTTTGTTCATCGATTTTCCGTAACTTGCTTTTTCATTCTTGTCGATGGCAAACCAAAGCATTTGACCCATTGACAAACGCTCTGTTCTGGGGTAATATTGATCGATGAGATCTTGAACTTTATTTACTAACAGTTCAATAATCATCTCTCCACCGATTTGGGGGACTTCTTGAATAAAGAATTGTTTCAAAGCATTTTTGAAAGTCTTTTGTTCAATCGGCCCATAGATTTTTTCATTGGCCGTAATTGTAGAATAGGAATTACTCATAGGGAAAGCTCCTTTCTGTTTTTTTTAAAGTTAAGTTATCAAAATTTTGAGCCTTACCTATGATTTCATCTAAACGTTCTTTGTATTTAGGATTGTTTTTGTACTTGTTATACAAAGACAGATATTCGGAAACCAAACGTTTTGACAGCTGGACGACAAAAGCAATTTCATTAATATCTAAGCCTTTTTCTTTCAGGAGGATCACACGGGCAAAAGTGATGGTATAACGCTCGATAGCTCCAAGACTATGATAAATCATCATGGCAATTTCATGTTCGTTTTTTCTTTGTATCATGTATTCAACGGCCAGTACTTTGTGTGAAGTTCCTGGACCGATGTCTGTTTGCTGACCTCTGGTGGGAGGAAATATCTTTTGATCTTTGAAATATTTAATATCTCTGGCAATAGTTCTCAACCCACAGTGAAGAATTTTGTAGGCAAAATCTTCTTGAGTTAATAAAACTCCCTGCTCCCATGCTTCAGTAGCAATGCGAAGGAGTTTGTGTCGCCTTAAACCTGTTGTGCCATAAACCACCCTGGTTTTATCATCTTCACTGTCAGCATACACAGTGACTACGGCTTCTTTTTTCTGACATTCCGAGAGGCGTTTTCCAGCAGGTTCGTGAGAAGCAATGCCTACAACTTTCATTTGACCAGGTTTCATAGAACTGTTTGAATCCGCCTCTTGAAGACGATATACTTTCTTAGCTGTATTCAGTATGGCATTTGAAACAAAAGGCGGACAATTAGCTCCTTTCTCAATTAAATTGAGAAATGTGCCGTCAAGAGTCTTTTGAGAAATACGACCTATACGTTGTTCTTTTTGTACTTGATAATTACGTATCATATCTCTGGCCTCCACTTGTTCAGTATTTAATTTAATGCAAAATCACGTGGATGCCAAGTGACATAACAGTAAATTCCATCTTTTGTCAACCTATTATTTCCAGTCCACAGCCCGATAATGCTTCCAACTATATAGTTTGGATTTCGTTAATTGTTTTATTTCACCTGTTATTAAATTTAATACAAAAATATCATCACAAGAATCATCTGACCGTTTTGTATAAACAATAATATCACCTCCCGGAGACCAGATTGGGTATTGGTAATAAGCTGGATCTTGAGTGATATTTGTTTTAACTCTTGTTGCTAAATCCATAATATAAATATCACATTTGCTGTAGTGGTTTCCGGATACGTAAACAATCTTACTCTCATCAGGAGACCATTCTGGAAGATAATCTTGTACATTGTTTTGTGTAATATATTCAATACCCATAGTTGTTATATTAATAATAGCAATTTCACTCTGATCACAATCTAACTTTCCAGAAGAATTTAAATAATAATAAATTTCTGTTATTAATATTTCATTACCATCTTCTGTCCAGTCAGTAGAAAATCTACTCCTATCTTCAGTTTCTATTAATATTCTTTCATTCTGACCATTACTGTCAATGATATAAAGATCATTTATTAATGAAAAATATCCTTTTCTCCTTGAAAATATGATCTTCTCACCATCCGGTGACCAAATAGCATTTCCTCCATTCCACGTCAGCTTATAGAGAAAATTTCCGTCATTATCCATAATCCATATTGGTGCCCATTCCATTGCCGTTTCCGGGCCACCCACTACAAGAATCTTTGACTTATCTGGCGACCATTTTGCCTCAGAATAGCACTGTTTTATATAATCATCCGATTTAAAATGGGAAATCACTCTAATATCAGTTCCATCAGGTCTCATGGTACAGATCTCGCTTATTTTCTGCTTATTCCTTATGAACAAAATTCTTTCTCCTTGATCAGGGTTGTCAACTGAATTAACAGGATTTTTAGTACAAGAAAATATAAGTATTAATAAAATTGCCATCGTTATGAACTTAATTATATGTTTCATCGTATTTGCCTCTAATGATTCGTTATATACATCGTAAAGTATTCTATGATATTTTGATTTTCTTTGTTTATTTCAGTCATCGTAGATCAGCGGCTTAAATTTTTCAAACCATCGGAATCACCCACTTCTCTTTTTTCCCCAAATCTGCTACGACCACAATACAATAACACCACGATTTCTCAGTATTGGTATATAAATATTAATAGATATTTTATTCAAAGGATTATCCCATAAGCCAACCGACTTTACTCCATGTAAACCCTTATTTTTCACCAGAAGCAGAATATCTTCAATCTGATTGTGTGATAATACAAAAATATCGCAATTCTCTAAATATTGCAATGGTATTATGTCATTTATAAAATTAAAGTCAAGATAAATACATTCAAGATTTGTTAAATTGGATATTGGGCTTATGTCGCTAATTTTATTGTAAATCAAACATAAATACTCTAAATTCGTAAGATCTTTTATTGTCTCTATATTTATTACCTGCACTTTTGCACTTTTAGGAGTGAACATGTACCACTTGATTTGAATAAAAAGAACTCTTACCTTACCCTAAAACAACTATAACCATGAAATATCTTAAGGGGTAAGAGCTCATGGAAAATATACAATATCCAGAGAACTTTTTCAAGCTTATTTTTCAATTGAGAGAAAATTTTACAAAGCAAAGTTTCAAGCATTTTCAAGTGATTCTTTCAGCCATTTTACTTGGGGGACCCAAAAAGACCATTACGTCAGGAATTCGGTTGATGCAACCCAGATGTCATTTTTCCAATATTCATCGTTTTGTAAGT
>Ga0190359_1002484_pt1 | contig 10943 bp, 7 predicted proteins | sample 48721823_MG_FD_161269 | JGI IMG/M metagenome (GOLD analysis project Ga0190359, IMG submission 161269) | Hydrothermal vent microbial mat bacterial communities from Southern Trench, Guaymas Basin, Mexico - 4872-18-2-3_MG | ecosystem: Environmental > Aquatic > Marine > Hydrothermal vents > Microbial...
ATCTACGTCCCGCTCAGCCGGAATAATTCACTGGCAATCGTAAACCGGGCAGATCAAACGGTAAAAGAAATCCCGGTTGGTATTGCACCCTATGAAGTAATACTGGCCACAGATTCAAAGGCCTATGTAAGCAATTGGGGAGGACGTATCCCGCTTGACGGAGAATCCACCTTTAATACCTCCGGCAGCCAGGTACGGGTGGATGCCCGAACCGGAATCGCCAATAGCGGAACGGTTTCGGTAGTTGATTTGAATACCCTCTCACAAACGCGTGATATTGAAGTGGGACTGCATCCTTGCGGGATGGTATTGTCACCGGATCACAGCCGGTTATACGTGGCCTGCGCCAATAGTGATCTGATTTCGGTGATCGATACGCAAACGGATGAGGTGATAGAAAATATTTCCGTCCGGATGAAGAAAGATCTGCCATTCGGCAGTGCGCCGAATGCCCTGGCAATCTCCCAGGACGGGAAATACCTGTACGTGGCAAACGGCACCGACAACGCGATTTGTGTAATTGAAGAACCCGGTAAAAAAAGCCATCGCATTGCCGGATACATCCCCACCGGCTGGTATCCCGGATCGGTGATTATTGACCAAAAGGCCGGTTTATTATTCGTCGCCAATGTCAAAGGGATCGGATCACGTAATCAACTCACAAACCGGGCCGGATACAACAGTCATGATCACACAGGAACCGTTTCGATCATCCCCCTGCCGGATACTTCACAACTGGCGGAAATGACCGGAACCGTTCAAAAAAACAACTCATTTGTGCAAAACCTGATGGCCGGCCTGCCGTATCATAAATTAAAACGTAAAGTTCCCGTTCCCCAGGTAAAAATTCAAAAATCCTATTTCAAACATGTGGTGTACATCATCAAAGAAAACCGCACCTACGATCAGGTATTCGGCGACATCCCCCGGGGCAATGGCGACATGAACCTGGTGCATTTCGGGAAGGATGTCACCCCGAATCATCACAAACTTGCCGAAACATTTATTTTACTGGATAATTTTTATTGCAGTGGGGTTTTAAGTGCCGATGGGCATCAGTGGACGGATGAAGCCTATGTAACAGATTATATTGAAAAGTTTTTCGGGGGATTTTCGCGCAGTTATCCATACGATGGCAATGATGCACTGGCCTACGCAAGTTCGGGATTTATCTGGGATAATGTGCTGAGAAACGGATTGACTTTTCGCGACTATGGTGAATTTGTCCGGGCTACCATTGAACCCCGCCAGGTAAATTTTACGGATATCTACCGGGATTTTAAGAAAGGCACGGATAAAATTAAAATCCGGGCCAAAGCAAATCTTGAACAGCTCGAACCCTACCTCTGCCCTACCTACGTGGGATTTCCGACAAAAGTACCTGATGTGTACCGTGCGGCAGAATTTATTAAAAAATTAAGGGGATTTGAAAAGAGGAATGATTTTCCGAATTTCATCATCATGCTCCTGCCCAATGACCATACCTCGGGCACCACTCCGGGATTACCCACACCCCGGGCGGCCGTAGCGGATAATGATCTGGCACTGGGACAAATAGTGGAAGCCATATCAAACAGTAAATTCTGGAAAGAGACCTGTATTTTTGTTACCGAAGACGACCCCCAGGCAGGTCTTGACCATGTGGATGGCCACCGTACGGTAGCACTGGTGATCAGTCCCTATACCAAACGCAACCGGGTTATTTCAACATATTATTCTCAAATTAACATGGTGCGCACCATTGAGAACATCCTGGGAATTCCGCCCATGAATCAATTCGATCTGTCGGCCGGGCCGATGACAGATTGTTTCACGGATAAACCGGATTTTACTCCTTATAAAGCATCTCCTTCCAATATACCCCTCGACCGGATCAATCCATCGTTGGAAAAACTGGTTGGAGCACAGCTTCACTGGGCAAAAAAATCACTTGAACAGGACCTCAGCGATGTGGATCGTATTGACGAAAATACTTTTAACCGGATACTCTGGCATGCAATCAAGGGATATGATGTGCCCTATCCGGCAAGGGGAAAATAAACAGTTGTAGAGTTGTAAAGTATTAGTCAGTTGATTGAAGTTTTGGTAATATGTTCAATAATTTCATCTATTCGGCCATCCAGGTAAGATGCCATTTGCTCCCATTTGCATAAGAGCTTCAATGCCTGCTCCTGTGAAAGTTTGCGGCGAACAACCAGGCAGGCCAGGATAAATCCCCATTCCGGACAAACATGCATGTATTCAAATGCGGCCACCATGCTTTTCAGGGTAGGCACTGATCCGTTATTCCGGTATTTATACAAAACTTTCATATCTATAATTGTCTATAAAGTTAACAGCCTTGTTACTGAAATACAACTGCCGGTGCAATTTTTAGAATACGTTCTGATACATTTTTCTATGAGGGGGGGTATTTTGCTGATCTTCTTTATGTTATGTGATTTTTGTGATTTGAAAAAATCAGAAAGCTTTCTTTGGATTTCAAAGTACATACATCTATTATTGTAATTAAATATTTTAAAATGAATATCCGTTTTCATACATCAAATTATCCAACTAAATGCAATACAGGCAATTAACAGTCTTTCAAATAATCGGTCGCTCAAAAATCTCCGGTTGAGCTTGTAGGAAAACTCATCCAGGTAGTTCTGTAAATAGGAGTCATCAATATGATGGAAGTTGTTCAGAAAGTTACGTTTAGCATTGCTGATGGTGATGTGAACCCAGGGAAGCTCTTTGCCGGCATCTTTAGGTTTGATGGTTTTCGCCGTATGCTTCTTGACAACCCGGTTCAACTTGCTGTAGCTGCTAAATTTATCGGTTTTAACTCTGCAGCCTGGATCAAGACTCTCCCGGGCAATGTTTACAACGGTATTGGAAGTAAGATCCGGCATAGCTTCCATCTTGAAATACCTGCACGAATAAGCCGGTCTGCCCTTTGTTCGTTTCTTCGATCGTTTCGATTCTGCCATCACCATGACAGGTGTTTGGCTTTCACTTCCCCGACCTCGCTTCCGTTTGTACCTGCGTTTTCCACGATTTTCGGAATCTACGGTGGTAAAGAATCCCTCGTCCATTTCCGTTGCCCCGGTAAGAGCATATTGCTCATCCCTGGCACCCATGGCGGTTCGGCACTGTTTGCATTGAAATTGTTCAACCGTTTTCATCCAATAGTGTTCTGTACTACCACATTTTCTGCACTTTACGCCCACCTTGAGGCGTTACTCTCTAAATGCTTCCCTGCAGGATTGCTCGTCAGGGAACTGTTCGACAAACTCTATAAGCTTCATATTCAAAATTTTGAATTAAAGCTAAGAGCGCACAACGTAACCTATTTACGGTTTGATACATGATTAAGGATATTCATTTAATATAAACCACTTTAAAATTATTTAACAACGAAAAATTTAAAATTTTATTCCAGATTGTTAAGTGTGATTGCAATAATCACATTGGCACTTACTACAAGTTTAACCAGTATAGGGAACCAATCAGTCCCTACAATGGTGCCAGACAAGTTTCCTGATTGTATGCCAATGGGATATCGTGCTTTAGCTCAAGGGCCCAGTGCTTTATGTTATGTCCCAGGGGATCCAGATTTTTACCTTGCAATTCGTTGTGAACTTGAACCCGGATGGTGTTCATATATTGATTGCCAATCCCCATGTTACATTATTTATGAATGATAATCTCCCCAATTGACCGATTTTGTTCATTGAAGTAATATATCTGTTGAAATTAATTATGATGTCTTCAAGAATTAAAATACTATTAGGATTTCTCTTGTCAACCTCACTAATTATTGGACAAGACCTACCTGGTAATCAGAAATTGCAAGTGATTGATATATCTTCTGGTTATAATACAAATAAAACACTCAAATTATCAGATATTGCCCAATCAGTGGAATACATTCCTCTTGAGACTAAACCAGACGCTTTAATATCAAAGGTTTCTCAAGTTGCTTTATCAAATGACCATTTATTTGTACTGGATGAGAAGGTTAACAAATTATTTGTTTTTGGCAGAAATGGAAGATATATTACTACAGTTGGAAGATTCGGAAAAGGTCCGGGAGAGTTTCAAAGATTATATCATTTTGAAGTTAACCCGGACCTAAATATTATCTATTTATTTGACCTAGGCTCACATAAAATTCTAAAATATGACTATGATGGATCTTATCTTGGTCATACAAAACAACCCTTACTCGGTTTCTGGGTTTCAATGATAAACAACAAATATTTCGTCTATTTTTACCCAGATAGAAGTATTAAAATAACAAAAGGGTTTTATAAAGCTATTGTAACCGATTTAGAAGGTAATATCATTTCAAAGATTTCAGAACAACCCATTTCCAAAGAATTAAAATTCAAATCACCTTGTTCTATGCAGTCATCTGTTTTTAAACTAAATAACAAGGCATATTATTGGGAAGTTACTAGTGATACAATATTTTTTCTATCTGATGATTTTAAACTAATCCCATCTGCAGTTGTTAACCAAGGTCCAAATACTTTTCCTAAGGATAAAATGTACGATGGAAGCTTCGTTATTAAAAAGTTTTCGGAATACTCAACTATTATTTGGATGCTCCAAACTAATGAACTTCTTTTTGGTCAAGGAATCACCAGATTCAGATTAGCATCGATCCTTTATAATAAGAAAACGCAAGCTTGCTACAATGTAGCAAATAACATGAAATTAATTGAAAATGATTTTGATTATGGGCCAGGTTTTTGGCCGCTTGGCAAATTTGATGACAATACACTATACACATCAATTGATGTTATAGATATAAGAGATAAACTATATCATCAAGATATCAAAGAAGGATTAAGGGCAAAATCAAGGTTAACCAACTTAATTAGAAACAAAAAGGAATTGGATAATCCCATTATTATGATCGTAAAATTAAAAGATGAAAAATAATAGTCAAAATAAAATGTATTATTTAATAATAGTAAGCTCTACTATTATTGTCTTATTATGTTTATTTATTATAAAACTTGACTCAAGATCAAAAAATTTGATTAAAACTTACAATAATCTTTCAAAAGAGAATTCTGAGATATTAAACAACCTTAAACCCTGGGTAGTGTTCAATATTCGCGCAACGGAAGCCAAGTCAATTAAAAATCTTGAAGTATCCAATATTGCAGGTGAGAGAAGATACTTAGCAGAAATTATAAATCAAGATTATAAAATCGTATTCTCTTATACAGCTTTACAATGCGATATTTGTATCGATAGTATTCTACATGATCTTATCAGAATAGGGAAGAAAATCGGTAATGAAAATATTATTATTCTAGCTTCATACGTAAAAAAAAGGGAAGCCGCAATTTTTTTAAAAGAAAAGAATATCAATATTCCATTCTATTTTGTTGATTCTCCAAACTTTCTTAATATTGAAATAGAATAACCTTTTGTTTTTGTTATCGACAAAGAGCTTAACCCTCATGCTATGTTTATCCCAAATAAGGAAATCCCATCAATTAGCCGATTTTACTATCAAGAGGTTCTTTGGAAGTATTTTTCAATCGATGAAAACCAATACAATTCTATTTGGGAATAAGCACCTATTAAAATATTTTGATATTCTTTTGATATTTATTTGTCTTCATGTATTGATTTCTCCACATGGTTGGTCACAAGATGTGAATTGTACAATTAGTGGTATAGTTGTTGACGATCAAAATAAAAACCCAATCCCAAATGTTGATATTATTGGAGATAATTTTGGAACAACTTCGAATAGTGAAGGTTCCTTTAAATTAAAATTATCAAAACTTCCAGCCTTGATCACTTTTTCACATGTTGGTTATGAAATTGTTCAAATAAAAATAACTGATGCAAAAGAATCAATTGAAATAGCTTTAAAACCTGAAACTATACGACTTGATGAAATTATTGTATCGTCAAAACAAACTCAACTTTTAACTGACCCCGATTCCTTATATATTATAGATTATGAGATATATGACAAGTATATTATTGCATATGGTTTAGTGAATAAAAACCCCAGAAACGAAAGGATCTGGCTTTTTAATCTCGAGGGGAAAATATTGTCGTTAAGGGAGGTCGATAAGGTTGGCCGTCAAATTCGATCCGTGGGAGAAGAAACATCCAAGCCTTATTATTTATTTATGGATTGTTTTGGTGAAGTTCATTTACTTACTAAAAATAAAATTTGGCAGCTATTTATTAAAGGAAACCAAATCTGGCTAATTTATCCTACAGATTTTTCTATGTTTTTCAGATTCTTATTCCCTGTCAAAGCTTTTATCCAAGGAAAATATATTTTCGATTATCCAAATCTCTCTCACCAAGGTGATCAATCCCTAATCCCGGCTCAAAAAAGAAATAACAGGAAACTCCTTTATTGGAAATTATCTGAGCCCAAAATAAAAAGATCATTAAATCCACCAGTGTTTAACTGCAATGACTCTCTTCTTCTATTTGATTTCTCAGCAAATTATATAGAATATTATTCACCTTTTGGAAAAGTCCTCAAAAGAGTTCCCATTCGCTTTCACCTTCAAACTTTTTATGATCTCTTATTATTCAAGGATATTGGGATTAAGAGAGATTTTACTCAAAAAGTATTGCGGGATCCGATAAATAACGAATACTTTGCGTTGTTTCAAAAAAGCGGGAAATATTCACTTCATCAGATTGACATTCATACAGGGGACATTACAAAAAAGATAAACTTGCCGGAATTACCATTTGTAGAGAAAATTAAAATCTATAATGGAGTTGTCTACTTTTTATATAATCAACGGCAATATCCATACTACAAATCTCTTTATAGATTCATTCCTAAGAAGAATAAAACATTTTAACATCTAAATAATCAATCTTAATAATTTATTAAAGAAGGAATTAGAAATGCTGATTTTTGTTTAATATAAAAGTATTTGTAATCAATTTAACAACAGAATTAAACTCGCTTCTGTAATTCTCCCAATTCTGGATAATATTATAAAATTCTTAATGAATATCCTTAATCATGTATCAAACCGTAAATAGGTTACGTTGTGCGCTCTTAGCTTTGATTCAAAATTTTGAATATGAAGCTTATAGAGTTTGTCGAACAGTTCCCTGACGAACAATCCTGCAGGGAAGCATTTGTAAATGGAAAATAACTTTCCCCGGATTTTCGCAAATAATATTCCCCACTTTCAGGAAGAGAAAGGATCAAAAGTAATTTTGAAAAGAAAATTTTATACTTTTTGCTTGGTCTTTAGTTCAGCTCTTTGTTAGCCAAAGTGTTTTATCTCATTGTTAATAAGCTCATTAATCTTTCGTTGATATAATAATTTCCCGTTCCCAGTTTTTGCTTCTTTAACAATCCGTCTTTTGCCAATTCATTAAGGTATTTTGCAGCTGTTATCCTGGAAACACCCAAATCTCTCTCTATAAATTCTATTTTTGTATAAGGATGTTTAAATAAATTGTTTAATAAATCTTGACTGTAAAATTTATAATTAGTACGAAGTAAATTTTTATATTCAAATATCAAATCTCTTATTTTTCCTATTAATTCAATTGTTTCTTTTGATATTTGCTCAATTCCGTCTAACATAAATAAAAACCAATTTTCCCAGTTATCAGTTTCCCGTATTTCTTGCAACAATTTATAGTAACTTCCCTTTTTTAAAATTATATATCGACTCAAATACAGAATAGGCAAATTCAATAAATCCTTCATTACCAGATAAAGAATATTTATAATTCTACCTGTTCTCCCATTTCCGTCATAAAAAGGATGAATACTTTCAAACTGATAATGAATTATTGCCATTTTGACCAATGGGTCAAAATCAGACATTGTATCATCATTGATAAATTGTTCCAGGTTTGTCATCAATTCTATTATCTCTGAATACTCCTGTGGCGGGGTATAAACAGTTTCTCCTGTCGTTGCGTTTTTTAGTGCTGTTCCGGGAAGTTTTCTGAAACCTGCTTTGTTTTTCTCTAATTCAGATTGAATTTCAATTATATCATTGTTTGTTAATATCTTTTTCTTCGAAATTAAAACTAAACCTTTTTTAAGTGCTGAAATATAATTTTGAACTTCTTTGGCATTTAATGATTTAAACCCGCCAATATTTAATTCTGCTTTGTAAATATCATCGTGTGTAGTGATGATATTTTCTATTGCAGAACTGTCCTTTGCCTCTTGTAATCCCAATGTGTTGATTAAAATATTTTCGTTCGGGATTGTTGCAACAACTCCTTTTAATTCAGCCAGGGAACGATGGGCAGAAGCAAGTTTTTTCAAAACTTTTTTCGTCTCAATATCTTTTTCTATTGGTAATTTCTTTAACATCCTATCTTTCTTTTGTAAAGTTATTTCTATTTTCTTTACAAAGATAAGTTCTTTTGATAAGTAAATCAAATTTACTTTACATATATAATGAGCAATGATAAATCTTCTGCGGTTTCTTTACATTTTGACTAACGAAGCGATATACAAAAACTTTCATATATATTCCATATATTGAAATGTTTCTTCATCTTGTTGATCAGTGTTTTGTATATTAAACTTCGCCAATTCAGTCCCATTTACAGGACCGAAAAACCCTTCCTTTCCTGCTTTTCTTCATACTCTCACCTATCCTAACCGTTGAGAACCTGAACTTTACAAGTAAAGTTTGTAAAAAGCAATGTTTTTGACAATTTTCTTAAAATTACCTGGGTACGGGAGCCGTAATTGAAGAGTGGCAATGGGATTCACTTTTCTCCCATCCATCCTGTACCGGGCCATTTATCAGGATTGTTATTCTCCTGGGGAGATCCCGGGGTACTGCGACCGTTCAGGATCAACTTTTTCAATTCATCCTCAAGCGATTGTACAAGATCAGGATGTTGATCCCAGACATTATTCTTCTCTGAAAGATCGGTATTCATATTATATAACTGGACAGGAGGCAGATCCATTTTTTTTGCCTCTTTAGGTGTTGGGTGACTCCATCCTCCCGAGCCGGGACACATTTCAAGTTTCCATGCACCTTCTCTGATGGCAAAATATCCGCTTATAGAATGATGCACGATACCCGAGCGGACAATCCCCGATTTCCTGCCCTCAAAAAGCGGCAGGATATTGTAGCTGTCTTCGCCGGCATTGTCAGGCAGTGTGTCACCGGTAATCGCAGCAGCAGTCGCCATCAGATCATTCAGGCAAACAGTCTCCTCACAGGATGATCCGGCTTTTATCTTCCGGGGCCATCTGGCAATAAAAGGTACCCGGTGTCCCCCTTCCCAAATATCCGCTTTGGTCCCCCGGAATATGTAGCTGGGATCGTGACCGAATCTGGCCAGTGCCTGAAAATCCGCCGCAGGGGAACAACCATTGTCACTGGTGACAATAAACAGCGTGTTATCTTCGATACCCAGCTCCCTGACAGCATCCATCACTTTACCGATCATGGCATCCACTTCAAGCACATAATCCCCGTAAGGGGTAGTGCCACTTTTCCCCTGAAACTCTTTTGTCGGAAGAATAGGAGTATGTGGCGCCGGCATGGCAAAATAGAGGAAAAACGGCTGATCCGGGTTTTTCTTCACCTGTTTGCGCATAAAAGAGATGGATTGTTCCGTCAGATGCGGCAGTACTTGTTCATGTGTAAAGTCTGTACCGGTCAACCCTTTTCGCCACCAGCCGTATTTAGTCTTGCTAACGGTATATTGTTGGGGAATGGATGTGGAACGGTCATTTTCAATATACACATAAGGAGGAATATCCAGCGAAGCCGGAATAATATAGGAGTAATCAAACCCGTGATTTACGGGAACATCCGTTAAAAGCAGGGAGAAATCAACACTGTCGGGATTCTCCTGTGCATACTGCCATCCCAGTCCGAGATGCCATTTCCCTATACAGGCGGTCCGGTATCCGTTCGCTTTCAGCAGAGAAGCCACAGTCATCCTGTCAGGTTCAATCAGCGGCTTGGAAGTTCCCCACAAAACACCATTTTTGAGACGCGTGCGCCATGAATATCTTCCGGTGAGTATTCCATAGCGGGTAGGGGTACAGACTGCCGATTCAGCATGTGCATCCGTAAAGACCATACCCTGACTGGCGAGTTTATCCATATGTACGGTTTGCCAGGCCGCATTTTCATTAAGCGCCGAAACATCCCCATACCCCATATCATCCGTAAGAATATATACGATGTTCGGCAGGTCGCCTTTCTTACCGAATCCACAGGCTTTCAAAATGATGATCATTAATAAAGTCATCATGATACTGTAGAGCGTCCTTTTTCTAGTTCGACTGCGTGGAGTTTTCATTTGGGAGAAGGGATTTTAGTTGTTTATTCGTTTATAGTCATGGCCCTGGTTACTGTTTTCTACGGATTTCATCCATTCTTCCATCCAGGTAAGATTCTAATTGCTCCCATTTGCATAAGAGCTTCAGTGCCTTCACCTGTGAAAGTTTGCAGCGAACAACAAAACAGGCCAGGATAAGTCCCCATTCCGGACAAATATATATGTATTCAAATGCGGCCACCATGCTTTTCAGGGAAGGCACTGATCTGTTATTTCGGTATTTTTACAGATCCACACCGCAAACTTTTTAAATGTTTTGATAGGAGACTTTTAAAAGTTCAGGCAATTCAATTAGCAGGTTTCTCACCGTATGGGTCACTTCCAATGGCTGAAGATGTCTTGAAGATTCCATGTTCATTTATTTCATATCAATAATTGTCCATAAAGTTAGCAGCCTTGTTCCTTAAAAACAACTTCTAGTAGAATTTTTAGAATACGTTCTGATACATTTTTAACGGAGGGGGGGGTATTTTGCTGTTTTTCTTTGTGTTACGTGATTTTCGTGATTTTGAAAATTCAGATAACTTTCTTTGGATTTCAAAGTACATACATCTATTATTGTAATTAAATATTTTAAATCAAATATCACTAGCGTTGCGTCT
>Ga0190359_1002485_pt1 | contig 10935 bp, 9 predicted proteins | sample 48721823_MG_FD_161269 | JGI IMG/M metagenome (GOLD analysis project Ga0190359, IMG submission 161269) | Hydrothermal vent microbial mat bacterial communities from Southern Trench, Guaymas Basin, Mexico - 4872-18-2-3_MG | ecosystem: Environmental > Aquatic > Marine > Hydrothermal vents > Microbial...
CCTTGTTACTCTGGTAAATCCCTCGTTTGAGAGAAATTTCACCTAACAGGGTTAAATACCTGCCCAGCGCAAGGAATTTACGATAGTGTTTCTGGCCGTCATGGATAATAGCATTGAGGGAAGCATTGTCTGATGCTTTCACTTGATTGGATTCAATTTTTCACTCAACGCTAATGATTATGTGGCATTAATTACTCAATCTTTTTGGCTAAATATTAATTTTGTCTGGGTAAAGAACCTTTTCGTGGATAGGTCTGAATATTATTTCTGCTTATCTTTTGCTATCCCCCGAGAAAAAATCCTGAATGCTAAATCGAATGTTGATTCTAAAAAATCTTTATTAGGATTCAGTCGATTTTTAGAGCTTTCCCATACAACCAATCCTGTAAACAAACTCCAGACAATATCTGTAAGGGCCATGCTATGTTCGTTTATAAATTTCTTTTCTTTTATTCCTTCATCAAATAGGGAGGCCATCCCTTTTACACATTTATGAGTTAAGCTCTGTATCTGAGAAAGTAGATCCTTAGAAATCATTTGTAATTTTTCTTCCATCTGAATGTGTAAGATGTTTCGTAAGATTAAAGGATCATGACGGAAGGTATTTAATAATGCGGCTTTTAGAAGAAATACTTTTTTCTCTACTGGTATTTCGTTGTCATTACCAAGCTTTTCAATCTCTTTATGTAAAAACTCAAGGGTATCTAGATTTAGAGAGGCAAAAAGTTCATCCTTTGTTTTAAAATATAAATATATAGTGGACACGCTCAACTCTGAGGCTTGAGCGATATCTTCCATGGTAGCTGAACTAAAACCCTTCTCAAGAAAGACCTTTTTGGCAACATCCTGAATCTGCTGCCTTCTCATATCCTTTTCTCGCTCTTTTCTCTCCTGGATGCCCAATGCTTGCTATAGACCTCTTTATAAACTAAAAAGATATTTACTTTTTCTACAACCCTATACTAAATATATACTCCTCTAATTTCCTTTTTTTCTTTTGTCAAGAAAAAAATGGCCTGTTGTCAAAAAAAATAAAATGGAATAAATTTGGGTACCGTCAGTGCTTGGAAAACTGGTTCACAGTTGCACATTCTCGGCTTCCATAAAATTACTTTGGTTATTCTTCAAAATGTCTTTATCAAACCTCAATTCGCAATTTTGTGGCCTTTTAAGACGTGGATATGTTGAAAATGCAGGAGTTTTTCCATATTCTCAAATTTTCTACTCATATTCAAACTCACTCCTTTTTCAATGGCTCACTTTTAATTTGTAACTGACAGAAAAAAATCACCTTTTGATTTTTTTAGAAAGGCATTGTGAATCTATAAAGTTTTGGAAATGACCGCCTTCACGTATGAGAGAAAAATTTTTTATTTTACCAATGCTTTTTATTAAGTTATAATTAAAATAATAAATTTTACTCAGCTGCCTTCCTTAAGGGGCGTTTTGAAACATAAAAAGTGAGTAATATGAGAAAAAAACTCGATAATGATATATATAGAAGGGAATTGTCTACTCTTATAAAATCCAGCGCTCTTATCAACTCTTCACTCCAAACCACTGATGTGCTTAATTTTGCCATGAAGGCGGCAGAGGAGTTTATGGATGCCGAGGCCAGTTCAGTCTATGAGCTTGATATAGAAAAAAAAGATATTACTGTGAGCCTTGCAAGGGGGGAGAAGGGCGGGTTTATTCAGTCCAGGAGATTGAAGCTCGGTGAAGGGATTGCCGGCTGGGTTATCCAGAGCGGAAAACCGATGATGGTAAAAGATGTGAGCAAGGAACCTATATTTAGCGATCGGTTTGACAGGGAAACGGGTTTTACTACTCAGTCGCTTATCTGCGTTCCACTTACCATAAGGGGAAAGACGACAGGGGCTATCCAGGTCATTAATAAAAAAAATGGGCGCCCATTTACGCAGGAAGATAGCGAACTTTTAACAGCTCTTGCCCAGCAGATTGCGGTTGCCCTTGACAATGCAAAGCTTTATCATAGGTTAGAGAAAAATTTCAAATTAACTGCGGAGGAACTTAAAGTAACTCAACAAAAACTCATTAGATCGGAACGTTCAGCAGCGATAGCCAATCTTGTGCAGGGAATTGCCCATGAGGTGAGAAACCCTATTATGTCCATAGGTGGTTTTGCAGCGAGGATGAAGGCTGAGTTAGAGATGAATAATAAATTCCAAAAATATCTCGATATCATTCTTAGTGAGACCACCAGGCTCGAGAAACTCGTTCAGGATGTAAAAGAGATTGCAGAAATGCAGACCGCCTATCTACAACCGGAAAATATGAACAGTCTCTTGTCCAATGTTATAGAGGATTTTTCGCCGATTATAGCCAGGGAATCCATCCATGTAGAAACAGATATTGAAGAGGGTTTGCCTACCATTACCCTGGACAAGGCACAGATATCAAGGGCATTGAAAAATATTGTCCAAAACAGTATAGAAGCTTTGCCTACAGGTGGTACTCTTAGGATTACGGCACGGGCGGTAGAATCTAATATCCGAATAGCAGTAGAGGACTCTGGTATAGGCATAGATGAGGATGAACTTGACTCCATCCTTGATCCCTTTGTCACTTCCAAGACAACAGGTGCGGGGTTAGGTTTGACTATGGTCTATCAAATTTTAATGAATCACCAGGGGGAAATTAATATCAAAAGCAGGGGTGGCAAGGGAACTGTAGTAACCATTGATTTGCCGCTAAACCCTGTTAGATGATTTGGAAGGGGCTTTAAACCCATGACAAACTTATTGGTTCTTTCACCCCACTTTAAATGGCGAGACCTTCCATCTAACAGGGTAAATCTTAAAACTGAGATGGAGGGATAAGAAATGAAAGGGAATAGGGGACTAATGCTCCTGGTAATTGCCCTTATTGCAGGTGGGTTATTGGTATTTTATTATACCTATTTTGGCAGTAAGAGTAAAAAACAACCAACCTTTCAGGGGGAAGAAAAAGTAAGGTCTGAAGAGCTTGCAAAAAGCTCTACAGAGACAAAAAATATACTTGCTCAATCAGCGCCCCAGGAAAGACTCGAAGAAGTTGAGGGCAAGGCAATGAAGGTTGAAGATGAATGCCAGAAGATGGAGAAGGACCTTCAGGAGTTTTTCACATATCTTGATACAAAAGACTATATCAGGGAATTAAGAATAGGGGAAGGCACATTCAACCATTTTATAAAAATCATTCATGCCTTATCCTTAGATCCTCCTATTCCAGCGGGAGAAGGTTTAAATTATGATATGATTATCAATAATATCTATCATTTTTATAGGATATTAGATTTGAAGGATTTGAAGTTTATAAAGTTAATCTTAAAAAATGAAGCAGATACTATGGAGATTAATCTTGCATTATTTTACAAATGGCTCATGTCGAGTGATGAATGTGGTCAAAAGGATGGGATTCCCCCACCATTGGACACCTTATACAGATATGCCGGGTTTTTGGTAAATTCTATCGGAGGAAGATCCTATTTATTTCGAAGAGAAACAAGATTGAGACTCCTTTTGTACTATTACAGTTTGTTGATCATACATGAGGCTGATAAAAAAAAGATGAACAATTTTGGGGTCGACATTACCCCCTTTTTGGAGCCATTAGCTGAAGAGATTGAAAATTATAAATTTCTCTATTTCCGGAAGGAATATGCAGGTAAATTAATTAATCTTAAGGACTATTACTTAAAGAAAAGGAAAGTTTCCTGAGATTTTTCTAATTCATATCAAGATATGAAAGGGTTGATTCCCAGAATTTTATATCATTTTTTAGTCTCTGATAAAATTTGCTATTGGTAATGGCGATGCCACCTATTTCTGCTGAGGCCAGGATAAATTCTATATCTTCCTTATCATACTTTCTTTTATCTGCTGAGTAGAGCCTTAACTCTCCAATAACATATCCCTTAACAAAGATGGGGACAGATAATATTGATACAATGCCTTCTTTTATCGCCTCATCTCGGTACTGTATATGTTTATTTGCAGCAATATCTTCTATAAAAACTACCTTTCCCTTTACTACATCTGGCATACTCTTATCTGCATACAGAGGTCCTTTTTGAAGATATTTATTGCTCAACCCTCCTGAGGCAGCCATTTCTAACCTGCCAGTTGTTTCATTTACCAGGAATATGCAACATCCCTTAATATGCAAAATCTGAATAGTTTTCTTTACCACAGAACCCAGGACACCATGTGAGTTCAGATCATATAGTAGATCTCGAGTGACTTCGTGTAAAATCTTAAAAAATTCAGTAGATTTTTCAGTGTTAAAGGTTTCCTTGGTGACGGTTTTGATCCCATATTTGTTAATTCTCTTTTGATGGACAGGCTCTATGCCTCCTTTGTTGAAAAGCCTGGTAAGTTTCTCCTTCTCTTTTTCGTACATTCTGGCATTTATTATAGACAATCCAGCCATTTCACCCAGGGCAGATGCAAATTCGATTTCTTCCTCAGTAAATGACCGAGGGGAGGATGTATAGAGTCTCAACATTCCAATAACTTTGTTGTGAATCTGAACGGGCACGCTCAAAACAGAGGCAATCCCTTCTTCTGCCTTTTCTTTCCGATACTGAATCCTTGGATCGTTTTGGGCATCAATAATCAAGACTGGTTTCCCCTCTAATACCTCTGGCACACTTTTGTCCGCATCAAGGGAGCCTTTCCGAAGATATTTTTTACTCAGGAAACGGGATGCAGCTAATTCTAAATCGTTGGTCTTTTCGTTCAAGAGCCTAAGGCTGGCGGCCTTTAATTTCATTGCTGGAACGATCCTTTTCACAATAAGGCGGAGCACCTCTTTTGAATCAAGCACAGAGAGAATAGACCTCGACACCTCATGGAAAACCCGGAAGTATGCAATTTCTTTTCTTACCATTTTTCCTCAAGATAGTATTGGGAATAATTTAAATATATAGTAAATGTTTTTCGAGGTCAAGAAAATAAGAGTGTAACAGGGATTATTATGATCAGGACAAGTTGCTTTAAAGATTCAAAGGATAAAGCACATACAGTAAGCATTGCAAGGAACGATTTTCCCTGGCCTATGAAAGGATACAGATTTGAGAAATATCCTGATCTGATGCCATCTTTAAGCCTTCTTATAGAGTGGAGGGCAGGAAAGATAACGGAAGAGGCCTACACAAAAAGATATTATTTGCCTTTTATCTGTATTAAATGTATCTCTTTTAAAAATTGTGTAATCGTTCACCAATAATTTTTCAACGGTGCCGGACCAATTTCCTCCAGGTAATATCTATAGGGAGAGAGGAAGGTTGCCAAGATTTCATGGTTTAATCCACGTTAGAAGGAAATGTAAATGCCTAAAGTGACAGGTAAAAACCCTGGTGATCTGCCCGTTGGTCAGGTGAACGCTTGTTAGGGAGACTCACCTTAGAATGAGAAAAATAAATGAAAAAAGAAAATTACAGAGACAGGGTAACAAAAATAATCAAGATTCTCGAAAAGGAATATCCGGATGCCAGAACTGCCCTTACTTTTAAGAGCCCTTTGGAGCTTTTGGTATCGACAGTCCTTTCGTCCCAGTGCACAGATGAAAGAGTAAATAAGGTAACCAAGGCGCTATTTAATAAATACAGGTCTGCAAAAGATTATGCTCGGGCAGATCTTACTGAACTGGAAAATGATATTAGATCTACTGGATTTTTTCGAAATAAGGCCAAAACCATCAAGGCCTTCTGCACCACTCTATTAGAGAAATTCAACGGGGAAGTACCAGACAACCTTAAGGACCTGGTATCTCTCCCTGGGATTGGGAGAAAGACCGCAAATGTTGTGCTTACTGAGGTATATGGAATCCCTGGTATAGTCGTTGACACCCATGTTCTGAGGTTGAGTAAACTCATCGGGCTGAGTAACAACAAAGACGCCACCAAGGTAGAATTTGATCTTATGGAGATTGTTCCCAAAGAGAAATGGAGGCTCTTTTCGAATCTCCTGATATTACATGGACGGGCTATCTGTATTGCAAGAAGGCCAAGGCATCAGGAATGTAAGATCATTGATTTCTGTGAAGAGGGAATCCGGTGGAAAAAACACTCTGGTGAGCGTAGGGTTACCAGGAAAAATGGACTAACAATATGATCCAGTTTAATGCATTGCTCATAGCATTCCTTGCAGTCTTTGTCTTTCAATCGCTGTTTCAGCTTGCCTTAAACCTGGTTAATATCAGCTACTTGCGCCGGCACGAAAATCATGTCCCCCGCGTCTTTCAAGACACAGTAGATAAAGAAAAATTCTCTAAGATTATATCGTATACAGCAGATTCTACCAGATTTAGCCTTATTGAAAAATTATTTGATCAGGCGTTATTACTTGTCATTTTATTGACTGGCTTTTTGCCCTGGTTCGTTGAAATAATAAATACCTGGCACATAGGCTTTATAGGTGGGGGGCTGATCTTCTTTGCGGTTATTATAATCATTGCTAATCTGCTTGATATTCCATTTGATCTCTATGGGACCTTTGTGATCGAAGATAGATACGGATTCAATACCAAAACCATTAAATTGTGGATCATAGATTGGATTAAGGGTATGACTATCTCATTTATTCTGGGTGCTATCATTATCTTTTTTCTGTTGACATTAGTGTTCTATATCAAAAATGCATGGTGGTTTTTCGCATGGATAGTTATTTCGGTGTTTGAGTTATTGATTATGTGGTTATATCCGGTATTAATTGCTCCGCTGTTTAATAAATTTGAACCAATTGCCAATAAAGAACTCGAGGATAAGATCGCTATCCTCATGGGGAAGGCAGGGCTTGCAGTTAAAGGGGTGTTTCAGATGGATGCTGGTAAAAGGAGTAAACACACCAATGCCTATTTCACAGGAATCGGCAGAATTAAAAGGATTGTTCTGTTTGATACCCTCTTGGCATCCCACCCTGATGAGGAAATACTTTCAGTTCTTGCCCATGAAACGGGTCACTGGATGAAAAAACATATTATCAAACAACTTGTTTTATTAGAGATACTGTCTTTGATTGGCCTATTTATTGTAGCAAAATTGGTTAACTGGCAGCTAATTTACCAGACATTTGGTTTTCAGGAACAAATTACCTATGTTGGCCTGTTTCTCGTTCCTGTCCTTTTAAGCCCCCTTGGCTATTTTATGAGGCCTGTAGGCTCAGCCATCTCAAGAAAATATGAAAGGGAAGCCGATGACATTGCTGTTAAATTAATGGGAACAGCCGGACCGATGAAAAACGCCCTGATAAAGCTTAGCGCTGACAACCTGGCGAATCTGGCACCGCATCCACTTTTTTCCTGGTTCAACTATTCACACCCTCCACCGGTCGAAAGGATAGAGAGGCTTGAAAATATGATGGAAGATGTTTGAACAGCTTCAAATTAGATATATCTCTGCACACGGAAAGAGAATATTCGGTATCTTGGCGATTTAATAGCATGTTCCACTATCGGGAGAAGGTCTGCCTCATCCAGATCTCCACACCGTTGCAGGATATCCTGGTGGATCCTCTATCGTTTGATGATCTCTCACCACTTTCTCCTGGCTTTGCAGACCCAAATATCCGAAAGGTTTTCCATGGAGCCGATTATGATATACGCTCTCTGTATAGAGATTTCGATATTGAAAAGTGAACTCTCTCTTCGACACCCAGATTGCGGCAAGGTTTCTTGGGATCAAGGAAACGAGCCTTGGCCACCTCCTCAAAGAGAGGTTGGGAGTGCTTGTTGAGAAGAAGTATCAGAAAAGGGACTGGTCAGAGAGGTTATTCATCCCTTTTTTGAATGACGCTCATGGAGGTGTACGATGATCAAATCGACCGGGGCATGGGCATAAGTTTTCAGAAAGGAAGGCCGTTTCTTGCCAACGGTTGAACCTAACGGACATGACTCAGATAAGAAATTTCAGCATCATCGCTCACATCGATCACGGTAAATCCACCCTGGCTGATCGTCTTATTCAATATACCGGCCTGGTCAGCGAACGGAAATTCCGGGATCAGATCCTGGACACCATGGACCTGGAAAGGGAAAGGGGCATCACGATCAAGAGCCAGACCGTGACCCTCCCTTATACTGACAGGAGTGGCCAGGACTACGATCTCAACTTGATCGATACGCCTGGGCACGTGGATTTTTCCTACGAGGTCAGCCGCTCCCTGGCCTCATGTGAGGGGGTGCTGCTCCTGGTGGACGCCTCCCAGGGCATCCAGGCCCAGACCCTTGCCAATCTTTATATGGCCATGGAGCACGATCTGGTCATCATTCCGGTCATCAACAAGATCGACCTCCCTTCCGCGGATGTGGACCGGGTCAAGGATGAGATTGAAAACGAACTGGGCCTGGACTCAGACCAAATCATCCTCTGCTCTGCCAAGGAAGGGATCGGCATTGAGGCCGTTTTCGAGGCCATTGTGAAGCGGATCCCGCCTCCTGCCGGGAAAGAAGATAATCCTCTGACCGCCTTGATCTTTGATGCAGACTATGATCCCTTCCGGGGCGTCATTATCAGCTGCCGGGTCTTTGACGGGAGCCTGGCCCCAGGGGACATCATCCGCCTGATGTCTAAAGGCGCCGCTTACAGAGTGGAGGAGGCAGGATACTTTCGCCTGAACAGGGAACCCCGCGACAGGCTTTCTGCCGGAGACGTAGGTTATGTCATAGCCGGCATAAAGACCGTGAGCGACACCCGCGTGGGGGACACGATTACCCTGGACAGCCGGCCAGCGCCTGCAGCCCTCCCAGGCTTCCAGGAGGCAAGGCCGGTCGTCTTTTCTTCCATATACCCGATTGCCTCCGACGACTATCACTCGCTTGCGGAGGCGCTGGAGAAATACAAACTCAATGATGCGGCACTGACCTACGAGAAAGATTCATCCGCAGCCCTCGGCCAGGGATTTCGATGCGGTTTTCTTGGACTCCTACATCTGGAGATTGTGCAGCAGAGGCTTGAAAGGGAATACGATCAGTCCTTTATCATGACCGTTCCAAGCGTCCAGTACCGTTTCACCCTGGAGGATGGCCATTGCCTTTCGGTAGACAATCCACAGTATTACCCAGATCCCATTGTCATCAGGGGATCTGAAGAGCCGTTCATTCAGGTAAACATCCTGGTCCCGGAGCGCTATATGGGGGCGGTGATGAAGCTCTGTCTGGATCGCCGGGGCGAGAATTCCCGATTCACCTATCCTTCACCCGGGCGGATCGAGATCCGCTTCGACATGCCCCTTGCGGAGGTCATCGTGGATTTCTATGATAAGCTTAAGTCCGTTACGCAGGGATACGGATCTTTTGACTATGACTTCATCGGTTACCGCCCCAGTGATCTGGTGAAACTGGATATCCTGGTCAACGGTGAGAAGGTCGATGCCCTGTCGATTATCGTCCACAAGGATCGGGCCAGGGATTGGGGCGTGCGTGCATGCGACAGGCTCAAAAACGAAATTCCCAGGCATCAATTCAAGATTGCCATACAGGGTGCCATCGGCGGGAAGATTATTTCCCGGTCCACCGTTTCCCCTTTTCGTAAGGATGTCACGGCCAAGTGCTATGGTGGGGATATCACCCGGAAACGAAAGCTTTTGGAAAAACAGAAAAAAGGGAAAAAACGGATGAAGATTGTCGGGTCGGTCATGATCCCGCAGAAGGCCTTTGTGGCGGTTCTGAAATCGAAAGAGGAGTGAGATGAATCGGCCGGGCCTGTATATCCATGTCCCGTTCTGCCGGACAAAATGCCCCTATTGTGATTTCTATTCCGTTACCTCCCTTTCCCTGGTCCCGGCATGGCTGGATGCCCTTCAGCGGGAAGTACTCATCTACAGGGAGCGTTTTGCATCCTTTGACTCCATCTATCTGGGCGGTGGAACACCTACAATCCTCGGATCCAGGGAATTGGCCCGGTTAATGGGGACCCTTTTTCGGGATTTTTCCTTCTCACAGGACCCGGAGATCACAATTGAGGCCAATCCGGACGATATTACCAAAGAGAAAATAGCCCTGCTTCGGCATCTCGGGTTCAACCGGATCAGTCTCGGGGTCCAGTCCTTGAATGAGAAAGAGTTGCAATTTCTTAAAAGACGTCATAGCGCAAAACAGGCCGAAGAGGCCATAGAAGTGATCCGGGCCTCCGGCTATACAAACCTGGGCATCGATCTGATGTACGCATTGCCCGACCAGGATGAATCGGTCTGGATGGCCACCCTGAGACGAATCGTAGGGTACAATCCAGCCCACATCTCCTGCTACCAAATGACCATCTCCGAGGGGACGCCCTTTTACAGCATGCTTGGACAGGGACGCATTCAAGCCCCCGGTGAGGAGCGGGAAAGGGCCTTTTTCCTTCTGACATCCGCCTATCTGGAAGAAAATGGATATGTCCATTACGAGATTTCCAACTTTGCCCGGGAAGAGAAGACCATGTCCAGGCACAATATCAAGTACTGGCGCCATGTCCCCTATCTGGGGCTCGGGCCGTCGGCCCACTCTTTTCTGAATGGCATCCGGTGGTGGAACATACGATCCGTTGACGGATACTGTCAGGCCCTTGACTGTGGAAGAACGCCTGTTGAGGACCGTGAAAGACTCACGGAGGAGCAGGTCCGGCTTGAATCCCTGTTCCTGGGTTTTCGAACAAGGGAGGGCATCAAAAGGAAACTCATTGAAGACAGCCCCGATTCAGGCAGGGCCATCAGGGAGATCCAATCAGCAGGTCTCGTCACCCTTGAGGGAGACCGGATCGTTCCGACACGGGAGGGGTTTATTCTGGCGGACAGCCTGCCCCTCCTCTTTTCCCATTAGGCCTTCCGGACACCTTTGAACGATACCAATTCATCACTCTTCAGATTTTAGATAATCACTGTCTTCTTTATGATACTGACAGCTTCCTCAGGAGTGTCCACGAGGCTTAATAGGTCAAGATCTGATTTTGATATG
>Ga0190359_1002486_pt1 | contig 10931 bp, 7 predicted proteins | sample 48721823_MG_FD_161269 | JGI IMG/M metagenome (GOLD analysis project Ga0190359, IMG submission 161269) | Hydrothermal vent microbial mat bacterial communities from Southern Trench, Guaymas Basin, Mexico - 4872-18-2-3_MG | ecosystem: Environmental > Aquatic > Marine > Hydrothermal vents > Microbial...
AAATTTCCCGAATCCTTTTAATTCACATACCACAATTAATTACACCATTCGGGAAGAATCCGAAGTATGTTTGTCAGTTCTGAATATGTCCGGAAGACATGTACGCACTCTGGAACAGGGCAGAAAGGGGGCAGGCAGATATTCAGTAAGCTGGGATATGAAGGATGATAACAATCTTACTGTAGGTTCCGGAGTTTATCTTTACAGCCTCAAAATTAACGGGAATTATAAACAGGTAAGAAAAATGATTCTTATTAAATAGGGGATCTGAAATGGAAAATAAAAGGAATATTATTGTTCTAACGGTATTACTGAACTTTTTTTTGTTTTTAAGTGTTTACAGCCAGGCTCCTGTTTTTAAGACCCACATTCCTTCGGATGCAGGCGGAACAGAAGGAATCTGCGTGAAAATAATCCCTCCGCCGGTTCAGCGTTTTCCCGGCGGAGCCCCTGTGGCAGTTTATGTTGAAGGCGGCACAAAGGGAGACGGACTTGACGGAACAGGGCTTAAGCTTGAACTTGAAGGGTTCGTTGAGATTTATTTTAATTTTCCGGGCAGCGGGCGCCTGGAAGATGCAAGCGGAGGTGAGTATGATTTAAGAGGTCCCGAATGTCTGAAAGCGCTTAGGGATGTTATAAAGTTTGCATCAGGAGAACTTGCTGATAATAGCGGTAAAAATCTTTCGGATTTTCTGAAAAAAGTTGATCCTGATTACAGTAATGTGGGGCTCATCGGGTTATCAAACGGCGGCAATGCTGCAATAGCAGCGGCAGGTATGTTTGGAGACCAGTTAAGTTCCCTATCCTGGATTGTTAATTATGAATCACCAGTAGGAGACGGTATGCCCACATGCGATGCAGGCTCAAACGGAAGTTCAACAAATCCCTCGGTAAATCCTGCCTATAATACTGAAACAGGCGAATTTGACCTTTCTCTTATTGCATGGGACGATACTGTTTCAATCAACAAAAACCACTCTTTTGTAAACTTGTGTGAAATGCACGGAGGGTTATATTTTGATGTCAATAAAAACGGAGTAGTTGATGAGGGTACGGATTTTATTCTGGTTCCCTTTGTTTATCAGATAGGTTCGGATTACAAGGCGTTTTATTCTGTCCGCATAATGCAGGAAGCAGTTGGACGGAACTTGATTCCTTCCACACCTCCTTCTCACATACCTACGTTATCTCAGACAGAGGAATTCTGGTTTTACAGAAACGGAGAAAACTGGATTGAACAGGCTGTACAGAAAATTCCGGATCTCATATTTATAGTAGAAGCTTCGGAAACAGACCATGCACAGTCAGCACCGGATCATCCTCATGTGCTGATCCAGTATCAGGGGTTCTGTGATGCAGGCTGCCGTTTTGTGAGACTTAATCCTGACAGAACATACGTAGAAAAAATTCTTGGCTTTTCCGCTTCGGACGCTGCTGATAATGATGCTTTTGCATGCTTTACTCACCAAAGTGTAATCACAGGGCTTCAACCGACGAGAGCAGGCGGATACCCTATTGCAGTAACAGTAAAAGCTGCAGCGTGTGAAGCAGCTGACAGAACATATTACAATAATACTGATTATCAGATTGATGAGGTTATATCATCGGTTGATCAGACCGGATCAATTCCCAATACAATACAACTTTTTCAGAACTATCCAAATCCATTTAATCCAAGTACAACATTTAAGTTTACTTTGAGCCGTAAATCACAAGTAGAATTAAACGTATGCAATCTCCTGGGACAAAAGGTGGCGGTTTTAAGAGAAGGAATTTTTAATGAGGGCGAGTATTCCGTGGTATGGAATCCGCAAGGGGTTTCATCAGGTGTTTATATTGTCAGATTAAAGGCTGGCACACAGATTTTTACAAGAAAAGTCATATATTCCAGATAGAAAGCAGAAAATTTAAATTTTGAGGTTGTGCGGACAAGAATAATTTTGTAACCCGGAAAATTTAAAATGTATTTAATTAATTGTAGTGTACTTTCAAAGTGTAGCTAAATTTACATGTATGTCTTGATCTAATATAAAAATAATTGATAATTAGATAAATTAATAATGTTTATTAGAAATTCTATCTTGATTTGAACTGATAATTTATGTAAGTTTCGCTGTTCAATTTTGAGCCTGTTTTTGAATGCTTCTGATTTGATTTGGTTTATGTTGTGTTTGAAGTTTTTCCTGAATAATGAATTTATTTGCAGCAGTTCTTTGCTTTGCCTGTTTTAAAGCAAGTTTTTCCTTGCCTGTATTTGCTTGTCAAATGTCTTACATATCCGGCAGGATACTTGTTTAATATCAAACAATTAATAAGGTATTATTAACAGATGAAAAGAATCGGTGTTTATGTCTGTCATTGCGGCGGAAATATTTCTGAAGTTGTTGATGTAAAAAAAGTTGCCGAAACTGCAAAAGAGCAGGGAGAAGTTGTCCTTGTCAGGGATCATGAACACATGTGTTCCGAAACAGGACAAAATCTTGTTATCGAAGATATTAAAGAGCACAAATTAGACAAAGTAGTAATAGCTGCTTGCTCTCCTCAGTTTCAGGGACCTACATTTAAAGCCACTCTGGAAAAAGCCGGATTATCTCCCTATGTTCTGGAAATGGCAAATATACGCGAGCATTGTGCATGGCCCCACTTCCATGATCCTGACCAGGCAACTGAAAAGGCAAAAGGCCTGACCAATATTGCAATAGCAAAAGCAAGACTTGATGAACCCTTAACAAAAAAGAAATTCCCTATCGGTAAAAGAGTGCTGGTTGTTGGAGGGGGTATTGCAGGAATACAAACATCCCTTGACCTGGGAGACGCAGGATTTGATGTATTTCTTGTTGAGAAAAATCCTTCAATCGGCGGAAAAATGCTCCAGTTGTCCAGAACCTTCCCAACTGAAGACTGCGCTGCCTGTATCCTGTCGCCAAAAATGGCAGATGTTGTATCAAACGAAAATATTCATTTATATTCATATACAGAAGTTAAAGACATCAGCGGATATCTTGGTAATTATGAAGTTACATTAGAAAAAAAAGCCACATATGTTGATCCTGACAAATGTACAAGCTGCGGACTATGTGCAAATGTATGTCCAATAAAGGTTCCGAATGAAGTTGACGAAGGGCTTTCGGAGAGAAAGGCAATTTATCTGGCTTCTCCAATTGCAGTGCCTCATTCCTATCTGATTGATGATAATGTCTGTATAAAATGCGGCAGATGTGTTAAGGTCTGTGACCCTAAGGCCATTGACCTTGAAAGCTCAGGTGAGCAGATTAAACTTACTGTTGATACAATTGTTGTAGCCACAGGATATGATATATTTGATGCGCACCGTAAAGCTGTTTACGGATACGGAAGATTTGAGAATGTAATAACTTCATTAGAGCTTGAAAGAATGATTGTTCATTCTGCAGAAGGTAACCCGCTTCGGCCTATGGGTAAAAGAATTGCTTTTATCCAGTGTGTTGGCTCAAGAGACGAGCAAGTAGGAAATGAGTACTGCTCAAGAATCTGCTGTATGTATGCAACAAAACTTTCTCAGCTTGTTAAAAGGTCGGATCCATCAAGAGATGTATATGTATTTTACACTGATTTAAGAGCTTACGGTAAAGGGTTCGAGGAATATTATAAAAGAGGGCAGAACGAGGGTGTAAAGTTCGTAAGAGGACGACCAGCTGAATTAATAGAAGATCCTGAAACGAAAAAAATAACTTTAAGAGTAGAAGATACATTAACAAGATCTTTAATTGAATCGGAGTTTGATCTTGTAGTGCTTTCAGTAGGTCTTGAGCCAAACAAGGGAACGGAAAAAGTTGCAGATATGCTCAGACTTGCAAAGAGTCCGGATGGTTTTCTGCAGGAAGCACACCCCAAATTCAGACCAGTTGATACTCTTACAGACGGAGTTTTCCTTGCAGGAACAGTGCAGGGTCCTAAAGATATTCCTGATACTGTTGCACAGGCAAGCGCAGCAGCGGCCAGGGCAATAAGGCTTATGAACAAAGGTGAATATGATGTTGATCCTGTAATGGCTTTTGTTCATACTGACAAATGTGACGGATGCGGTCTTTGTGTAGAGCATTGCCCCTTTAATGCAATATCAATTGTTGACAGAAAAACAGACGATGGGTCGTCTTCTAAGGTTGCTGAAATTAATGAGGCTATGTGCAAGGGCTGCGGCAGTTGTACTGCATACTGTCCTCTGGATGCACTGGATCTTCACTGTTATACAAATGATCAACTGCTTGCAGAGATAGAAGCTGCACTTACCGATAAAAAAGAAGGTGACTACAGAGTTATTGTTTTTGCTGATGATATGACTGCTTACAGGCTTGCCGACAATGTAGGGACAGCTAAAAAAGGCTATTCGCTGGATTCCCGTATAATCAGAATTCCCAGCGGCAGCAGAATTACTCCTAAATTAATGTTAAAAGCAATCAGCCTTGGAGCAGACGGGATTCTTTTTGGTGAGAGTGAACAAAAATCCAATCCTTTTTCGCACAGCGTGGCCACAATCCAGGAAAATGTATCAAAAGTACAGAAAATATTAGAAGAGTACGGGATTGAAAAGGACAGGGTGCGTCTTGTACAGTTTGTAACAGTTATGCTGACCGGATTTGTGAACAACATTAATACTTTATCTGATTTTGTAAGAAACCTGGGCCCGGTTCCTGAAGATGTAAAAGAAAAACTGGGTAAAACAATTGACGAAAAATTATTCGGATAATATTATGGCAAGAAAAATTGTAATAACATCGGAAAATGTCGCTTTCTTAAAAAAGATAAGCGAGTTGTCGGATCAGGTAATAACCAGGTGCGATCAATGCGGAACATGCTCAGGAAGCTGCCCGATGGTTGAAGAGATGGATATAACTCCTGCCCAGATAATGAGGATGGTTCAATTGGGGCAGAAGGAAGTGATGGATACAAAAGCTATGTGGATCTGTGCTTCATGTTTCGCGTGCACAGTCAGATGTCCCAGAGGTCTTGATGTATCAAAGGTAGCAGAGGCTTTACGACAGGTTAAACTCAGACAAGCTATTGATTATATTGATGTTAACGGAATTCCAGACGAGGAAATGGAAAGACTCCCTCAAATTGCAATAGTAAGTAGTTTCCGAAAGTTTACAGGATAAAAAATGAAGATACCATATTTCCCAGGCTGTACTTTAAAGACAACTGCAAAGAATTTTGAAATTTCCGCTCTCGAAGTTTCTAAGGTGCTTGATATTGAACTTGTTGAACTTCCAAAGTGGAACTGCTGCGGAACAGTAACATCTCTGACAGATGATGATCTTATGCACCATCTTGCTCCTATACGAGATCTTATAAGAGTGGAGGAGATGAATGAAAGCGGATTAGTTGATAATGAGTACAGAGTGGTTGCTTTATGTACTATGTGCTTTAATGTGCTTAAAAGATCTAATCAGAGAATAAAAGAACGGCCTGATGAGTTTAAGAAGTTAAATGATTTTATGTATCTGGAAAAAGATTATCAGGGGAAAACAGAAGTAATCCACTACATGGAGCTTTTAAGAGATCTTGATTTCAGCAAGGTTTCTGAAAAAGTGAAAAATCCTCTGAAAGGTCTTAAAGTTTCTCCTTATTACGGCTGTCTCATGCTTCGCCCAAAAGAAGTGGGCATTGATGATCCTGAATCTCCGACTATACAGGCTGATCTTTTGGGTGCAATAGGTGCTGATGTAATTGATAATCCGTTTAAAACAAGATGCTGCGGAAGTTATCAGACAGTTCGTGATAAATATACAGTGGCTGAACTTGCATATGATATTATTACACGCGCAAGAAAGAACGGCGCTGAAATGATTACATCAAGCTGTCCTCTCTGTCTTTTTAACCTTGCTGACAGGCAGAAAGAAGTTATGGAATTACATCCGGAGTTTGAACCAATGCCTGTGCTCTATTTTACACAGCTTATGGCTTTGGCATTCGGTCTTGATGAGAAATATTTCGGATTTGAAGATAATTTTATAGATCCTAGGCCTCTTTTAAGAGAAAAGGGCCTTTTAAAGTGAGAGGTAGTTATGGCTGAGAAGAAAATAAGCTTAATGGATACTGTAAAACAGGCAAGTAAGGGCGTAATTTCAGGTATTGATAAGAAAGATGTTGAACACTGGGTGGAGATCTATTTCCTCGGTAAAGCTTATCAGGTACCTGCAGGCCTTACAATTATGCAGGCTCTTGAGTATGCAGGATACAGGCTTATAAGAAGCTGCGGGTGCAGAGCAGGGTTCTGCGGTGCGTGTTCAACTGTATTCCGCCGTAAAGGTGAATACAAACTTCAAACTGCGATGGCATGCCAGACAAGAGTGGAAGACGGTATGTACCTTGTACAGATCCCGTTTTCTCCTGCTGAAAAACCTCTGTATGATATTGAAAAGGAAAAATACGAAGCTTCTGTATTCCTGAAATATTTTCCTGAAGTTGCGAGATGCGTAAGCTGTAATACCTGTACAAAAGCATGTCCCCAGGATCTTCAGGTTATGGATTATGTGCAGGCTGCTCTTAAAGGTGATTATAAACAGGTTGCAGAACTCTCATTTGAATGTATTCAGTGCGGTCTTTGCGCAATAAGATGTCCTGCTGAAATTGTACAGTATCATGTCGCTCAGTTTGGCAGAAGAATGTACGGTAAGTACGGAATCCCGAGAGAAGAGAATACTGAAAAGAGAGTTAAGGAGATTAAGAACGGAGAATTTAATAAGAAGTTTGAAGAGATTATGAGTTTAAGCGAAGAAGAACTTCGCAGTGTATATACTGAACAGCAGAATACCAGAGAAGTATATTGAGGAGGCTCTATAATGGCCGAACTTGAATTTGTCGGTGGATATCCGACTTACATGCGTGAATCAATAAAAAAAGTTGAACAGACACGTAACAGAAGAATTGGAAAATTAGTGGATCAGATGACGCCTAAGGAGAGAGAAGATATCCTTAACCTTTGTCATCCTGATTATGCTCCGGGAGGCAAGCGGGAGCTTAAAATCGGGCCAAATAAAGGAGATATTGTTCCCAATGAAGTAGCGGATCTTCTTGAAGCATACCCTCTTGTCAATCCTGATAAGATTGATCTGTCTGTTGTTGATTATGATACAGATATCCTTATAATCGGCGGCGGTCTTGCGGGAACAAGTGCCGCGCTGCTTGCAAATGACAACGGAATACCTGCAGACAGAATTCTCCTTACAAACAAACTGCGCCACGGAGATGCAAATTCAATGATGGCTCAGGGCGGAACTCAGGCTGCGGACAGACCCAATGATTCGCCTGTTCTCCACTACATTGATGCAATGGGTGGCGGACATTTTACAAACAAACCCGATGTGCTGCGCGCACTTGTTGAAGATGCTCCGGGTGTAATAAAATGGCTTGAAGAACTGGGAGCGCTTTTTGATAAAGATGAAAACGGCAATTTTGTAGAATTAACAGGCGGCGGTACTGCCAGAAGAAGAATGCACGCATGTGCTGATTATACTGGTATGGAGGAGTTAAGAGTTATTCGTGATGAATTCAGAAACAGAAAGATTCCTGTGCTTGAATTCTTCCCTGCAATTGAACTCTTAACAGATGAAGAGAATAAAGTTGTAGGTGCGATTCTCTGGAACATGGAAACAGATGAGTATAAAATTGTAAGAGCAAAAGCAACTGTTCTTGCAACAGGCGGATTCGGAAGACTTCATATCAGGGGGTTCCCGACAACTAATCATTACGGAGCCACTTATGACGGACCTGTTATGGCGTACAGAACAGGCGCCAGGTTGAGAGATGCAGATACTGTGCAGTATCATCCCACAGGCGCTGCTTATCCTCAGCAGATTATAGGTCTTCTGTTAACAGAAAAACTCAGAACAAGCGGGGCTCAGCCTGTTAATAAAGACGGGGAGGAGTTTGTATTTCCGTTAGAACCAAGAGATGTTGAAGCTGCCTCATTTATCAGAGAGTGCTATATACGGGAAAATGGTGTTAAAACTCCGACAGGTATGAAAGGTATATGGTTAGATACTCCTTTGATAGATATATTAAACGGTCCGGGTGCTACTGAAAAAGCATTCCCTGCAATGGTGAGAATGTTTCAGAGATTCGGAATTGACATGATTAAAGATCCTGTACTTGTGTTCCCCACACTTCACTATCAAAACGGTGGTATTGAGACGGATCCTGAGGGTTCAACAAATATTAAAGGATTATTTGTTGCAGGCGAAATTTCCGGTGGTGTGCACGGCAAAAACAGGCTTATGGGAAATTCCACTTTAGATTGTATGGTATTCGGCAGGAGAGCAGGTGTGCATTCAGCAGAATATGTTAAAAAGGGAGTGGATGTAGGACAGCCCGGATTAAAACACGTTAAAAAATATGTTGACGAATTGAAGTCTGCAAAAATAGAGACTGACAGAAAGTCTCCTCTGCTTCTTCCTGATTACAGGGGAAAAGCAGCTCTTGCAAGAGGAATAGATATTTTTTAAGTAGTTTTAATTATTCGGAAAAATTAAGATATTTCAAACAGGTGTTGCTCTGTTAATTGGGCAACACCTGTTTTTTTTTGAGAAAATGAGCGATTGTGATAAATTGATAATAAAATATTTTAATATTGATAAGAATGACCGGATTTTATCAGAACTGTTTCAGAGAAGAATAAAGAAATGATAATTTGCTGATAAAAGAGAGTCTGGTTTATTAAACAGATTACATACTGCAGGATAATAAATATACGGAATTACGGATTTATCTGGTTTTTGATTAAGAATTGCAGAAAATAGTTCATGCCAATAAAATTAATTACATATCTCAAACGTTTGCAGTAAATAAATAACAATAAACTACTTGACAATGAGCAGATTAATTTTTACTTTTAACAAGACAATAATTACATTATAGTACTTAAGTAAATAATGTATCCGTATTAAAATTCATGTCAAATTTCAATCCAAAATGGAAGAGGTGATATTGGCCATGGAGGGTTGGTTTAGTGTTTGAAAATATCATAAGTTTAAAAATGTTCAAATTTCAAATTATATGGAGACGAAATGGGAAAGCGTGAAACAGCGCTGGTCATAGTTTTAATTAATTGTATTGTAAATGCTTATGTGTTATTCGGGCAGAGTGTTAAACAAATTACACTTAAGCCTGTTTATCAGTTTAGCGGGATTGGTGCAGAGCGTAACAGCCAACTATATTCTCCATCGGATTTTATTGTAACAGATAACAATGAAATAGTAGTTTGTGATAAGGATGATAACAGCATTGTAATCTTTAACGAGTATGGTGATTTTATAAGAAGATTCTGCAGTACAGGTCAGGGCCCTTCGGAACTAAATCATCCTATGCGAATCGGAATATTGGATAACAACCTGGCAGTTCTGGATTGTAATAATAATCGTGTCCAGATATTATCAATAGATGGGAAATATATACAATCGTATCAGGCTCCGCCAATAACATCATTATATTTATCCGGTTCAAGAATCGTATTTACGGATGATGGCGAATATTATTTTAATCCGGGGTCATATGATTCGGAGAGTCTTATTATACAAAAGTATTTAGATAAAGGTTTAATAAAGGGCTATGGAAAAATTTACGGAAGTAAGAAAAATTATCTTGATTCAGGTAAAAAATTAGTTAAAAAGGGCAAAATACCCGATGTTTATAAAAACAGAGTATTTCCTGTAGCCACATCAGAAAAATATGTTTATTGTATTCATTGCTCTATACCTGTTATAAGAATGTTTGCTCCTGACGGAAAAGAATTATGGGTTAAACATTTAAATCTACCTGAATGTAAATTGATAAAGAAACTGTGGATTAAAGATAATAAAGAAGCACCTGCTAATGTCACATATCGTCTGAATTATTGGAAAGATGCTGTAGTGACAGATGATGATAAATTGCTTATGTTATGCAACATTGATGATAGAATGGTTATGTATGAAGCGGGAATGGATGGAACAATAAGGAAGTGTTATTTAGGGGTGAATGATAATATTGCAATGATTTACGTTAAGGGAGAGAATTTATGGGTGTTTGGCAGTGATACCCATAAATTTTATAGATTTAAATTAGAGAAATAAAAATAGTCCTATTATCAGATACTACGGTGTATTATTACTATAAAAAGTTACTGAAATATTTTCTCTCTATAATCAGTTACGTGAAAGAAAAATGAGGATTCAGTTTAAATTCCTGATTTAAATATTTCATTACAGGCTATGAATAATTAAAATTATCAATGATAAAAAGGATCACGCCGTGAACAGAATACGCATTAAAATCATTGTTGTAATATTAGCAGTGACTTTTATAACCGGCACTTTATTCTGCAGGGATAAAAAATATAAATCATTTAACAGATATTTTACTTTTGTTGATACAATTTCTTTTGATATCGATTCTCTACTAATTGGCGATATCAGTGATGTTATTGTGTTGGCAGAGGAAAAGTACGTTATAAGAGATCCTGTAACATCCTCTGCTTTCTGGATAGACAGAGAAAATAAAAAATACAAAAAACTTTCTTTTGAAAAAGAACTGCCAGGTGTTGCTAATGAAGTGCTCGCTCTGTACAAAGACCCTCATAATGGTTTTTGGGGAGTTATATTAAAATATTATTTAAAATTTGATGAAAACGGGAATTTGCTTTCCCATTACAGAAACGACAAATATTATGTGTCAGATAAATTTTGTGTTGATTCTCTTTGTAATCTGATTATTTATTGCAGACAGGAGAGATTTAAAGATAATTATTTGCTCTATTATGATTTAAAGAATAATGATATCAATATAATGATGAAACTCGGGTTTTCAGAAAAATATAAAAATGCAATAAAAAGATTTATTGGAGGAGGGCTTTTAATTGATGCGGATAATTATTTATATGCAGCTAATGCTGTTGAAGATAAAATCTTCAAGTATGA
>Ga0190359_1002489_pt1 | contig 10930 bp, 8 predicted proteins | sample 48721823_MG_FD_161269 | JGI IMG/M metagenome (GOLD analysis project Ga0190359, IMG submission 161269) | Hydrothermal vent microbial mat bacterial communities from Southern Trench, Guaymas Basin, Mexico - 4872-18-2-3_MG | ecosystem: Environmental > Aquatic > Marine > Hydrothermal vents > Microbial...
ACCTCCATACCACCCACAAAAAAAGCCCTAAATCATTAAATTTAGGGCTGGGGTAAAAAGCAAATATATGTTAAATTGTCCTTTTTAAAGGACAATTTTTATTACTTATTTGTCCACTTTTGGGGAATCCGTTATTATGTGCCACGTATCTGAAAAGTATATCGTACATCCAGAAATACAGTATCCAGAAACACAAAATCCTCCTTTTCAAAAGGAGGATTTATTGAGATTCTTGCCATTCTCAAAATCAAAAATTATTTACTTATTCCTCTATCTTCTTAGAATCCCCTTTTATTCCATACTTATCCATTTTCCGGTAAAGCAGGGACCTGGGCATGTCAAGAACCTCAGCGGTTCGGGAGACGTTCCAATTGTTTTGTGAAAGAGCGTTGATTATAAAATGTTTCTCAAAACTCTTTTTTGCCTGTTTAAATGTCTTTGGCCCTGGGTGATCGTTCTTGACCTGTGGAAGTTTCAATAATTTGGCCACATGATTACGGGTTATCCTCTGAGCATCAATTAAAACCGTAACTTTCTCTGCAAAGTTTCTGAGCTCACGAACATTGCCGGGCCAATCATGAGAAAAAACAAGAGCCTCAGCACCAGGGGTTAACTGTTTTTTCACAATATTATTTTGTGAAGCATAAATTTCCAGAAAATAATAAAACAGAGGTAGTATATCATCCCGCCGGTGTCTTAATGGAGGTATTTGAATCTCTATAACATTTATTCTATGGTAAAGATCTTCTCTGAATGTGCCTTTTACCACCATTTCAGGAAGGTTCATATTGGTAGCAGTAATGAGCCGTACATCCACTTTTTCCACTTTATCAGTACCAATCCTTGCTATTTCACCTGTTTCGATTGCTCGAAGAACTTTTGCTTGAGCAATAGAAGAAAGATCGCCTATTTCATCCATAAAGAGTGTGCCGTTATTTGCCCGGTGGAATTTTCCTTCCTGACTATTTACAGCCCCTGTAAAGGCACCTTTGACATGTCCGAAAAGTTCGCTTTCTATAAGAGTATCAGGAACAGCAGCACAATTGATTTCAACAAAAGGATATGCTGATCTCTTGCTGTTTATGTGAATAGCACGCGCAACAAGCTCTTTCCCTGTACCGCTTTCCCCGGTAATCAATACAGTTGCATCAGTCGGTGCAACTTTGTCAATCAACTGGTAAACCAGCTCAATCTCAGGGCTGGCGCCAACCATCTTATATGTTTCCCTTGCCTCAGAAAGAAGAATCTCCTTTTCCTTTTGAAGAACACTTTTTTCAACAGCGTTCCGTACTGTAAGGAGAACTCTGTCCCTCTCAAGCGGTTTTTCCAGCCATTCGTAAGCACCCAAACGCGTGGCTTCAACTGCTGTTTTAATGGTTCCATGACCTGACATCATTACTACAACAATAGAGGGTTTGATGCTAAGTATTTGTTTGAGAATTTCGAGCCCATTAATCCCTGGCAAAAGTAAATCCAAAAGAACAACATCAAAAGAATCTTCCTTAACGTATTTAACAGCATCAGAACCATTGCCAACCCATTGAACAATATAACCTTCGGTGGAAAGGATATCGCTTAAAACATCGCCCATATCTTCGTCGTCATCAACGACAAGAATTTTGTTTTGTAAAATCATATTTCTTGTTTATAAACTTTTAACTCTAAAATTGCCTTTTGAACTTTTTTCTTTAGACCAAATTTTCTTGTACCTCAAATTTATCTTTTAACAGGTATTGTTAAAAAAACTGTGGTTCCGATTCCTTCTTCGCTCTCTATACGTATTGTTCCATTATGATCTTCAACTATTTTCTTTACGATTACCAGCCCCATTCCTGTTCCGCCGGCGGATCTGGAGAAAAAAGGCTGGAATAATTGACCGAGATCCTCCTGAGAAATACCGCTGCCTGTATCAGAAATTTCAATTTGAACAAAATCTGATAAATTTCTGTAATAATCTCCTGGCAATTTTTGTACCAAACGTGTTGTAATAGTTAGAACACCTTCACTACCCATTGCAGTCAAGCTATTGCTTATCAAATTTTGAACTGCAATAATAAGCTGTGCTCTATCGACGAAGATATTGGGAAGATTGTCTGCAAAAGATTTTTTTACCTGAACTTTTGACCCAATTTTCAAACGAAAATCTTCTAAAGATTCTGTAATGATTTGATTAATTTCCACTGATTCAAGCTGGGGTTTCTCGATTCTAGCAAATTTAAGAAAAGCATCGGTCATCTTTCGTAAACGATCCACTTGCGCGATTATATACTGAAGATACTTCTCTGATTGATTGTTTACATCGGGAGCCTTTCCTCGTTCTATCTGAAGCCGCTGAGCCGAAAGCATTAAGGTAGACAAAGGAGTTTTAATTTCGTGAGCTAATTTCTGAGCCATCCCGGCCCAGGCAACAACTCTCTTGGAATCTACCACCTCAGTAATATTCCTGATAGAAACCAATCTGCCGTACTCATTGGTTCTTCCATATGACAAAAGCGTAATGTTAACAAGTAAATTTGAAGGCAGTCCATCCTTGAGGGCTGTAATTTCCTTTTCAATAGAAATTGGCTTGCCCTGATAAGATGATTTTATAAAGCCTGCAACTTCTTTTAAATGGGTTCCGACAAATATCTTTTTATAATGAGTCCCAATCATTAATTCTCGGGCTTTTCTCAAAAGTTGTTCCATTGTTCTGTTTGAAGAAATGACATTGCCTTTGGAATCAAGAGCCATCAATCCTACACGGAGTAAATCAAATACAGATTCCAGCTCTCTATTGATTAATTTCTGGGATTTTTTAGTAACAAATAGAACAAATGAAAACCCTGAAAGTAGAACACCCAGAAGAAGACCGTAAGCAAGCCAGTTCCATGAAATACGATGAAGTACAGCAAACTGCTTTTCCAGACCCATAACAAACGTACCAGCAGGCCCGGTAGCCAAAAGCAACTTATCTTTCCCAAAACCCTGGCTAACTATACAATTGGAGGTTGGAATCCGAAGATCGCGATTGAGGTATGCTAAAAGATTCATTTTCCGATCCAATATTAAAATAGCACCGCGTCCTCTGAATTCGCCTGAGAAAATTATTTCTTTCTCGCCGTCATTATTAAAATCGGCAACTGCGCTTTCGAGAGGACAAAACTGAGTAAATTTTCTGGAGTATATGGTTTCGAGATTATAATTTCTGAATTCAATTGTACCATCGTTCCAGCCCACAAGCACATCGTCTTTTCCATTCTTATCAGCATCCAGAAAACTCAAATAATTGGATGGATCCTTGGCCATATCTATTCTTGGCCCAAAACTGCCAGTTGCAGGATTCCATAATGCTATAAAATTATTTTCTTTTGGAACTCTGTGGTTTCTGAATAAAGCAACTATTTCTCTCTTCCCATCTTTATCTAAATCCTGGGCAAAAAGATCTATATTAGAAAATTCACCGCTAACAACCTGAGGTTTTCTCAAACAGTGACCTAGTGAGTCAAGAACCACTAAATAGGTATGCATATCATCTGTCCCATTAACCTTAACTCCACCTCCATTTGCAGGTGAAGCCGATCCAAAAAGAATTTCTCTTTTTCCGTCTCCATCGATGTCGTATAATATTAGTGTGCGTGGAGGAAAACCAGTACGGTACTTCCACAAAAATTTTTTGTTATGTATGTCAAGTGCATAGATACCGCGCGGCTGAAAACTATAAGTAGCCTCAATAGAAACCAAAAGATCCTGCCAGCCGTCTCCATTTATATCCATAACACTCCATACATTTGCATGAGCATCCCACCTCTTGTTTCCTGCCGAAGAAGCGGCGCATAAAAAAGAATTCAGTATTTTCCCTTCAGAATCAATGATATGAAGATAGGTTGATTGAGATTTAATTTCCGATACGAATATTTCTTTTTCCCCATCGTTGTTTACATCATAATAAGAATTTGAAACTATTATACCCCCGCTTCTGTAGAAATTCGTTTGAAATCTCACAGCCTGAGGGTGAATACCCTCCATTACTATGGAGTTAGGCGTGGGAGAATATTCAGTAACTAAAGAGCATTTAAGCAAATTATCAGAACCATCTCCTTTCAAATTAACTGAAGAAAGCTGTTCCCTTACATATTTGTTGAGCTTTGGAAAAGCCCGGATTACTACAAATTTATAAGGCAGATGGTTGATATTTACTCTGGATAGATCTATTGGAGGGAGTTCTTTCTGTCCGGAGGATTGAGCGTAGAGAAGTAAAAATGGGAAAAAGAAAAAATAAACAAAGGCATAAAAAATAAAACGCGTTTTCATGAGGTTATCCTCCATTCTTAATTTCAAGAATTTGACATCTTAAATCACTAATAGGAGGAAATAAAACTCTTTTAAATATTGTTAGTAGAATATAATAAAAAAAAGCGGGATTGTCGAGAAAAACTTATGAATATGCTGAAGAGACAGAGAATCATGCAAAAACGACTGGAGTATTTAATCAGTAAGGATTTTATACAGATCTTCATCAAGCGCAGCGCTTAAATTAGAAAGTTGACAAGAGATTGGTTCTGTTCCTTATTTCTTTCGATTTTTTTAGCCAGAATGTTTTAGTTAATTTTTAGAGAGATTCCTATTCTGCAGAAGTTTTAGATATTAGAAAAATGCCGCCTTAATTTTTAACTGGAGTTTGTGAGAAAGAAGTAAATTTGTGGCAAGAGATTATTTAAAAAATGCAAAGAGCAGGCCAGCAATTACAGTAACCTGACCAACCCAGAATATGAACATCCATTTTATAATATCTGCACGGATGTGCTCAATTTTATTGTCAAATTTGGTAATTTCTTCAGTAATTCGTTTATCCAATTTGGTAATTTCTTCAGTAATTCGTTTATCCAATTTGGTAATTTCTTCAGTAATTCGTTTGTCCAGTTTGCTGATTTCTTCAGTAATCCGATTATTGACTTTACTAATTTCTTTGCTTAATCTCTGCTCAAATTTGTTTTCAACAAATTCCAGTACATCCTCTTTTTGATCCCTCTGTGCCTGATTTAAAAGATGAATCAGGCTGTCTACGCCGTCATCTCCAAGTTTATCTTTCAGGGGTTTTTCTACTGTAACAATTGGCATAGCTTTCTCCTTAAATTCCTGAGTATTAAATTTAATGATTTAAATATAAATTGCAAGAAAATAATTATACATTCCCTCCTCGTTCCCAAACATCAGTTTGGAAACGAGAATGGAATTTTTAACAAGTTCAATTCCTCTTATAGTTACCCCGAATTAACGGATAAGCAATGTTTCCTACTCAAGCCTCATTCTATTTAGATGATAAATAATAGCTATAAATCGATCTCTTATCCGTTAAATCGGGGTTACTTTATTTTTGAGTCAATGCGTAATTAAAATTTCCCAAAATTTCTATTTTTCCATATTGACATTCTCATTAAATTATAATATCTTTTATCTCATTTGCAGGAGATAAATTTTAAGGAGGATATTCATGGAGAGTAATCTGTTCTGGTTTATTCCATTTGGTTCGATCCTCGCTTTAATTTTTGCATTTGTCTTCTTTAGACAGATGAAGAGGGAGAGCGAAGGAACAGATACAATGGCTAAAATAGCATATCATGTGCGCAAGGGTGCCATGGCCTATATAAAACAACAGTATAAAGTAGTGGCCATTGTATTTCTAATAATTACAATGACATTTGCCTTTCTTGCATATGGTCTTCATGTGCAGAATAACTGGGTATGGGGGGCATTTCTGACCGGCGGATTTTTTTCTGGACTTGCAGGTTTCTTTGGAATGAAGACTGCCACATATGCCTCTTCTCGTACTGCAAATGCAGCAAGAAAGTCTCTAAACAGCAGTCTGCGTATAGCATTTAGGAGTGGTGCAGTAATGGGTCTTGTTGTTGTTGGACTTGCACTTTTAGATATCTCTATATGGTTTATCATTTTGAACAAGTTTATTGGCAGTGCAGGAGGAGAAGGCCATAAATTAATGATAATAACAACAACAATGCTGACATTTGGGATGGGAGCATCCACTCAGGCTCTGTTTGCAAGAGTGGGGGGAGGAATATTTACAAAGGCGGCCGATGTGGGAGCAGATCTTGTAGGAAAGATAGAGGCAGGAATTCCAGAAGATGATCCAAGAAATCCGGCTGCAATAGCAGACAATGTAGGAGATAATGTTGGTGATGTAGCCGGTATGGGTGCGGATCTATATGAATCGTACTGCGGCTCCATTCTGGCAACTGCTGCACTTGGTGCTGCGGCATTTATGTCTGAGAGTGCAGTACAGTTTAAGGCAGTAATTGCTCCAATGTTGATTGCCGCTGTTGGCACGATTCTATCGATCATTGGAATTTATGCAGTTCGTACAAGTGAGAAGGCTGATCAGAAGCAGCTTATGGGATCACTGAACAGAGGAGTTACTCTCAGTTCAGTGTTGATAGTTGTCTTTTCTCTTTTAATATTAAAACTGCTGAACATACCAAACGCATTGGGCATTTGGGGATCGATTATCACAGGACTATTTGTAGGGATTGGCATAGGCAAAGTAACCGAGTACTATACCTCACATTCTTTTAAACCAACTCGGGCCATAGCAGAGAGTGCCAAGACAGGTCCTGCAACCGTGATTATTTCTGGATTGGGTACAGGCATGCTTTCTACAACTTTTCCTGTTCTCTTTGTAGTAATAGGTACAATACTCTCTTTTCTTTTTTCGGCAGGATTCGATTTTTCCAATATGAGATTGGGTCTCTATGGCATAGGAATAGCAGCAGTTGGCATGCTCTCCACCCTTGGTATAACTCTGGCTACCGATGCATATGGACCAATAGCAGATAATGCCGGAGGAAATGCAGAGATGAGCGGCCTGCCGCCAGAAATAAGAAGGCGTACAGATGCATTGGATGCACTTGGAAACACGACTGCTGCCACAGGCAAGGGATTCGCTATTGGATCTGCTGCATTAACAGCACTCGCACTTCTTTCTTCTTATATAGAAGAGATTAAGATAGGAATGTTGAGAATTGGAGAGAATGTATTAAGTTTTGGAAATGGAGAGTTTGTCAAGACTGCCTCTGCAACTCTGATGGACTTCATGAGATACTATGAGATTAATCTTATGAATCCAAAAGTTATCGTTGGAGTGTTTATTGGATCGATGATGGCATTCATGTTCTGTGGTCTTACGATGAATGCAGTTGGAAGGGCAGCATCGAAGATGGTCGATGAGGTGAGAAGACAATTTAAAGAAATCAAGGGAATTCTGGATGGGAGTGTAGAGCCCGATTATGAGAGGTGTGTGGAGATTTCTACAAAAGGTGCCCAGCGTGAAATGCTCCTGCCTTCTCTTCTGGCTATTATAGTACCGATAATAATCGGTGTTGTATTTGGCGTGCCTGGAGTCATGGGCTTGCTTATTGGTTCCCTGTCGTCGGGGTTTGTACTTGCAATTTTCATGGCAAATACAGGTGGTGCATGGGACAATGCCAAAAAATTTATTGAAGAGGGCAATCTGGGAGGAAAGGGATCGGATGCCCACAAGGCAAGTGTAATTGGCGATACTGTTGGTGATCCATTCAAAGATACCTCAGGACCCAGTCTGAACATCCTTATCAAGTTAATGAGCATGGTCTCAATAGTCATGGCAGGTTTTATTGTTGCGTTCCATTTATTATGATTTACAGGGTATCCCCCGAACTAAAAAGAGTTGAAATCAGGTGTGATACCGATGCCATCACTACCAAGCTATGGCATCGGTATCCAACCTCTTAGCTGAAACTTGAAAAATAGAGGCCACTTCATTTATAACGATTTATTGTGGTTTTTTGGTTTGAAATATTGTATATTTAATCATTAATTATAAAAATCTCACCGGAGTATTAAGATGAAATTTACACGATTTCTAAATACCGAGTGTATTGAGATAGGTGTGAAAGCAGAGAATAAGGCCACTGTTTTAAAGGCAATAGCAAAGACTGCAAAAAGAAGCAAGATAGTAGAGAAGCTTGATGAGGAAGAAATTTTTGATGGATTTATGGAGAGAGAAAAACTGGGCTCTACAGCCATTGGCCATCGGATAGCAATTCCCCACTATACATCTGATAAGATATCGGATTTTGTAATTGGGATAATCACTATTCCAGATGGGGTAGATTTTGAATCTTATGATGGTGAGAAAACATACCTCTTTTTTTATATAATTGCTCCTCAGGCCAAGAGAAATGAACATCTGGGAATTTTAAGCAGTGTATCCAGGTTTCTCAGGTCTGAGGAGAATGTGGATGAGATTTTATCATGTAAAACACCATCTGAGATTCAGAAGATCATCTCAACCCATGCTCAGGTAAAAAAGAGTATTGAGAAAACCGATTCTTATAACCTGTTGACTATAGTTGTTCAGATAGAAGATAAGTTTGAGGATCTCATAAATATATTTACAGAAACTGATGGTTGTTCTATTTCGGTTATTGAAGCCAACAATGCCGACAAATATCTCTACTCCATGCCTCTTTTTGCAACTTTATGGAAGGGCGAAAGAAAAGATTTTAATAGAATCATTCTTGGTGTTGTAAAAAGGACACAGACAAACGAACTGTTACAAAAGATAAACAGTGTAATAGACGAATTAAAAAACAGACCTGGAATAATAGTATTTGTTCAGGACATATTTTATTCTAATGGTCATCTGGAACTTTAACAGATTTGTATGATGGAACAGCTCATTAATCCTCTGCCGACTCTGTTTATTGTGGGAATAATCATAATTGTCGGCTTCTATTTTGGTCGAGACATTAGATATCTTCGGTTGCCGTCGATCATTGGATTTATCATTCTTGGCGCCCTTTTAGGCCCCTCTGTCTTAAATTTGCTGGATCATTCTACTCAGGAAGAGCTGTCATTTATAACTGAGATAGCTTTAAGTTTTGTCGCATTGAGCATAGGTCTGGAACTTCGGTTCTCATCTATTAAAAACCTTGGACGCGGTATAGTTTACATTATACTATTTGAATCATTTGCAGCATTTTTGCTTGTACTGATTGGAATCTATCTTTTGACCGGCAATATCGCATTAGCAATTTTGTTTGGATCTGTAGCACCTGCGAGTGCACCAGCAGGAACAGTGGCAGTCATACAGGAGTACAGAGCAAAGGGAAGTCTTACAAAGGCTCTATATGCTGTGGTCGGATTTGACGATGGACTCGCAATAATAATATTTGGCTTCAGTGCAGCATTCGCAAGGATTTTATTAACAGGTGAGGCGTCAAATAACATCTGGATGAAAATGTTTGTTCCATTAGTTGAGATTTTTTTCAGCATTGCCATCGGTATAATTCTTGCCATGGTGCTTTCTTTATTCTTAAAAAGAGCACACTATATTGGTGATATAGTGATTCTTGTGTTTGGATTTATATTCATATCGAGTGGAATCTGTAAGATATTTCATTTTTCTTTTATTTTAATGAATCTGGTGGTTGGAATGGTTTTGGTAAATACTCAGCCTAATTCTTTAATAAAGAGGATACATGAAAGGCTTCAGATATTTTTACCCTTTCTCTTCATTCTATTTTTTACACTTGCAGGATCAAATTTGCATTTCCGCACATTACCGTCTCTTGGTTTAATAGGAATCGTATACATAATAATGCGTTCTATGGGAAAGTTTGGGGGTTCGATGTTGGGGGCTCTGTTTGGGCATGTTGATGAGAAGATAAAAAAGTATATTGGGCTTGGAATTCTATCGCAGGCAGGGGTTGCCATTGGACTGTCGGTTATCATAAAGGATGAATTTCAGGGATTGGGCAAGGTTGTCGAGGTCGTGAACGGACAGGCAATACATAGTGGTGATAGGATTGGTACAATCATAATCACAACTATTATGGCAACATGTGTATTTTTTGAAATAATAGGCCCCATACTGACAAAGATCGCCCTGCAGAAGGCAGGCGAGATAAACTTAGAGAAATAAATTTCAGGAGATAAAATGGTAAAGATAGAGGCTTCAATTTTATCTGCGGATCTTACCCGTCTGGGAGATCAGGTGAAGGCCGTTGAGGAGGGGGGAGCCGATGGGATTCAAATAGACATAATGGATGGAAGATTTGTACCAAACATAACATTTGGAGCGAATATAGTGAGGGCCATACGGGACCTGGTCAAGTTCACGCTCGATGTACATCTGATGATATTTGAACCAGAACGTCATTTGAGTGCTTTTGCAGATGCTGGAGCAGACAGGATAATAGTTCACCAGGAGGCCTGCGGCCATCTTCACCGCATTCTCAATCAGATTCGCAGCCTTAATGTGGAGGCTGGTGTGTCGATAAATCCTGGAACTTCACTAAATGTTCTTGAGGAAGTCTTTGACTCGGTTGATATAATACAGATTATGACGGTAGATCCAGGATGGGGGGGACAGGTCTTTTTAAGAGGACAGCTCGATAAAATCAAAAGGCTCAAGGAGATGCTCAATAAAAAAGGAATCGAAAAGCCGATTGCCGTAGATGGCGGTATCGATACTGAGACTGCACCACTTGTAGTAGAGGCAGGAGCAAGTGTGCTAATTGCAGGATCGAACATCTTCAACAAGAAGTCAACACCTGCAGAGAACATAGCCGCACTAAGGAACAGTTGTAAGAGTCTGTAGTTGGAGATCGGTTTGGAAAGAGGTTCAGCACTAATAACAGGTGGTGCAGGGAGATTGGGGAGAGAGATTGCCCTCTCTCTTGCAGATATGGGGTTTGATATTTTACTTCATTTTCAATCATCTAAAAAAGATGCAGATGAACTCAGAATTATTATTGAGAATAGGGGCAGGAGGTGCTGGATCATCAAATGCGATTTTTCCGATATTGATCAGCTCAAGAAGATGGCTGGTGAGGTCTTTAATATCCATCCCGAATGTAATCTACTGATAAATAATGCTTCACTCTTTGAAAGGGCA
>Ga0190359_1002490_pt1 | contig 10929 bp, 10 predicted proteins | sample 48721823_MG_FD_161269 | JGI IMG/M metagenome (GOLD analysis project Ga0190359, IMG submission 161269) | Hydrothermal vent microbial mat bacterial communities from Southern Trench, Guaymas Basin, Mexico - 4872-18-2-3_MG | ecosystem: Environmental > Aquatic > Marine > Hydrothermal vents >...
TTCCTGAGGCGAAGGCTATTGTCGGCGAGGTGGTATCACCGCTGGCTCGAAATATCGAACCCATAGCCTCATTGACAAACAGTATTATGATAATCACGAAAAATATGCGAAGATACGGTATTCCCAACCCGACCACCTCAGGACTTGCTTTCATAAAGACCAGCAAATCAGGCGCCGCAATAAAACCGACTATTCCCGTTATCAATCCGGCGCTTATTGCCATAATCAAACCCTGGCGTGAGAAATATGAGGCGTCGTCTTTTTTATTTGCACCTATGGACCTGGATACAATCGCAGTCAGCCCGATAACGATAATCGAACTGATCGCGAAAAGGGTCCAGGTTACGATCATCGAACTCATAATGGCATCTTGCTCCGGCGTCCCCAGATACCCGACCCAGAAATAATCGGTTATATGAAGGCCGAATTCGAGAGCCATCGAGGCCACTACCGGCCAGGCCAGCTTGAATATGGTCGAAAATATCGGCCCGTCTGTAATATGCTCGATTTTTGCCATACGATTACTCTGAGTTGATCATCTTTATCGGGATACTTTTTGCTCGCTTATCTGAAAACAGATTACGATGAGGTGTCTGTATCTCTATTCAAAGGAAACTCAGTCCCAGGAAATTACTTTACTCTTCGCGTTTTCTTGAACCAATTCAATAAAATCGGGATAATGATCGGAAATGAGATCGAAATTGTCAAATGACGACCAGCCCTGCCCGGACATGGCCATGACAAAAAAGGCCAGGGCTACCTTTGGATTGACAAACGGCCCGAAATCGGCCCCGGCAAGCTCATTGGTACCCTCGATAACCAGTCCGTCTTCCAGTATTCCACATTTTGCATTTACTTTCTCAAGATTCTCGGCGATCTCATTAAACGGATCGATTCCCCATTCAGAAAATTCCCTGACCCCCCTGATGATCGATGTTCCCGGCCCCAGCGAAGCCATCACCGCCATAAACGGGATATCCTCGATCAGCGCCGAGGCCTGTTCACCGGCCGTTTTGCGGACCTTCAACTCCGCGCCCTTCAATGATACCGTTCCAAATGGAAGTTCCCCAATCGTCCTGCGTTCCGCTATGGAGGGTTCGATTCCGCATCCCTTCAGATAATTATTGAATTTTGTCCGGACACGATCAAGCGGGATATTTTCAAGCTTAATGCTCTTTTTGTTCAGGACCGCAAGGGTCATCAGGGCCGAAATCATATCCGAATCAGGGGGCAGTTCGATCTCAGCCTTCCGCAATGTCGATGAGGCCGCAAGTTTTATTTCCTGTTTATAATCGACCCCGGTGGTCCTTATCTTTTTGCGAGGATCGACCGGATCCTGTTTTATTACCGGTTTGGGCCTCTGTATTTCGATCCTGCAGTTGAATCTGTCAAAATAATTTTGAAAAGTGTCATCGGTAACCTTGATCTCGCGGATAAGAATCGATCTTCCCGAAACCAGCCCGAACATCAACAGGCAGTTTTTGAGATACGAAAGCGACGACATAATCTTGATCTCGATCGGAAATTCCGTCCCGGTCCTGAAAATGATCATGCGCGAATCTGCTTCATGAAATATGTCTATTCCGTTGGCATTGAGAATCCCGGTAATACTATCGACTATATCCTGGTTGACAAGCTCGGAATATTGAAGGCTGCATGAACGCTTCATTCCCGCCAGCATCCCGAGTATCAGCGACAGTGTGAAAACGCCGCCCTTGTATTCAAGCGCGCCGTCATCGGGAATATTGATTCCATCACCACCTTCTACAATGATATCCGACTCATTTCGTGTCAGGCTGACACCCAGTTTCTGGAGAAATGCAATGGTTCGTCCGGTATCAACACCTGTCCCGGCATTTCTTAATATGGTTTTTCCCTTGGCCAGTGAGGCCAGCATCAGGGCCGATTGTGTGGCCCGATAATCACCTGAAAAAGTGATGTATTGAGGTATGATTTTTATAGGATAAATTCTTGTCGTCATATTTTTTTCGATCACATTTCATCGGGCGCTTCAATGCCCATCAGGTACAAACCTTCCTGTATAACGATTTTCACTGCCTTGACCAGGGCCATGCGGGCCGAGGTCAGTTCCGCATCATCGGAAATAATTTTGTCTATTCGTCCCGTTTCATCTTTGCGTTGATAGACCTTATTAAAGGCGCCGGCCAGATCCAGCAAATATGAACCGATCAGATACGGTTCATAATCGCGCGCCGCATCGGTGATAACCTCCGGGAATTTATACAACAGGTCAATCACCCGGTGCTCCTCGGATCGGTCAAGTAATGAGTAATTTATATCAACGGGTACATCTTTGCCATAAATCCTCAAAAGCGATGCCAGCCGCGCATGAGTGTACTGAAGATAGGGTCCGGTTTCCCCTTCGAAATTGAGAACCACATCCCAGTCGAAATTTATATCTTTCATCCGGCGGGCCGACATGTCCGCAAAAAGAACCGCTCCGATACCGATCTGCCGCGCAGTTTGTTCGATCGTATCCAGATCAGGATTTTTCTCTATAATTTTTTCCCTGGCCAGTGTAATCGCTTTTTCGATAACATCATCCAGCAGAATGATATTTCCCTTCCGGGTGGACATCGTCTTATCATTGAATTTGATCCACCCGAATTCTATATGCTCCAGATTTTGTGAACACCGTTTTTCGGGCGGAACATTTTCCGCTTCTTCCAGGAGTTCGATCACCTTGAAGACCTGCTTAAAATGATCCCTTTGGGCCGTCCCGACCACATACAGGGCCTTGCGGAACCTGAATGTCTCCCAGCGATACAGCACTCCGGTGATATCACGGGTGGCATAAAGTGTCGCCCCGTCCGCCTTGGATATAATGCACGGCGGCAGACCAAACCTATCCAGATCGACGATCAGAGCATCCTGCGATATTCTTGTCAACCCCGCCTTTTTCAAGCGCTCGACAACCGCCGGCATCTTGTCATTATAGAATGATTCGCCGGTATAATAATCGAAATGGATCCCGAGCATCTTGTACGTTTCCTTAAACGCATCCAGCGAAACCTCTTTGAACAGGTTCCACAGATGTGCCTCATCATGCTCGCCCATCTCCAGCTTCTTGAACGCGGCCCGGGCCTCATCGGCAAGGACCGGGTCTTTCTCTTCTTCCTTATGATACTTTACATATAAATCATACAGCTTGAGAACGGCATCGTTTTTCAGATCATCATGCCTGCCCCATTTCCGGAAAGCCACAATCATCTTCCCGAACTGCGTTCCCCAGTCGCCGAGATGATTGATCCCGACCGACTTATAACCCAGCTTGTCGAAGATTCGATAGAGCGAGTGCCCCAGGGCGGTCGTCCTCAGATGCCCCACGCCAAAAGGCTTGGCGATATTGGGAGATGAAAAATCGATAACGATTTTTTCTCCTTTGCCTTCTTCGGAAGAACCGTAATCCTCATCAAGCTCGAGTATCTGTGGAAGTGTCTCCTCCGCCAGGGCCTCGGTTTTTATCCGGGCATTGTTAAAACCTCCGGCGGCGGAAAAGCTCAGATGCGCATACTCCTCATGTTCGGCAACAAACTTGTTCTCCGCCTTGGTCAGGATTTTATTTACTTCAACCGGATTTTTCCCAATCTGCTTGGCTATCTCAAATAGCGGCAGGGCAAAATTCCCCATATCCGGCTTTTTGGGCACTTCTATTTTTTCATACAGCCGGACAGAATCGAACAGGTATAAATCGGCCTTTTCTCGAAACAGTTCAGGCAATATTACTTTAAACGCCTCGGCCGTACAATTGGCGATTTGTTGCTTAAATTTATTTTCAGGCATCTGTCTCCCGATCCAAAACATTAAAATCAATAATCCCGCCGATCATCTTTATCCCGAAAAACAATTTGTCATGCCAGTTCTTTTCATATTCAACGCCGAGCTCTTTAAATAGATCCGCCGTTAATTCATTTTTATCAATCCCCGCATGTTCGGCAAATGCCGCGGCGTCGAATTTTACTCCGGCTCCGTCGGGTGCGGTTTCGACGACAAGATCGCGTATTGCATCCGAAGATATCTTCAAATCCGGGTAAAGCTCCCCGAGAATATAATGAATCTGCCGGGAGATTTCGTCTTTTTCAAGTTTAAATTTTATATCTGCCATTGTCCGCCAATATTACCGCATATCCGGTATCTGTTTTACGTTCCGAGCTCCGGAAAAAGATATAATACAAAATTGAAGAGAGCAAGTAAAGCCCTGCCGTAATCATTAATGGAAGGGTGTAACCGTGCGCCTCGATCAGCCGTCCCCCTATTACCGTCGAAATCATCCATGAGGAGTTCCATCCGAACATAAAAAGCGCGTTGACAAAGGCCTGCTCCGATTTATCCACCATCTCCATCCCGAAATTAGTGCCGATCGGCTGTCCAAGATTCATCAACGCTCCCCTTATCAAAAAGGCAAAAAAGGCCAGTTCCAGGGAATAAGCATAAGCCAGCACAACCATAAAGGGTATGGATATGATCTGGGTCCAGACCAGCGAACGAACCATGCCAAATTTGCGGGCCAGGATCGGTCCGGCCAGTATCCCGATTAACATCGTTGCATGCACGATCGTAAAGAAAAGACCGATTTTATCCGGAGATTGACCAAAACGGTCCCGGAAATAAAGATTCAAAAACGGAATTATTAATCCCGCACCGAGTCCGACAACGAAATACGGCAGGTAGAGTTTTGTATACAAACCAATTCTATTTTTAAACATCGAAAATGAAAAAACCGCCTTCTTGTCTTCATGGGCCGGGGCCGCCGCCCGTATTAACCCAAAAGGGATCAGGGCCGTTAATCCCAATCCCACACTGGCCACAAATGTCCACCGGTACGCCGCTACCATCCCTCCGACAAGCGGTTCCAGGACCGTAACCAGTCTGCCGAAAATTACCGAACCAATCACACTCGCCAGAAGCGAAACTCCGAATGAAAGCGAAAAAACATAGGTCCTTTCCTCATGCGAGGTGTTGCGCATAAAAAACGGGGCCGCCGCCACACGGTAGAAAGTCATGGCTACCCCTGCCACAAAAGAAATTCCGACTAATGCCGTGGACACCGGCAGCCAGGTCAGAAATATTATCGAACCACCATAAATAATAGTGGTGGATAGGAGAATATTTTTCAGCTTGATCTGCCGAAGTATAAATGCCGCCGGTATCGAGGTCAGCGTCATGCCCACCGCACTCGCCGACAAAATATTCCCGATAAACGACTCGGGTGAACCCTGTTCGCGAAGATACAGATTCAGGAGAAGCATATAACCTGCATAGGTCAGCCCGATCAAAAATGAGGCCAGAAGATAAAGTCGGACATTTCTGGAAAAAAGCTGCAGGTGATGCCAGTAATCGGCGATTCCGCCGGATGCCTTTCCGAGTAGAGACCTGCGAAGAACGGTCCGAACCTTCTCCATTGTCAATGACCGATTTCCCCGTGCCTTAGGCGGGATCAAAATTGTATTCGCCCCGGCAGACAAATTCGACCGGACCGGTCAGGAAAATAGTATCATCATCTTCCGACCAATCGACAAACAGAGACCCCGAAGGAAAAACCACCTCGGCCCGGCGCTTGAGGTAACCATTGACCACTCCGGCCACCACCGAGGCCGCCGCGCCCGTGCCCGATGAACCGGTCGCTCCTGCGCCACGCTCCCAGTCATTGAGTATGACCTTTGATTTGTTGACGATTTTGACGAATTCCACATTGGTGCGATGCGGGAAATACCGGCAGTTCTCGATAATCCGTCCCAGTTCCTGCCAATCGAAATCAAAATTGTCCACAAACATCACTGCATGCGGATTTCCGACAGATAGCGCCGTTATCGGAAATTTGGCTTTTTCGATCTCGATCGGAGCATTGATATGAAATTTGGCCCTCGTTTTCATCGGTACCAGTTTTGTCAAAAACTTCGGTTTGCCAAGCGAAACACGAATAGAATAATAATCCCTGCTTCCCTTGATGATCTCGGCCGTATTTATTTCCTCATTAATCTCAAAAGTCAGTTTCTTTTTTCGGCCGTAAGCGGAGTAATAGTACGCCGCAACGATCCTCAGACCATTGCCCGATTTTTCGGCCCAGGACCCGTCTGAATTGAACAGGTCAATACAACAATCGGCTTTGCGGCTTTTGGTAAGAACCAGAATACCATCGGCCCCAAGACCAAAATGAAAACGGCACATTTTTTCGGCGAGCTTATTAAAATCCAGCGCGCCGTAACGCTTTTTCATCAGGTCGATGATTATAAAATCGTTACCAAGCCCGTGATACTTGTAAAAGTCGATCTTTTTCATGAAATCCAAGATATTGTTTTAATCTCATTTGTAAAGAAAAAAGCCCCGCTGCTCCGCGGGGCTTTTTCCAGGCGCATTTTTTGTAAGATATTACGGCATATTCTCGCGAAAAACCTTACCCAGCCGCTTGATAGCGAGTGTGATTGTCTCAAGCGAGGCATTCGAGAAATTCAGCCGGAATGTATTATCGCCGGAACCATCAGGGAAAAACGGCCGGCCGTAAACATAGGTGACTTTGGCTTCTACCGCCCTGGGAAGAAGCTCCGAACCCGACATTCCCCCGGGCAGCTCGCCCCAGAGGAATAATCCACCGTCCGGGTGGGTCCACTTGATTCCCGCCGGAAAATGCTTCTCCATCAGTTTCAGCATTAGATCCCGTTTCTCGCCGTAACTGGCTATGATCTCCTTGATGTGTTCGTCGAATTTCCCCGACTGCATATATTTATAGATCATATACTGCGTGAAAGTGTTGGCATGCAGGTCGGCGCACTGCTTGACCTTTTCGAAAATATTGATGATTTTCTCAGGGCAGTTCATCCATGCAATGCGCAGGCCGGGAGCGATGGTCTTGGAGAATGTCCCGAGCGATATCACAGCGTCACCGCCCAGTGCTTTCATTGTCGGCAATGATTCGCCTGAAAAACGCAGCTCTCCGTACGGATTATCATCAACAATCGGTATATTGTATTTAAGGGCAATATCGATAAGAGCCTTTTTCCGGTCGGTACTCATGGTGATACCGGTCGGGTTCTGGAAAGTGGACACCGTATATATCAGCTTTGGATTATACTTTTTGATAGCGTCTTCAACCTGGTCCACGAGCATCCCCTGGTCATCCATCTCCACAGTAGCATATTTCGACTGATAAAAGTTGAAAGCCTGCAAAGCGCCGACATAGGTGGGATTTTCGGTTACAATATAATCACCCGGGTCGACATAAGCGCGGGCAACCAGTTCGATGCCCTGCTGGGATCCCGATGTGATCAAAATATTCTCCATCTTTGTCTTGGCGCCGAGTTTGGTCTCGCGCGCGGCGATCGTCTCTCGCAACTGAGGGATCCCCATGGAGAACGAATACTGCAGACAGGTCGATTGGAATTCATCAATAGCATCATTCGCCGCTTTTCTCAGATCCTCCACTGGAAACATATCGGGTGAAGGATACCCGCCGGCCAGAGATATAACACCGGGCAATGACGAGACCTTCAATATCTCTCGGATAATCGAAGTCTCGAGACTCATCACATGCGGCGTAAAGGGCCATTTTTCCGGTACAGCCTTTACCGCTTCTTCAGCTAGCATATCAAAGTCCTTTTATTTTTAAAATATTTGCAGTTCACATCACACCGATAGAAAGATAATAAATAGGTTGCAGAAGTCAACCGGGAAAAGATTTACCGGGTTAATCAGGATAATATGTTACTTAATTTGAAATTTAAAGCCTTGTCCCTGCCAGCTTGATGATCGAATCCCCGAATCGCTCACGAATCTCATCAACCGCCCGGCTGGTCGCAGCCTGTTTGTTCATGGGTGTATTTTCAAGCAGGCTGAGCTGATTATCTTCATGTTTTTTCTCGAGATGCGATACCCTTACCCCGAGTAATCGCACTTTTATCCGGGGACCATACTCCTTCGGCACAAGTCTCCTGGCCGTCTCGAAAATCACTTTCGATTGATTGGTAGGCCTCGATAATGTCCTGTCTCGCGTGATTGTCTTGAAATTGGACGAGCGTATCTTGACCGTTATCGTCCTGCCATGATAATTGTACTGACGCAACCTTCTGGCAACCTTGTCGGATAACCATAAAATGGTTGAGTATATTTTATCTATTTCCGACAGGTCGGCGATAAGCGTTGTTTCATGCGACATTGACTTGTCATCAGGACGATTTTCAAAATTATATACCTCGGAACTGTCAAGCCCCCGCGATACAACAGATAAATATTCCCCATTCTTTCCGAAATATGCCGTCAGTTCCTTTTCTTTTTTAGCCGCCAGATCGCCTACCGTCTTGATACCGATTTTGGCCAGCATCTTCTTTGTCGATTCGCCGATTCCCCACAGGGCATCAACCGGCCGCGGATAAAAAATCCGATTGAAATCCTGTCGATCCATTACCGTCATACCGTCCGGTTTCTTCTCCCCCGACCCCATCTTGGCGATCAGCTTGGTCGGGGCAATACCAACCGAGCAGGTCAGATCGAGTTTCTCCTTAATCTCCTTTTTCATCTTCCGGACAAGATCATCAACCGTTCCGAATATGCGGTGACAACCGGTTATATCCAGAAAAGCCTCATCGACCGAAAACGGTTCGACTATCGGTGAATAATTGCTGAATATTTTTTGAAGCAAAGCCGAGGTGTACACGTATCCGCGCATCGTTCCCGGTATCAATACCGCGTTTGGACACAGCTTTAGCGCCTGGGTTATCGGCATCCCCGAATGCACCCCGTATTTTCGGGCCTCGTACGAGCAGGTCGAGGCCACCGAGCGATGCCCCGGCAGACCGCCGACAATGACCGGCTTGTCCTTCAGATGGGGACAGTTACGCATCTCGAAAGCCGCGAAAAAAGCGTCCATATCGACATGCATGATGACCCTTTTCCAGCCTCTTGTTCGATCTACTCCACCCATATCTTGCTTATTATCCAGCTTGTCTGACGTTCATCGAAAGTCAGTTGAAAAAAATTCGACGAGGTGTCCACCACCGCGTAATGGTGCACTTTGTAGGCGCCAATATCCGTCTTCCAGTCGCCGGTCACCTCGCTGACTTTGTACACCCGGTCGTTCCAGCGAAAGCGTACCGGCTTCATCTTGTGGTTTTCGAACAGCGCCACCACCTCGATCGGCTCATCCATATCCTGATACATCTATTTCAAACCTCTGCTTATTCGCGCAATAATTTTCATAATCTCATACAGTAGGAATTCTCACCTTTACTCAAAATTCTCAATTGTGATCGGTGGGTCCTCAGACCCACCGCCGGCAAGTTCCGGTTACAACTCCTTGTAGGTCAGGAGTCTTGCACTCCTGACAATATAAAATCCTTGAAGCTCTCCAAGTGTTGCCTTACATCGGATAATGAGTCTATCAATCCTAAATTGAACTCGTCAATAACTAACTCAACGATCAATAAATACATCCTTACAGCTTGAATAATTGTTACAGGAATGTCATCTTCTCTTGAGATATTAGGGTCAAAACTGAAATTTTGAAAATTGAAATATTCTGGGATATCTTTTACAGAAGCATGAATAGGTATACAATACAATTTGTAAGGTATAATTTCAGCAGGCATTCCACATTTCACGGCCATTTTCTCAAAGCCCAGTCCAGACCAATTATGCAAAAATTTACCTGTCTCCTCTCCATTTTTATCTAATCCATAAAATTTCTTGGCTTCATTATATGCTTTTTCGATATCAGGCCCCAGCTTTTTATATTTTTTAACAAACTTATCGTTAGAAACCGGTCGAAAATTTTTATTCACTAATTTTTTCCACCAATCATAATCTATAAGAGCGGCGTGATGCCAATATTTTTCTATTCTATCATCAATATCCTGCGATATATATTTTAAGGTTACCATCAATTCTATAAGTTTCCTTACCAGAGATTCAGCATCACCTACTAATCCTTCATTACATAGGTACATTATTGAAAGAAACGAATTCTGAGCTTTATAAAAATTTGCGCCTAAGATAATTTGGTATTTCGAGAGCTGGTCTTGTTTTAATTTTAAGGCTTCTAATGCAGGTATTACCACATTATTACTTAATTCAAAACATTCATCAGCCAATTCAAAAAAATCTTTGTATTTCTTATGCAACTGTTGATTCAATGTAATACACATCGGTCCCATCATCGCACCTTATTATGGTTATTTATTGAAATATCTTTTTTCATTCCCCAAACTCACCTTTTAAATCCATCGACTTTTTCACACCCCAATCTGCCGGATAGAACCCATCTTTCAAATATTTGTGTATAGAAGTATTTTTGTAACCAAAAGGGCTCTTAACCAATCCGTGCTTAACAGGATTATAATGTATATAATCAATATGCCTGTTCATATCTCTCTGGTCGCGAATAACATGATCCCAAAACCGGTTTTGCCAAATCCGGCCACTTCGCAACCCATTGATAGACCTATAAGAACCAGCAAATTTTAATTTTATTCTCTTCATTATCTCAGAAAGATTACTTTCAAAAGGACGAATTATCAAATGAAAATGGTCGGGAATTATAACCCACGCCTTTAATTCGAATGATATTTGATTCTTTACAAAATTAAAAGCCTCCCATAATTCATTTTCATATTCAATAAGAACCGGCATTCGCGCATAGGTGACACACGTCACAAAATACGTATATCCATTTTCATAATAGCGGCGTAAATTCGACATTTCAAGACCTTGACATCAAATATAGGTTTTTAATAATGTCAGGAGCGCAAGGCTCCTGACCTTCATCTCTTTACTTTTTCTCAAGATGTCAGGAGCGCAAGGCTCCTGACCTACAACTTTCTCTGAACCCGCAGATCACGGCTTCCCCTTCTCACATCACCCGACCCAACAACATCACCACCGTGTCGAAACTGACCGGCATCAATAATATCAAAAACATCC
>Ga0190359_1002492_pt1 | contig 10925 bp, 7 predicted proteins | sample 48721823_MG_FD_161269 | JGI IMG/M metagenome (GOLD analysis project Ga0190359, IMG submission 161269) | Hydrothermal vent microbial mat bacterial communities from Southern Trench, Guaymas Basin, Mexico - 4872-18-2-3_MG | ecosystem: Environmental > Aquatic > Marine > Hydrothermal vents > Microbial...
CTGCCCGCCAAGCTCCACCGATATGCCCTCCGGCATCTGGTCGTCGACCTTTTGCGCAAACTTATCATAGCCGCCCGGCCGGCGGAACTCCTCCGGCGGCTCCAGGTAAATCCCGTCGGTGTCCACCTCAATGATGCGCCCGCCTAGCTTCTCAACAACACCTGCCATCGTCTTGACTGTCTCCTGCCCCAGACGGGTCACTTCCTCCGCGGCATTAAGGTCGGCGAAGTTCATCCGCGCCGTGCCCAGATACCCGTAAAAGCTGTTGATGATTATCTTGAACGCCCCCTGCCGCGCGTCCAGTTGCGAAAATTCGCGCGGATCACTGAGCGATTTCAGCTTTCGCTTGATTTCCAGCCGCTGGGAGAGAAGTTCACGCAGCACCTTCTCGAAAACGCCAAGCCTGTCACCCTGCGGGAACAGGTTGTGCGTGAGGATGAGAGAGGGGTACAGGCTTGCGATATCCACATTTATCACCGGGCGCACGACTCCGGTGACTCGCACGTCGGTGTAGCCGCCGGGGAACACGCGGCCTTCCGCCGGATATGGCAGCGCGGCAGCCTTGTTGTAATATTCGCGCAGCAGCAGGCTGTTTATCTTGGTTGCATTTCCCTTGATAACACTTTCTTCAAGGTCGTAGGGCAGCATCCGGCTCAAGTGGAAGTAGTTCTGCACCAGCGTAGCCGCAACGTCTGCGGTCTCGTCAAGCGCCGCCTGCGTGTCGGGCTCTTCGCGCTCGCTATCGCGCAGGCCCAGGTAAGCCGCGAGATACGGCAGGTCGTAGCTGTCCATCTCGCGCTTGAAAATGTCGTAGCCCTGGGCGAGTATCCAGGTGTCCAGCAGGCTTCGGCCGAAAACGCGCAGGCGGGGAAACTCCAGCCTCCTCTCGGCCAGGGGCATAGTGTAACGCTCGCTCCACGCCTCGCGCCCGCCGCGACCGAGGTTGAGCGGGACCTTATTCTTCCTGGCGCGCGCGGAGAGGAAGAAAAGGATATGCTTGTAGAGATTGTGGCCGCATATCACATCGGGATCGAGCTCCTGCGTAAGCTCAACAAACCTGCCCAGCAGCTTGCCCTCGCCCAGCGTCTCGCTGTCCAGAAGCACTGTGCTGTCGCCACACTTAAGGCCGAGCTCCAGGATCCGGTGCTCCTTATTCCTGGGATCGGCAAGCTCATCGCTGACGTTGAGCCTTAGCTCCAGATGCAGCGTGCGGACATCCGTCCAGCCCATACCGAGGAAGTGGGTTGCGCCCGTGGCGAGCATATGCTGGTGGGCGAATTCCTTCACCTCGTAGTAGGGCTGCTGAGAAAAATCTTTCCTGTGCGACCTGTAATACGACGCTATCTCCCTTAGCGCATTCGCGTAGTCGTTGCAGCTCGCGAATCTCGCAAGCAGATGGAATCCCGTATCGCCCGCCAGCTCCACGGTTTCACAGTCCACTTCGGCGCGCTCAAGAATCTCCCGCCCGTCCAGATAGAGGTATGGCGCGAATTCGGCTGCTTCCTCCGCCACGCGGCCGCTTTCCCGGCGGTAGATGTAGATTTTGCTGGTCGCGGCGTCACAGCCCAGCCCGACGATGCGTTGCGTGTCGTCCCGGCCGTAGAGCAAGCCGTGTAGATCGTAGCTATCCATCGTTTAATAATCCGGCGCAAACCGGAAAATGCAGCGATGATGGCATATCCCCGCCCAGCGAGATTCGCAGGTCGACGGGATTATCCATCGCTGCGAGAGTGGGGTTGAGTTCGAAACGCGGATGGTTGCTCGCTGCCAGTGCCACGCGAAGCTTGTGGCCCGCATCAACAACATAGGCTGTATGCCCCAGTTCCACCGGTATTCGGTAAAACTCGCCGGGCGTTACCTTTCGTGGCGTCGTGTACGGATAAGGCAGCGACATTCGCGCGATGCCGTCGAGAATGAGAAATGAGGTTCCGTCGGGATAGACGTCGGAAAGCCGCACGGAAATATCTGCGTCCGGCGCGTCTACGGCCATTGCTATCTGCGCGGTTACCAGGCCGACTATCGGCATCGGGCGCGAAAGCTTGTCGCTCGTAAACGAGATGACATCCGTGCGTTGCTCGACATCACGCTGGTCGGCGGGGCCGGCGGGAATGGTCAGATTGCGCCCGCCCTTCGTGGGCACGGGACTCGAAGGGTCAAAGGTGAGTTTCACGCTGTGCTTGGATACTTCCGGCAGTGTGGACTCGAGCCTGCCTTCCGGCGCAAGAAACATGGTCGCTTCTTCTGCTTCCGGCGGAAAGTCATCGGCGGTGACCCAGGAGTTGCCCGGCGCATTGCGCCCCACAAGACTGCCCGTTGCGTAGTACTGGACGCGGGGGTATCGCTTTGCGAAACCGTTGTCCTCGCCCTTGAGGTAGTAATCGAAGAATGCAATCACGTCCGGGACGAAATCGCCAGCGGCCTGGGGCGGAAGTTCAATCCCGCCCGTTGCGGCGTCAAACATCGTCCCGTGGGTCCACGGGCCCATAACAAGATAAGTGTCACCGGGCGAGCCGTTCGGCGCACGGTGGCGGCGCAGGTCGTAGCCGCGCAGCGTGCCTTCGGCAAACGTGTCGTACCATCCTCCGAAGTATAGCGCCGGTGGGAACGCGACTTTGGCACGCGTGGTGAGGTCAAGCATCCGCCAGTAGTCGTCGTAGAAAGGATGCTCACGCATGAGCCGGAGATTCTCCGGATCCCACTCGTTGCTGCTCAACCAGTCCTCCACCTGCGATTCGCGCAGCACTCCGCCCACGTACGCGGCGTCGTGGTAGATGCTTGCGGCGGCAACGATTATCACCTGCGCTTTCAGGGAAGGCGGGGCTGCGCCGGCGAGCATATTCTGGGCGATGCCCAGCGCTGACGCTCCGATGGTGCCCACGCGGCCGTCACACCATTCCTGCGCGGCAATCCACTCTACCGTGTCGTAGCCATCACGGAGTTCGCCCCAGCCGTCGTTTACGAACGCCAGGTTGTCACCTTCCGAGTCGAACCTCCCGCGCATATCCTGGGCGACAAAGGCGTATCCCTCACGGGCCAGCGCAATGTAGTCCCGTGTGCTGTCCCGACCGTACGGGGTGCGCATTAGTATCGCCGGGAAAGCTCCGCCTTCCTCAGGCAGCACGAGCGTGGCTGCAAGCTCAGCGCCGTCCCGCATCGGGATTCGCAGCCCGTCCTTCACCTCAAGCGCCAAGGCTAATCTGAACTCTAGCGCTGCGGCGTTACCAATAGATACAGGCCGGGCTGAAGTCAGCTCCTTACGAAGCGGAAGTTGTCCATCGAGCTTAACCCCGCCGCTGGCCATGTTGCGGTAGAGCGGATCCGTGGTGAAAACATAAAATTCCCCGGCGCCTCCTGCAAACTGCGATGACACCAGGCTGAATTCGCCCAGATTGTTCGTCACGGTTTTTGCCTGCGGGCGCACGGTCGCATCTTCGGGCAGGCCGCGCAGCGCGCCTTTGCTAACCGCGCCAACAGGGATGCGTGCAAGAGGCTCCCCTGTCTCGGCGGAGACGACAACTCCGTGTATCTCCAGCGCACTGCCTCCCCGCGCGGGAAGGCAAGCGCCCATCAGCACAGCCACCGCCAGCAGCGCAAGCCATCCGCAGAGCACAGGGAGCAGCTTCAGCCTGTTATTGCTTCCGACCATCATTTGAGCTCAAACACGCAGAATCTCGCCTCCGGCGTCAGGCTCATGCACACGCTCTCCTCAGCCTTTGCCCCGGAATGGCCAGACCAAGCCATTGACGCGCTGACGAATCCGCTGATAAAGCCGCAGGTGGCTTTGGCGCAGCCGGGCTTTACAAAAGGCGACCGGCGGCAGTGGAAAATGTGCCCCTGCCCGACCTCGTCGACTTCAAAGCGGGTGTCGGGAAGGAGAGAAGCAAGGGATGATAGCGCTTCACTGAGCGCCTTTCGACGGGCTCGCCGCTTCGGCCTGGCGAAGCCCCTGGTCAAGTCGTCAAGAGCCACCTCGCCGGCGAACCGGACGACATCGCTGTAAAATTCGCTTTCCAACAGGTCGTCACGCAACTCGCTTACGGGAATGGCCGAGAGCTGGCTGATGCCTTTTGTGCGCTCAACGGCATCCACAGTGACCCGGTATCGGTTTTCAAGCTCCCGGCAATACTCCATATCGTACCGCGAGAGCGCAACCCAAAGGGAGTAGTACACGAGCGGGGCTATGCGAGCGGGCTTTTCCACGACACGATTCTACCAGAGCTGTATATATACCGTGGCGATCGGTGCGCTTTTAGCTCGGGCGCAGTCGTTGCCGCCCTTGGGTGGAGCAGCTCGACCGAGTATGTGACAGCGAATGGTGCCGCAGCACCACTCGCTGTGATAAGGTTCGCACCGGATTAGAAACTACTCGGTTGCCTCTTCGTCCCCTGCTTCTTCGCCTTCCTCGCCGTTGTTGTCCTCTTCGTCGGAGGATGTTGCCTCTCCCCCGTCTTCAGGCTCAACAGCCTCTTCGTCACCGGCCTCGGCGCCTTCATCCACGGGCTCGAGTGCTTCCATCTCCTCCGGAGTGGTTGCAATGCCCTCTGGTGGAATTTCAGTTTCCGACTCTTGTATTGCCGGCATTGCAGGTTCGGTTACGACATCGCCCTGACCGGGCTTGAGTTCAGTGGTTCTCGGGCAGGCCGTGAGCGCCAGCGCGAGGGTGATAAGTAACCCTAGTGCGATAATGATGAGAATAACTTTTCTCATTGACTCCCTCCCGTTGCCACGTTTCCGTTGGCTGAAAACAACCAATCGGGGCAATCATTATACTCCACACAGGAGTATTGGGCAAATCCAGCTTCGGCTAGCTCGCTCCTTCGCCACCGCGCCCCACGGAGACGCGTGACCAGCGGTCGACTGCGAATCCTATGACCATCGAAACCAGACCGGTGCAGAACAGGATGATGGGCCAGCCTACCTGGTCCTCGAAGTATTCGAAACCCGTCGAAAAGACGTAGATAATCAAGAATAATGTCCCCAGATATAGAAACGAGCGAACCCGTATCCGCTGACCGATGAAGATAGCGGCGAGCGAAAGCAGCAGAAAGGCGGTCTCGTACACCGGCAGCTCGTCGTCTACTCCGGTAAGGAACGCGCCCAAGAGCAGCATCCCGCAGCCGAAGAAGCCCAGAATTCCGCGATATACGGCGAGCCCGGCGAAGCCAATGCCTGACAGGAAGCGCGTCAGGTACGCCAGGACCAGGCCGATTATGCCTGCGAGAACCGTCGAGATTCCGTAAATGTTGGCCGCGGCTCCGCCGAATGCATAATTATCCACGATATCCTCGGGAAGCATCCCGCCGGAGAAGCCTAGCACGAGCAGCGAGAATACGAGGCCCACCCACCCAACCAGGTAAAGCAGCATAGCATCAACCGTATGGCGTCCGCGTTCAGCGTAAAGCCCCACAAGCAGCACCAGGACGCTGGCGACCAGTGCGAAGCGGTGAACGGTCAGCTCCGGGTCATTCTTCAGGATGCCCGCGATTGAAAAAGCCGTGCAGAGCACAAAGCCCAGCCCCGCCAGCAGCGACCAGGACGGATGAGGCAGGAAGCGCCTGCACAGTAAGTAGATTATGGTGCCCGCGCCGAGGGCGAACCCCCAGTGCAGCAGCACGGGCTGCTCCAGATAGTATTCCGGCTGCCCCGCCGATGGTCCCCAGATAGCCATGTAGGTTACGAACGGAGCGAGCATGCCCGCTGTGAGCAGAAAGTAAACCGCAACCGCCCGCTGGCTAATAAACCACAGCACCAGGCCAGCAGCAGCACAGACCAGCATCGGCACGAGAATGGACCCGAAGCGCTGAAGTCCAGACCATTCTTCCCAGTTGATGGAGATGAAGAATACTGCCGCGCTTACGATGACCACGGCGCCGAGGAAAAGGAATATGCGCGCTGCCGTGACGCGGGACAGGTCTACGGCGGGAGAAGCCGCCAGGCGGACGGGCTTCGCCGGAGCCTGCGGCGGAGCTGCTCCGGGATCCAGCATCTGGGCCGCTCTGGCCAGGGCTTCGTCTATCTCCTCTTTGCTCCAGCCCTTGCCTTGAAGCGCGGCGCTGATTTCATCCTCTGGCTGTAACCGGGCTAATGACTGGATGATGAATTCAAGGAGTTCGGGATTAGCCATAGTTACTCCCCCCTGGATGCAGCGTAGAGCTTATGCCGCGTGTGCTATCCGCAGTACTTGTGCGATATGCAGTGCGCCCAGTACATCTGGAGCTCGTATTCGTCCATCAGGTGCTGCACAACGGCGGTTCGGTTCCGGCAGTCGAAATCGAGGTCCTGCAATATCTGAATCCACTCGTCCGTGGATTTGCCGGTCGCGTTGGCAAGCTCCTCGTCGTTAGCGGTTACTTTTTCTCCACGTGCCATCGGTTACCAACTAGCATCAAATTATACCGTAGCAGAAGCAGAATAAATGGGTTTAGTGGAGAAAAAAGAGCGGAAGACGGGATTCGAACCCGCGACCCCCACCTTGGCAAGGTGATGTTCTACCACTGAACTACTTCCGCACGGGTGCTTACTATACGGAATCGCTGCCAGTGGTGTCAAGCAAGCCCACAAGCCATCTACGGTGTTATAATCGGCGCATCACACAGGGGGAAGATATTATGAACCGAAAGTTTCTCGTAAGCTTGCTTCTGGCCAGCATCCTTTCCATGTTTGCACTTACCGCTCTTGCCATGGTTGCCCGTGCCGAAGCTCTTCCGAGCATTGACGAGCCCATCGTCGTCCCGCGCTGGAGAACAATCGGGCCATTCCCGTTGGGTGTGCGGGAAGCGGGAACTGACGCGCTGGCGTACTTTGGCGAACAGCCGTTTGAAGAACCGCTACTGAAGGGTTCCTTTCCCAGTTACCTGGTCCCCGGCTGCACGGTGCGCTGGAAGTATGTCGAGAGCAACGATGAGGGGAATGTCACCATTGAATACCCCGAAGTCACCGAAGACGACTGGGAACTCATTACCGGCGAATGGGGATTTGCGGGTGCGCTCTATCGGGGACTTGCCTTCGGAGCTATCGAAATTGAGAACGGGCCAAGGCGGGCGTTGATTGACCTTCAGAACTCAGGGGGTTTTCGCCTGAACGGAATTCCCTACCAGGGCGACTCCTACGGCCACAATATGTGGAAACAACCGGTTGTGCTGCAACAGGGGCGTAACGAGTTCCGCGTTGGATTCAGCTATCGGGGCTCCTTCAAAATGCGCATATTGCCGGTGGGAGACGACGTGACGTTCGTCGCCAAGGACGCGACACTGCCGGATCTGGTGCGCGGGTGGAACCGGCGGATTATGTTCTCCGTGCCCATCGTCAACGCGACGACCCGCTGGCTGAAGGAACCTTTCGTCCGCCTGAGCAGCGACATGCCGGGCCTTAGCGGCCTGTTTGGCTCACCGGCACCCATCCCGCCCCTCGGCGTTCAAAGCTTCCAGGTGCCCGTTGGGCCGACTCCGGACGTTCCCCTGGACTACGAAGGCGACGAAGTCGAGGTAAAGGTGGAGTTCCTCGACGGAATGGATGGCCCCGTACTCGGGAGCGACGTCCTCACGTTCCGGGTGCGTGACACATCCCAATCGCGGCGCGAGACCTTCTGGTCGGCGAGCACGTACTCAGTTCAGTACTACGCGCTCAAGGAGCCGATAGACTTCGGCCCGCATAAAAAATACGCGCTCGTGCTTTCTTTGCATGGCGCTGGCTGCGAGGCACAGGGACAGGTGGACTGTTACGAAGCCAAGGACTGGGCGTTTGTCGTCGCGGCAACCAATTGCCGGCGCTTCGGATTTGACTGGCAGGACTGGGGTAGTATAAATGTTCTTGAAACCCTGACGGCAGTCGAGGAGCGCTATCCCATCGATGAGAACCTCGTTCATCTTACCGGCCACTCGATGGGTGGACACGGCACCTGGTTCAACGCATTCGTCTACCCAGGTATGTGGGCCGATGCGGTTCCAAGCGCGGGCTGGACTACGTTCGGCCTTTATGTGCCGATGTTCCTGCGCAAGAATGTGACCATGGGCGAGCCGCGGGCGCAGCTAATCTGGAACCTGGGGTTGCGCGAGGAGAATACCCTGATGCTGACCGAAAACGCGCTCAATCTGCCGATACTGGCGGTTGAGGGCAGCGCTGATGATAACGTGCCGCCGCAGCAGCCGAAGATGCTGGTTGACCTGCTCACACGCCGAGGCTACGACGTGAGATACAAGGAAGTTCCTGGAATGGGCCACTGGTGGAACGACCCCGACACTCCGGGCACCGATTGCGTGGATGCAAGCTGGATCAACGAGTTCTGGCAGAAGCACGAGCGTAACCCGTGGCCAAAGAGGGTCGTTTACCGCACGCATAATTACTCGGTCAACAACCACGCTTACTGGGTCACCATTGACCGGCCGCTGAAAGCTTACCGCGACATCAAAGTGGAAGCAGAGGTCACCGCGCCGCGCACGGTGAAAGTCGAGACGGTCAATATAGAGGGCTTGACGCTCAGACTGCCGGAAGAACTCATCGGAGGTGTCAAGGCTATACCCGAAGCGGGCGCTGCGCACGGTGGCAGAGTTATAGTGAACCTTGACGGCGTGCGTCTTGTGCTCAATCCGCTGGCTGACGGCACCTACAGCTTCCACAGGGGGAAGCAGGGAATATGGGAGGTTGGCGAAGTCGTGGTGCCGAAGGGCGCAAAAACGCGAGCACTTTACGGGCCATGGAAGCAGGCGTTTATGCGTCCCTTCGTAATCGTCTACGGTACCCAGGGGACGGACGAGGAGGATGAGTGGACGCTTGCGCTGGCGAGGTCTTACGCGCACGCATGGTGGTACCGGGCGAACGCGCGCGCATGGATCATAGCTGATACCGACACAATACCCGAGCTCAAGGAGCCACCGAACCTAATTCTTCTTGGCGGAGCGAATATGAACGCCGTTACCGCGCGGCTTGAGGCAGGCCTGCCCATTGTTATGCGCGACGACGGTATCCTTGTGGGCGGGCGGTGGATTCCCGGGCGCGACCTGGCAGCGAAATTCGTCTACCCCAATCCGGAACGCCCTGGCTCTCTCGTCCTGGTGCAAGAGGGACAGTCACTGGACGGCTTCAAGCGCCTGTTCAGCTTCACCGAGATCTACTCCGGCGCGGGCTTCCCCGACTGGATGGTGTGGGGAGACGAGGTCAAGCTCCTTGGTCTCGGTGGCGCGTGTGCGATGGGCTTCTTCAATCTAGACTGGCGCGTTGACGACTCTTTGAGCTTCTGGAACGAGGAACTTATCTCCGGCCTTGCAGCCGATGTGCACGGCGCTGACCTTCCTGGTGTGAGCAGCGGTGTCTGGAAAGTCGGCTACTAGCCCCGCGCACCGGGCATGCCCTGAGGGCCTTTGCGCTTGAGCGGCAGCCAGCCTGCTAAACTGATAAGCGATGGCTGGCCGTGTGCTCATCATAACCCGCGCCGACTCTACGGTTGGCTACGAGCACGTTTTGCGCTCAACCACGCTGTCCCGCCACCTGCGCGCGGAGCTGGGCGCGGATGCGCAGGTGGTGCTGCTGGGCGATGAAAGCTCCCTTGACTACGCACGCCGGCAAAAGGAACAGGCGCTGTTCTTCCCCTCCTGGGAGCTTCGCTGGGCGGTTCGGCACAGACTTCTGGCGGAGCTGTTGCAGCGGCGCTATCCCTTCTACAAGCCGCACGTCGTCGTCTTTGACACCTACGCCTTCGCGGATACTTACTGGGGGCGCGGGCTCTTCCAGCGGCTCTTTCCGCTTTCAACATTCCTGGGGCTGGACATCTACCCGCATCGCAGCCGGCATCAGCGCCCGGAGCGCAAAGCGTACCAGCCGGTGGCTTTTGATTTCATTGTGAATTCGCAGCTCGCGCCGTTTGGCGGGCGGGAGGGCGAGCTTGACGGTGCTCAGCTCTACTACGGAACGGATTACCTCGTCCTGCCTCTGGAGCTTCTGGCCACTCCGCACTGGCGTCCGCCGCAGCGCGGGGATGGCGCAATTCCGGTCTTTCTGGGCGGCGGGTCAAGCATCGTCGCACACAGAGTACTGTCAGTGCTATCAAGTCCGCGATTCGAGAACAGGAGCTTTTGCTTCTTCTCCAACCACCCAAAGCTCGCGCAGAAGTTTGCCCGGGGCGGCGTCACGGCAGAAAAGCTTCCGCGCGGTGTGCAGTTCTATCGCGCATTCCGCTCCGCGACATTCGGCATCGTCTCCTGCAACCCCCGCATTTACGACTTGATATACCTGGGAGTGCCGCTGGTCACTGTCCCTATGGGGGCACACGAGGTCTCCACCGCCCAGAAGGCTGCGGACGCAGGCTTCGGGCTCGTTGTGCTTCCACGGGAACGCGACCTTGAAGAACGGCTGGAGCAAGCGATGCAGCGCCTGGATGACCCCGAATTCGCGCAAGAGCAGTCCAGGCGAGGGCGGCTGCTTATCGACGGGCAAGGGATTCATCGTGTGACTGCAATTGTGGAGCGCGCGCTGGAGCGTGCCCGCGAGAAGCTGGCGTAGCTAGCCAAACACAAGCGTCGTCAGGACGCTGCTGCTGGTTTTACGCTGGTCGGCCACCGAAAACTCACCTGGAATATCGCCGGGAGCAAACCGCGTTTCAAGAAAGAGCCTACAGCCGGACGCAAACAGGTGGCGGTTGCGGGTAACCGCTCCAAGCAGGGGCACTTCGAGCGGCGTTGAAAACGGGGGGTCAATAAACGCAAGGTCAACCACTTCGTCGCCTTCAAGCGCCCGGCCTACAGCGGGCAGCTCGCGGGTCGCATCCATCTTCAGCACAATGCCGCGGCCTTCAACCCCGAATCTGACAAGGTTGGAGCGGATGCTATCAACGCACTTATGGGATTTTTCGAGGAACACGCTCTTACGCGCACCGCGCGATATCGCCTCCATTCCAACGATACCCGTGCCTGCGAATACATCTAAAAACACGG
>Ga0190359_1002493_pt1 | contig 10924 bp, 9 predicted proteins | sample 48721823_MG_FD_161269 | JGI IMG/M metagenome (GOLD analysis project Ga0190359, IMG submission 161269) | Hydrothermal vent microbial mat bacterial communities from Southern Trench, Guaymas Basin, Mexico - 4872-18-2-3_MG | ecosystem: Environmental > Aquatic > Marine > Hydrothermal vents > Microbial...
TAATGTCTGAAGACATGCTTCCTAAAGACTGGCTTAATATTGCTAAATTTATTTCTGCTGAAATAAAGAAAGGCGTTGACGGCATAGTTGTTACTCAGGGAACAGATACATTGCATTTTACAACAGCGGCAATATCTTTCATGCTTGAGCAGATTAATATCCCTGTTATTTTTACTGCCTCTCAAAGATCTATTGACAGGGGAAGCAGCGATGCTTTCATGAACCTTATATGTGCGGTTAAAGCCGCTGCTAAGTTTGATGCGGCTGAGGTTATGACTTGCATGCACGGCAGCATAAACGATGATTATTGTTTTTTAATTAGAGGGACCAAAGTAAGGAAGATGCATACTTCAAGAAGAGATGCTTTCAGGCCAATAAATGATGTGCCAATAGCAAAAGTCTTCCCAGATAAAAATATTGAGATCTTAAACAAGAACTATAAAAAAGCAGATAGAAAAAATAAAAAAATAGTTAAGCTGAAAGCCAATTTTGATGACAAAATTGCTCTTGTCTATGTTTATCCCGGTCTTAATCCAGATATAATCGATTTCTATAAAAAGAAAGGTGTCAAAGGTTTTGTGATAGCAGCAACAGCATTAGGCCATGTCAATACCTGGACAGAAAAATCTCTTATTCCGTACATAAAAAATTGTTATAGCAAAAAAATCCCTGTTTTCATTACTTCCCAAACATTATACGGAGCTGTTAACCCTTATGTATATACTAATTTAAGAAAGGTCTCTATTGAAGCTAAGGGAATTTACTTAAAAGATATTCTGCCGGAAACAGCTTACATCAAACTTGGTTGGGTACTTGGCCAGACTAAAAACTATAAAAAAATAAAAGAAATGATGCTGACCAATTATCATGGAGAATATAGTGAAAGCTTAACACCAGATATGTTTCTTTATTAGAATTAAGGAGTTTTTCTCAACATTGTTCTTGGGAAGGGTATAGCATCTTTTATATTATCTATACCACAGATCCAGGCAACAACTCTCTCAACTCCTAAGCCATAACCAGAATGGGGTACAGAACCATATTTTCTTAAATCAAAGTACCAGTCATAAGTAGAAGGATCTTCCCCTTCTGCCTTTAACCTTTTAATCATATCATCTACCATTAAAGATCGTTCTGAGCCGCCAACAATTTCACAATATCCTTCAGGAGCTAACATGTCAAAGCATAGTGCTTCTTTAGGATTTTCTTTGCTTGGTGGCTTATAAAAACCCATGATTTCTGTCGGATAATGCGTAACAACAACAGGGCTTTTAAAATGTTCAGCAATCTTTTCTTCTTCTATTGTCCTTAAATCTTTTCCCCAAGGAACGTTCATGTTATATTTTTTGTTAAGAATATTTAAAGCTTCCTTATATTTAATAGTTGGATATTTTACTTTTGCGTAACGTTCCAATAATGTTATGTCCCTTTTTAAAATTTGCAGTTCTTTTTTATTGTGTTTTAAAACTTGTTGCAAAATATAACGGACTTCATCTTTAGCAACTTGTGTTACTTCATCCAATTGCATCCAGGCAGCTTCCATTTCAGCCATCCAAAACTCAGATAAATGTCGGCTTGTTTTTGACTTTTCAGCTCTAAACGTAGGGCCCATGTTATAGATTTTACCTAAAGAAAAAATCCCTGCCTCAGCGTATAACTGCCAGCTCTGGCTTAAGTATACTTTGTCTTTGAAATATTTTACTTCAAACAAAGTAGAGCCGCCTTCACACATACTTGGCTGGAATATGGGTGCATCAAATTCATAGTAACCATTTTTTCTAAAGAATTCATGGATTGCTCCAACAACGGTGTGTCTAATCTTTAAGATGGCGTTTAATTTTCTTGATCTTAGCCATAAATGTCTATTATCTAGTAGAAATTCAGTTGAAAAATCTTTTGTTATTGGAAATGGCTCAGCAATCTGTACTATTTCTAAATTTTTAACATTAACTTCATATCCTGTTGGAGCCCTATCATCTTTTTTAATCTCACCAGATAGTTTTATTGAAGATTCCATTGTTAATTTTGAAGCTTCATCAAACAATTTTTTATCAATGTCTTTTTTAACAACACACTGTATGATATCAGACTGGTCTCTTAACACAATAAAAACAAATTTGTTAGACATCCTGATTCTGTAAACCCAACCTCTTAAATTTACTTTTCCAGAACCTTTTTTAATTGCTTCTTCAACAGTAATATAGTTTGATTTGTCCATTTTTATAAAAAGGAGAATATGGCAATTTAAAAAAATTACTTCTATTCTCATTAAAGACATCAAAATCTTTTTAAATTCACCAAATTTTATTCTCAGGTAATGAGAATGAAGTACAAAATCGAAAAGCGGAATAGAATAATAATAGGTGTTGTTTTATCGCTTTTCATGCTTTCTAGTTTGGGTAGTGTTATTCTTTATTATGGTAATTCTGATAGTGATTCAAATAAATTTACTTTAGATTTGTCAAATGGCAAATACCAGTTTGTCAGGAAACAAGACAATAGCGGCAATCTATATTATGAAGTTAGCTCTGATAATACAAAGTTTAATGTGTTTTATGCACCGGAACAACTCACGCTTGATATTAACAAGGACATTCTTGATCAGATTAAAGACACGTATTTTTTTTATCTTACCTTTAATCCAGAAGAGCCAGATTTGACATATGTAGATTACTTAAGGTTTGACTTGCGCAACAACATTCCTAAAACAAAATATTTTCAAGACGCAATTCTAAAGGAAAGCGAAACATATAATCTGCCAATAGTAACATGCGAGAATGCTACCTTGCAAACGCCGGTTATTGTGCTAAAACAGGGCAACTCGACTAATGTAACAGAGGCTGATAATTGCATTAACTTAGAATTTGCGCCCTACCAATTATTACAGGTTAGAGATATCTTAGTATATTTAATGCACAATATAGATATAAGGTGAACAAATGGCAAAATCTAAAAAAACAAAGAAAAAAGAGGATATGGAGAAAGACAAAATCTTTATCTATGGTCTGATTTTTTTAATATTGGTTTTTGGAGCGTTTATTTTTGGTGTAAGGTATGTTAAGCTCAAAAAAGAAACACCTCAAATTGAGATTAGGGAATATAACGGTTATGTTTTTAAAAAGTACGGCGACATCTGGGTAACAACTATTAAAGTAAGTGACAGGTTAAAAGGAACAGAGACTAATTACGAGATATTGTTTCACTACACACCTGATGAAGTTGAAAATATCCCTACAATTAAAAATATGAGGAATGAAAGTGTCACCCCAAATTTATTTTTAGATGCAAAGCAAATTTACCTTACCTTTGACCCAGACAGTTCAGGAGAAGTAAAATCTAGAATTTTACAATCAGGTGTTGAATTAGCGAAAGTAATTAGTAATATATATAAAAAAAGTGCTAAATCTGCAGTAACTAAAAATGTAAGTGAGATACCTACTGCTCCTATAATAACGTGTGATGATATAGGGCCATTTACAAGAGTCATATACCTTAATATTGGTAATGAAACTAAAATATTTAGCGATCATGGTTGTATAGTAGTGCAAGGGACCGATGGTGAAGAGTTATTGAAATCCGCAGAAAGACTTACCTTTGAACTATTGCAAATCCTTTAGCCTCACTAAAAAGCTTCTTATACTTCAAAAACTTACAAAGGTTTTTAGTTTTGTATATACAGGGCCTTCCTTAGTTAAAGTACTTTCATATAAGATAAAACTGTCAACATCAAAACTTTTTTCTTCAGTTTTTATTTTTTGAAGAAATTCTTTAAATCTTGTTTTGTCTTTAACAAAAGAAACTCTGGCTAGTGTAATATGGGGATGAAACTGGAAATCTTTCTTAACTTTCAAGGCATTTTCAATATCCTGTTGTAATTTATTTAAAACAATATTTTCTTGTACTCCCAACCAGATAACTCTAACATAATTTTGACTAGGGAAAACCCCAATGTTAGAAGTTTTTAGTTTAAACTTGTCAAATTTTATTTTTTTAAGATTTTCAATTACTTTCTCGCAAAGTTCTCTGTTAACATCTCCAAGAAACTTTAAAGTTAAATGAAAAGATGAAGTTAACCTTAACTTTGCTAAATCTTTGTCAAGTCTAGCTTGTATTCTTTTAATATATTTTTGAACTTCAATGGAAGGATCTATTGCAATAAATAATCTCATGAATAATTAAGAAATAAAAATCTTTATTTAAATTTTATAAAAAAGAAGAATTTATTCTAGATCTTCGCCAAAGTTTTCTGAGTCTTTGTCTTCTTTTTCAGGACTAGATTCTTCTTTTTCTTCAGTTTCCTCTGCTTTTTCTTCAGGCTTTTCCTCAGGTGTTTCTTCTTCAGCAGGTTCTTCTGGGGCCTCTGCAGGTTCCTCGGCAGGTTCTTCTTTGGTTTCTTCAACTGTTTCTTCAGGTTTTTCTTTCTCTTCTGCTTGCTCTGCTTCTTCTTTAGGTTGTTCAGCTTCACCTTCGGATTTGCCAATAACCTCAGCAAAACCAACTCTCCTCAACACCTTAGTAACACGTACACGAACTTCGTCGTTAACTTGTGTCCCTGGAATTACCAAGACAAAACCGTCTTTTTTTGCAATTCCATCGCCTTTGTCGCCAAGGGCTTCTATTTTCACATCTAACTCATCGCCTTCTTTAACTGGCGCAAATCTATTGTATCCATTCATATTTTTTAACACCTTATCTACTTTAAGAGGTTGACACCTCTATTTTCTTAAAAAATCTTTTGAATTTATAAATATATAGAAAAAAAGAAAGAAAAAAATTAGAAATCCCTTAACCCGGAAGTTTCTACCATGAAAGCAGCTTCACCGTCTGGTAAATTTGGGCTATCTACCAATTTTGCAACACGGCTGCCTTTTTTGCCCTTTCTAAGGTAAACTCTGAAGGTGGAAGCATGTGCAACTATGTGTCCGCCTATTGCTGCGGTAGGATCTCCGAAAAACACGTCCGGTCTGGACATGACTTGGTTTGTCACATACACCAAAACATTGTGTGTGTCTGCTATTTTTAATAGCTCGTGCATGTGTTTGTTTAGTTTTTGCTGACGCTCTGCTAATGTTCCCCGGCCAATAAATTCTGCTCTGAAATGAGCTGTTAATGAATCAACAATAACAACTTTAACATTCAAGCCTTGTTTTGTTATTAAATCGCTAACCTTTTCTGCTAACAACATCTGGTGATCTGAATTATAGGCACGGGCTACTTTAACATTTTCCAGTACTTGTTCAGGGTCAAGACCAGCACCTTTTGCAAGTTCAACTATCCTCTCAGGTCTAAATGTGTTTTCTGTATCTATAAATACCGCTACTGCAGTAGGGTCTTGTTTTTGGCATTGGACTGCTAGTGCAAACGCAATCTGTGTTTTACCACTGCCAAACTCGCCAAAACATTCAACAATGGCAGAAGTTTCAAAACCTCCTCCAAGTAAATTATCTAAATTAGAAGAGCCTGTTGGCACTTTCAAAATGTTTTGTCTTTTCTTTAGTATGTCTGTGCCTGATTCAAAGCCCATTTTCATTGCAGATCTTGCGGCCGCAATAATTTTTTTGGCAGCTGCTTCTCCAACTCCGGATGCCTCAACCAATTCACCGGGCGTGGCAACTGCTATTGACATTAAATCCTCGAATCCTGATACAGACAATTTTTCTGCAGTTGCAGGACCTACTCCTGGTAAATCCATAACTGTAATTTCTTTTTCTTCCATTTTTGGTTCTATTATTACGATTTCTTGTTTACTCATAAATATCACCTTTTTTATAAGATTTTTGGATTAAGCAACTTCGTTTTCAGAATAGCTGTCTTTTAATGTAATATATTCATAGGCTTTCTGAAGAACCAATGCTGCCTTTGGCAGGTCGTTTATCCTTAACGAGTTTGTTGAGTTCCACTCACCATTTTTATCCTGGTAATTTCTATCCAGGGAAACTGTCCGGTATTCAACAACTTTACCATCTCTTTCAGCATGGTTTTTCCACACAGTGGCAGAAATTGCGCCAGCCCTAAACTTTTTTTCTGGCAGGTTTGTTTTAAGTTCTGTTTTTTGCATATATATCGCCTCCGTTTCCTTATCGGTTTTTATTTCAAGAGTCTCCTTCATTATGGATTACAAGATCCCAGAGACTGGAGGGTGCTTGTATCTTACAAGCTTTTATGATATGTAAAACAGAATTCCTTTATATACCTCACACGAGAATGTCCAGTGTGTCCACTGACATGTTTTAGGAAGTGGACTTCCCAAACGTGTTTTAAAGTGAGGGTGTGTCCACTGACATGTTTTAGGAAGTGGACTTTAGGAAAGAGCAAGGCAGTGAGTATATGTCTACCGATATGTTTTAGCAGAGGACTCTAAGAAAAAAAGCAGATATGACCAGTGCTTATAATTAATATATAGAATCTAGGTCTGTTATATCTTCAATATCATCAATATCTTCAAGTTCTTTTTGTGGCTTTGATTCTTCTGGCTCTTCAGGCGTCTCAATCTCTTTAATTAATGTTTCTGATAAGTCAACAGCCTCACTTTCCTTATTCTCTTTAACTTGTTCAACTGTTTCAAGAGTTTCTTCTGGTTTTTCTTCAATAGCATCATTAATAGGGCTTGGCATGAAATCCTCTTTACTTGGTTCTTCCCTTGTTTTTTCTAGCATAATTGTTTCTTCCACGGGCTCTTCCACAGCTTCTTCTTTTATAATTTCTGATGTTGATGATTCTTTACTTGGCTGAGTTTCTTCCACAATATTATCTGATTTAACTTGGACAGTCTCAACTTTATTTTCTTTTACTGATTCTTCTTTTACAGATTCAAGTTCTTTGTCTAATCTGGCAATTTCTTCTTTAGGATCAGGGTTTGTAAAGACTAGTTGTGGAATAAATTCAATCCGGTCAAACATATCGTTTTTATTAGTTCTGCCGACAAACTTTACAATCTGGCCAAGCAACTCGTTCTTAATATCTTCAAATGAGCTTTCTTTTTTTGCAATAATCTCTTCATTATTCATATTAAGCAGGTTTTGGACTTGGTTACGCCATAACACCACACGGACATTTTCTGTCCCGTCATCTAAAAATAGATTAAGAACATATGCATAACTAGGATCTACTTTATTATGAACATCACAATAAAACCCGTCTTCTCTTTTTTTAACCCGTTTATTACACTGAGGACACACTTCAAAGAACCTCGGATCAAATACTTGAACTATTGTACCTAGAATTTCAACATTATTCTCATTTTCTTTTAAATCAGCTATCTTCTTACGTTCAGCTTTATCTTTTACTTCAATATCTTTTACATCATTGGGAGATATTGTAACAGTAGTTTTCTCACCAAGGTGCACTTCCATTCTACCCCTATTATCTCTAGAATAGCCGTTCTCAATCTTTATTATATCATTTTCTTTTATTTTGCTTAGAAGATCAGCCTTATCATTCCACGCCACTACTCTTATCATGCCTGTTTCATCACCTATTATGAATGAGCCAACCCTGCCTTTCCTATTATCTTTTTCAAAGGTTCTGACTTCATATATATTCATGACCTTGCCTGTTAATTCGACATGCCTCATCCCAGCCAAAACATTTTTTATCTGCAGTTTACCTGGATCTTCCAATATTTTAACGCCGAGCTCATTTGCTATAATATGTAAGGCGCCTTCCTCGCTTATTAATCCAGATAATTGATCTAGTTTATCTTTTACTCTTGAATTTATTTCTTGGTCAGAAAGGCCGGCTTTCTCTTTGATTTTTTCTATTATGATGTGTTTAGGAATCTTTATCATGCTTAACCCCCCAAAATGATTTCTTTAAAAAGAAAAGTTATTTATAAAAATATTGGGATAAATTTTATATAGTTCTCTTTACAAAATATTTTTCATGTATAAAAAAGCACAGGCAACTTCGTGGTCATTAAAGGAAATAGGAGATTTATTGTTGAGGATATTTGCTGTTTTGATATTAATTGTGTTTTTAGTTAGTGTTGTTAATATATTTACACAATCAAAACCTATTAGGAATGTATATCAAGATTTTGAACGTGTTATTGGCGAGATAGAAGATTTGAACGAGGGAGAAGAACTTCTTGTTCCTATATTATCTGATGGTTATCATATGATTGTAAGGCCAATGGACGTTGTGAAAGAACAACAGTTTGGCTGTAGATTAGATGAAAGTGATTATTGTGCTTGTCTATTAAATGAAGATGATCAAATCCTTAGATGTAAATCTTTTAGCAAGAAAGATGATGAAGGCATTGTTGAAATAGATCCGTTAACAGATGTTTATTTAACAAATAGTCGGGGAGTTCTTTTAAGTTATGATAACGGAGAAATTAATTTAAGTTAGAGACATGATTTACAGATTCTGCAATATCGCCATTATTTCCCAATATACAACCTTGCTTTCCTAATTGAGCATATGCTCCTCCTTTACAGAAAGCAGCGTTCATTAACATACTTTCTGAACAACCGCTATTTTTCATAGCTTCCCCTAGTTGTTGAGCAGTCAGCCATTGTCCTTTTACTTTGAATCTGTAATAAGTACTTCCTGAATAATATTCAGCACCCCATTCAGACCTTACACCTAAACCATTTGTTATAGTTCCACCGCAACCTCCCTGTAGACTGTGAGTCAGTTCATGTCTAAATAGAGTATTAAGTTGAGCTATGCTTGCACCTGTTAAAGCTTCTTCTTTACAATAAATACCATTACCACAACTACCTGAAACTCTCCAACACCAATAAGCAATTGGACTTGGCGGTTGGCACTCACCACTTGGAGAGACAGGATACAATTCCATAGAACTTCCCATATCGTTCTTTATTTTTTCATAAATTTCCATATACGTCCCATGATAAGTTTCGCCTGAATAACCAGAAGGATAATCATCGTCAATAACAATAACATCTTCTATTTCATCATATTCCATTACACTTTGTTGTCTCGCACCACCAGTATGCATTGTTAATGCAAACTTAACATCTACAGGTTTTGTTTTATAGGCATTATCTTCATATATGAAAGCTTCAGCATCTGTATCAATACAAAATTTAAATATCTTAGATTCATCATATCCTTCTGGTTTATCTATGCAACCCACACCATTCCAAACTTTACCAGAATCATAACAGTTTTTTGCCAAAAGATTGTTTTTACAGTAATCTAAGTTCCAATTTGTTTTACCATTGTTATCAAGAACTTCCAAAACACACTCCCTATAAGTTTTGGTTAAATCTCTACAAGATAGTTCTTGTCTGTCTTCTTCGCAATATTGTGGATTATTATCTTGATCTAGGCAAGTTGGCTGATTAAATTCAAGTTCACAAACATATTCTCCAGCTATTTGATATCCATCCGTATTTGTGTAACAATCTAAAATCTGGCCTTCGTCATCACATGTTAAAGGAACACCATTTTCATCATAACATATAGTTCCACTTGGCAATCTCCCATGACAAGTATAATCATAGAATGCACATTCTTTTACTTCTGTAATTAACTGGTTGCTGGCAAAAGACATATCATTATGGATTTCTGTAAAATCAAAGTCAAATTCTTCATTTATTTCAGGGTTAAGGAAATAATATCCTGTATCTGTCTCAGACATTAATTGTGATAATGCTTCTAGATCAAGCACAGTAGTTACTTCGTCTGCAGAATCCGTATTAGAAGGATTCCATTCAATATCTCCGGGACATGCACCTTGAAATTGAGATGCTTGTGTATGAAAATCTTCAACATAATTTTGTACTCTTCTTACAATATCTTCATAATTTGGTTCATTCTCAAATGCAGGGGCTCTGCAGCCCCAACCATTATAGCCACGTAAGGCCATATCCCAACCAGAATATACAACATGTTTATTATCAAGGGAAGGGAATTCACTATTATCACAATCATAGGGTTTATTAGCACTTGGGTTCCGGCAGTTAAAAGCATTGCATTTCTCTAATAAAATTTTAGCACCACATTCAATGTTGTCATTTAGTTTATAGATGTCTAATGGATGACCATCTATCTCACTATTACCACAATCTCTTCTACCAGTAATTTGCATAATACCAACACCACCATCGCCACTTACTTTAACAGTGCCGTCATTTCTATAATGGTTACCTCCACTTTCTTTCTGGGCTATTGTTAATAATATTGTTCCAGGTATATTATATGCATTTGCAACCTGGCAAACTTTCTTTTGTTGGTCTGACAGTTCTTCATAAGTTAATCTACCTGTAATTTTGTCTTTGTCAGGAACAAAGATAAATAATCCTACTACCAGAATTAAAACAAAGAATAATGAAAAAACAATCAATTTGTTTTTTTTGATATAATAAACAATCCCAATTATAACAAATATTAACAATATTACAATTATTATTGTTTTATAAGATCTTTCAGGTTCTTGAATAATAACCTCTTCTACATTAACTTCTTCTTCAACTATTTCTTCTGGTACAAATTCAGGTGGGGTTTCTCTTGCTTCAAATTCATGTTTGCATTCTCCAATACAACATTCAGTTGAATCTGCTGATAATACTTGAGTACCAAAACAATCTTCATCATAATTACATATTTGTCCACCAGTTTTTTCACACGATTCGTATTGTTCGTATATTTCTTCATCAGGTGCTTTCGGTATGAAATCAAATTCATCAAATATTGTAATATCTTCAATTTCAGAAACTACAGATCCAGTAATTAAATTTGGTTCATCACTTTCTGAATTCTCATCTTCACATACTCTTTTAGCGCCAATATAATGTTCATTCCAATGATCTTCTTCCAAACTGTCTATTTGTACAGGACTTCCAGCATGAATAAATTGACAATCACCATAATAAATACCTACATGTGATATTCCTTCAGTATGTGTGTCTGCAAAAAAGATTAAGTCGCCTTTTTGAAGTTCATCACAATTTGG
>Ga0190359_1002494_pt1 | contig 10920 bp, 9 predicted proteins | sample 48721823_MG_FD_161269 | JGI IMG/M metagenome (GOLD analysis project Ga0190359, IMG submission 161269) | Hydrothermal vent microbial mat bacterial communities from Southern Trench, Guaymas Basin, Mexico - 4872-18-2-3_MG | ecosystem: Environmental > Aquatic > Marine > Hydrothermal vents > Microbial...
ATGATTGGTTATTTTTTAGATGCCAAGTATATATGCTATGTCAACCCAGTCATTTACACAGTAAAATGGATGATGATCCCTGTTCCAGGGTTGATTGTATACAACCGGTATGATGTCAGCCTTTTCAAGCATATAGCAGGTATCAAGCCTGTCATCCACAAAGTACTTTATGCCATGTTCTTTTAATACAGGCAATTTCTTTGTGCTGTCCCCGGTTGCAATAACCTTTATGTATGCAGGGTCGATCTGTGGAAAATGTCTTTTGAACCACAATAACACTGGCTCGCTGTATGGTCTTGCAGTGACCAGGAGCAGCTCTGTCTTTGAAGATATCCTTGGTAAAACCTCTGCAGCACCCTTGTTGGGCCTTATATCTACCTCGTGCGGTCGGTGCGTGAGTGTCTCTATAATGTCTTCGACAGCTTCTCTGCGGGCGTCTATTATGTTCATGAAATCATACTCTGTTATGTGCTCGTAATCTATGTCCAAGCCATACTTGAGTCTTGCGATATCTATGAAGGTTCTGAACGTATCTGCAACAACCCCGTCAAAGTCAAAGGCTGTTTTCTCTATATCCAATTTCACAAGGTGTTCACCTCTCTTGTATTGTCTGTACAATACACCAAATCTTGTGCAAAGGCAATTTTGTAACATAATGAAATCGGTTTTTGTACTGGCATGACAGACCATGATTAAGAACCATGTTGCATTCAAATGCCTTCTAGATTATCCATTGTATTCATGAAAGATGCACCGAGTGTTGTATTTGCAGATGACAGTGGCAAAGTATTTGACTTTGAGCCTCTCGCCATGGTCGCAAGGAGCGCTGACTACCTGATTCCAGTGGAAGATAAGGATGTCATACCCATGCCTGAAGGCTCCTGCCTGTATGTACTGAAAGACAGGCATCCCATTGGTATTGACAGGGAGACAGGAGAGATAGTGGTAGTGGATGAAAATCCTTTCAGGAAAGGTAGTCCCGCATTTGCTGTGGCCGTTTTCCTGCCAGCTGCCTACACACAGACATACCTGGCTGCCTGGGCGAAAACAGACAGGGCCACCATACTACCTTTCTTCTCTTATACTGCCTGCGGCTGGAAACAAGGCTTTGTAACGACTGCCATAAGGACCGACGAATCAAGACGACAGGATCCGGATACATTCGACATGGAAAAGGTAAGATCAGGTATTGAGAGATGGAAAAGTATATTCCCAAGAAACAGGCTTGTTCAACATCTTGTTCACTGTGCGCTGGTATATGGGTGTCCTGCAGCGCTGAACATGTTTCAGGCAAGGGAAGAGGCTCCCCTGCCTACATCCCCATCCTGTAACGCAAGGTGCGTTGGCTGTATCTCGCACCAGCCAGAGGGTTTCCCACCTTCCCCGCAGGAGAGAATATCCATTGTACCAAGCCCTGAGGAAATAGCAGAGGTGGCCCTGTACCATATCGAAAACGTGGAAATGCCTGTTGTGAGTTTTGGACAGGGGTGTGAGGGCGAACCCTTGCTTGCTGGTGATATTATAGAAAGGGCAATACAAAAGATAAGGAAGAAAACAGACAAGGGCACGATTAACCTCAACTCAAATGCAAGTCTTCCTGATGTGGTTGCAAGGCTTGCAGATGCAGGTCTTGATAGCCTGAGGATAAGCATGAACTCGGCAAGAGAGAGGAGTTACAATGCGTATTTCAGACCTGGCTATGATTTCAATGCGCTCCTTTTAAGTTCTCTAGAGATGAAAAAGAGGGACAGGTTTGTTTCTATTAACCTTTTTGTATTTCCAGGCGTCACAGATGCTCCTAAGGAGGTGGATGGCCTGAAAAGATTTTTAAGCCATGCACGTGTTGACATGATTCAATGGAGAAATCTAAACATCGATCCCGACCTATATCTGGACACGCTTGGTCAGAAGTTTCCACCGGGGCTCGGCGTGGCAAGACTCATAGAGGGGATGCCTATTAAGAGAGGGTATTTTAATCCATATTTATCAAAACTCGATGAGTAGAGCGGTAAAATCATCATCAAAATGATCCTTACCTGTAAAATCGGAGATGTTTTGCTTTATGGTTTCAAGTGCCTGGCGACCGTCTGTCTGCTCGAGCGTTTTCAAAAACAGATTCTTTAATCTCTTCTTTCCAAATTGCCTGCCATTTTTGTCTGTTGCCTCCAGTAGGCAATCCGTATAAAGGAATATCTTGTCACCTCTCTGTACAGGAAATGTCTTCTCCTCGTACTTACCATCGTCGAACATGCCTATGAAAAAGCCATCTGTATCAAGCTCTATAATGCTGGAATCCGCCTTCCTATAAAGAAGGGGAGTGGGATGGCCTGCATTGGTAAATGTGATACCTGACACAGCCCTGTCATATATGAAGCAGAATGAAGAGACGTAATCCTCGTGCAGCACAGAGTTCATTTCCCTGTTCAAAAGCCGAAACAATAGTCTCGGACTAGCAACGCTTTTTGTCTTCATGTGAAGACTCATCTTGAACATGGCCGCAACAAGTGCCGCTGCAACGCCGTGCCCGGAGACATCTGCAATGACGACGGCCGTGATATCTTTATCCATCTCTAGTACATCGTACAGATCACCACCCAAGTGTATGGATGGTATGTATATGGATGCTATGTCAAGGCCTCCTATTTTTTCATACTTGTCCGGTAACAGACTTTTCTGCAGCTTTCCTGCCATTACGAGTTCATCAAGCATAATCTCGTTTTGTTTCTCTATTATCTCGTTCTTCTTGTCCACTTCTGCAAGTGCGAGAGCAAGTTTTCCTGCCTGTTCTTCCATCAGGTCCTTTGCCTCTGTTATCTCCATAAGATATGATTCAAGTTCTTGCCTTGTAGTAACCAGTTCCGTTGTATCCGAGAAGACCACTATGATACCGCTCATCTCTGGGTCCAGGTCAATCGTGTGTATGCTTTTCTCTATGAAATGACTCCCGTCTTCCTTTTCCAGGACAATCTCCTCTTTGGCTGGATCAAGCAGGTTTTTTATTATCTCTGGGAGGTCATCTCTATGCCTGCCATGGATATCAATGCCATCGATGGATGTTATGTTAGAGGCGCACTTGTTCCAGATCACCACATAGTTGTCCTTGTCAAGGACAAGAAGCCCTGTGGGCAGTGCATTGACCAGCACCCTGAGGAACTCGTCAAAGTCCTGTTTTTCCCTTCTTGCCTTTTCTAACATGATTGATATCCTTGCATGGTAAAGGCCTTCTTTGATGGCCTTCTTCAGTCTCCGGGTGGATCCGTGGCTATCCTTTAGTATATAGTCATTTGCACCCACCTTGAGAATCTCCCTGAACACGCCTGGATCCTGTACGTTGGTGTAAACGATGTACATGGAGTTGGTCTCTAGCGAGCGCATCCTTGCCATAAGGCCAATGCCATCTATCACGCCTAGTTCAATCTCAGTAACAACCACTGACGGTTCAATGTCTATATACTCATCCAGTGCCACCCTGGGATCACTGTAAGTGTGTATATTCATGTCCTTTGATGATAGTTCTTTGTTGAGACGACTTAACACATTTTTATCCGGGTCTATGATGAATACATCGTTCATGGCTATGTCCTGAACTTTGTCATGACAACCACTGATGGATTTCTACGTATGGTCAATCGGTCAGTAAGCCTTTTCATTATCATAATGCCTCTTCCATGGGGCAAAATCTCACTGGGCATGGGGAGGTTCTTGGGTATTCCCTTGCCTGGATCACTGACCCTTACAGTGACCTTTTCCTCGTTTATCGATATACTAATTCCCACCTCGTTGTTGCACCACCTGGCATCCTTCATCCGATATTCAAGTTCCTCGTGGTATGTTGTGGGAGATGTAAGGTCTCTGCCCCTGCTATAGGAATCCAGCATGAGGCAACCATAATCCCTGGCATTTATAAGAGCCTCCACCATGGCTGTTACAAGACTATGGGCCTTGTCCATGTCAAGAATACCATTCTCAACTAGCGCCTTCTTGAATTCTTGGCCCAGACCATCCGGGTCAAGGTCTTTTGCCTTTATCCTGAAACTAAACTCCGCCTTGTAGGGCCTGCATGAAAGACCTGCAAGCATGCTCAATGCCTTCTGGCCTCTTGTACCATGAGGTTGTGTCGATACTCTGTGTTTCTTCATGGCCTTCATAGACCGTTAGTCTCCTGTCTTTCCTTGGACATGTTTATTATGAATGGTGCAATATCATCTAAAGGGAGTATTTTCTCCACCCCACCCATGTTTATGGCTACCCTTGGCATACCAAACACCACGCATGATTCCTCATCCTGTGCAATTGTAAAGGCCCCGGCATCTCTCATCTCCTTTATCCCCCTTGCACCGTCGTCACCCATTCCAGTAAGTATTATCCCCAGTGCATTGGGTCCCAGGGAATTTGCAACAGACCTGAACAGTACATCAACGGAGGGCTTATGGCGGTTTACTGGAGGACCATCCTTTACATTTACGTAAAGACCTTGGGCATCCATGTATACGAGCATATGCTTGCCGCCAGGTGCCACTAGTGCATGTCCTCGCATCAGCCTGTCGAAATCTCTGGCCTCCCTGATTTCCAGGGCACTGTTCACGTTTGCCCTTTTGGCAAAAGACTCTGTAAATAAAGGAGGCATGTGTTGCACTATAACTACTGGTGGAAAGTCTGGGGGCAGGTATCTTAGTATGTGATCTATGGCCACGGTTCCACCGGTGGATGCACCTATGGCAACGACAGTCTCTGACCTTGCCTTGTCATGATCAAAAGAAGCCCTCTCTATCACCGCGTCCATGCTCAGCTTTGGGGCCACATTCATTATGGTCATCCTTGGCCTAGCTAGGTGTGCTGAAGCTGCTATCTTTACCTTTGTTACAAGATCCTGACGCATTTCTTCCATGGTCGTGGAGAGATTCGTCGTTGGTTTTGTAATAAAATCTATTGCGCCTAGTGATAATGCCTTTATAGTTGCTTCAGCCCCTTTAGACGTGAGGGATGATACCATTATAACAGGCATTGGATGCGCCCTCATCAGCTTTTCAAGGAATGTAAGGCCGTTCATCTTGGGCATCTCGATGTCAAGGGTCAACACATCGGGCTTTAGCTGTTTTATCTTCCTTGTTGCAATAAATGCATCGGGTGCCACACCTACTACTTCTATTCCAGGCTCACTGGACAGTATGTCTGAGAGTAGCTTCCTTGCAAGTGCCGAATCATCTATGATAAGTACCTTTATGTTTCCTCTCATGTGTATCTCATCAGAATAGTGTTAATCCGTTCTTTACATCCTTACTCTCTAAGCTTTCTTTAAACACCTTTGCCTTGTATTCCTCTTCAAGTCTCATGATACTTGGTTCTGCTTGTGGAATCAGGCGCTTGAGGAGGACCTTGCCCGTATCAGTGAAAAAGAGAATCTTCCTTCCCTTGTCCCCGCCAACGTCCTTTGCAATAATAGGTATTTTCTCCATTGACAGGTAAGCAAGGACAAATTCTATGTTGTTCTCCGGTACATTGCCGTCTGTTTTCCTGAAGTTTAGCACGTGACCTCCACCGAACACCTTGGCCACCATGCCTTTCCTGTCTGCACCCCTCTTGATCAGATCTCCAATAAGAATTTCCATTGCAAACATGCCGTACTTTCCAGATGATGACACGAACATGTCCCTTGATCTTACATCTCCAGGCAGTAGAAAATGGTTCATGCCTGCAAGCCCTGTCCTTGTGTCCTTTATACAGACCGAGATACAAGAGCCAAGTATGGTGGAAATTATGTCCTTGGTGCTGACATAGTGCTCACCCGGGTATATGACAACTACGTTTTTCTTGAACCTTTTACTGTACCTTTTTATTATCATGCTGGTATTACACCTTTTTGTATATGGTGTTCTTGATATATCTAAACCTATCTTTCATATCCATGAGAGACTCTGAATGACCCATGAAGATAAACCCACCGTCTCTTAAATATTGATAAAATCTTTCCATGAGCCTTTTTTTCGTATCCCTGTCAAAGTAGATTATGACGTTCCTGCAAAATATGATATCAAAGGGGCCTTTCATGGGATAGATTTCCCTTATAAGGTTTAGCCTCCTGAATACTACCATTGACTTTATGCCTTCCTTTACATGGTAGCCATCATCCTGCCTCTTAAAATACCTCTTGAGATATTCAGAAGGAACGCCAACGACGCTATTTTGTGAATAAACACCTGTTATACCTTTCCTTAGGACCTCGGTATCCACGTCAGTAGCTAGTATCTTTATGTCCCATCCCTGTATGCCCCTGAAGGCCTCCTGTATGGTCATGGCTATGCTGTAAGGTTCTTCTCCTGTTGAACAGCCTGCTGACCATATCCTGAGTCTCCTTGCCATACCTGATTTATCTGTTTTTTTTATCATGTGAGGTAGAACATCCTCCCTGAGAAAGTCAAAGTGGTATCTTTCCCTGAAGAACTCGGTCTTGCTCGTGGTTATACGATTTATCATGTGTACCAGCTCATCTGATGAATTATGACTTTCCTTAAGATACCTGTAATACTGGGAGAAGTCAGCCAGGTTGAGTGCCCTGAGCCTTTTTGATAGCCTGGAGATAACGAGTGTTTTCTTTTTTTTTGACAGGTGTATACCTGTACTCCTGTAGATTATCCTCCTGAACTGCTCGAATTCCTCATCGCTGAGTTCAAACTTGTTTGCCAGCAATCCTTATACCCCGTCTACTACATTTAGTTCCTCGTCCGAGAGTAGTCTGTCAATATCAAGAAGGATAACAAACTTGTCATCCCTTTCACCCATAGCTTTTATAAAGTCTGTCTTTATCTGAGAATTAAATCTTGGTGCCGGTCTTAACTGATCTTGTGTAAAGGCCACTACATCTTTTACACTGTCCACTATGAGACCTATTGTTCTTGCGGATATCTTAAGTATCATGATTACTGTAAAGCTATCATAGGTCACGTTTTGAAGGTGGAAGTGTTCTCTAAGGTCAATTACAGGGATGGCAGCACCCCTCAAGTTGAGTATACCCTTTATAAAAGATGGGACGTTCGGGATTTTGGTAAGCTCTCTGAATCCGATGATCTCTATTAACTTGAGTATAGCTATACCGTATGTCTCTCCACCAAGTTCGAATGTGATATACTGACCCTCCATGCCCTGCATGGCCTTATTGTTGTTGGTCTCCCCCATGTCCAGTGCTCCTAGAATTCCTCGAATTCGTCGAGGGGGTCGTCCATTGTGCTTTTGTTCATGCTGTTAATGTTATCATAGTCATTGTTTGCCTTTTTTTGAGGCTTACCTGAACCGGGCTTGTTTTCTGTTTTTATGCCGTTCGCCTTGTGTTTGGAGACCTTGAATCCTTCCACGATCCCTTCCAGCTCTCTTGCCTCATTACTGAGGGAATCAGCTGTGCTAGCCAGCTGTTCAATGGTGGAGGCATTTTCCTGCGTAGAAGAATCTATCTGCGCTATTGCCCTGTTGAGTTCGTCGATACCACGGGCCTGTTCCGAGCTGGCTGCTGCTATCTCATCTATGGTCTGGGATACATCTTCTATCCTAGATATGATTTCCTTGAGTGACTCCTCTGTTTTCTTGACCATGTCATCGCCAATGGATATCTTGGAGACAGTATCCTCTATGAGTTCTTTTATCTGGCCTGCTGCATCGGCAGACCGCCTTGCAAGGTTTCTTACCTCCTCTGCAACCACGGCAAAACCCTTGCCATGTTCTCCTGCCCTTGCTGCCTCAACTGCGGCATTCAGTGCAAGCAGGTTTGTCTGGAATGCCACCTCGTTGACAGTATTTATAATATCTCCTATCTTTTTTGATGCTTCAGATATGGCGTTCATGGCCTCCTGGGTCTCGGATACAACGCTGCCCCCGTGATTTGCCACGTCCACCGCATTCTTGGCCTTTTCCTTGCCCTGGGTTGCATTGGATGCATTCTCCTTTATCGAAGAGGTCATCTCCTCTATGGTGGCAGCAATCTCCTCCACTGCAGAGGCCTCTTCCTGGCTTGATTGGGATAGTCCCTGGGCACCAGTGGATACCTCGTCGGTGGCCGTGCTTACCTGTATGGCTGCCTCTTTTACCTTGGATATCACATCCTCAAGGTTTTCCATGAAGAGGTTGAACCAGTGGCCTAGCTCCCCTATCTCGTCCTCGGATAAAACAGGTAGCCTCATGGATAGGTCAGCCTTGCCCTCTGCAATTCCCTTCATGTTCTGGGTAACGGCATTTATGCGTTTGGTTATGGCCCTTGAGAACATGTAACCTACTATTACTATGAGTATACCAACCATGACAGTGAAGGTATAAATTTGTTTCTTAAGTACACGGTTTTCCCCAAAGACTTCTTTTCTAGGCGCTGTTGCAAACATAATCCAATCAAGATCCTTATTATACACGAGGTATCCCATGTATTTCTCTCCACCAGATTCATAGTTAAAGAACCCTTGTCTCTGATGCACGGCATCCCTGATGTAATTGTACTTGTTGTATAGCTGCATAGAGCCCTTGTATTCGTCCTTTGGATAGTACAGGCACATGCCGTTGGAACTGAAAATGGCGAGGTAACCCGTCTTAAAGTACCTTTCTTTCGCAGCTGCCTTTATCATGTTTTGCCTTAAATTTTTTACAAGCTGTTCTCTGACCAGATCTATCTTGGAATTTATCGAGTCGTATCCTGTCTGAACCACCTTGGCAAAGCCCTTTGCCTCTGCCATTAGGTACATCTTGGCCTGATTTTCAAGCTGTGCCTTTGCTCTGTGCATACCCCATACTGTTACGATTAAGAGCGGGATTATGCCCATTGCCAGAAAAAGTATGATAAGCTTTTCCTTTAGCCTAAACCTGATATTCATCACGTTCCTCCTTCTTTTCCTGAATCCCTTTCTTAGTGATTATACAACCCCTTTAAATATCCTGATATTTCTCTTGTCGTTGAAGACAAGACGTTCCATGCCATGTATGTCAAGTATCAAGGAGACCTTGCCGTTACCTAGTATGGTTGCTCCTGATATGCCTTCAATCTTTCTGAAATTTTTATCAATGCTCTTGATAACAGCCTGGGATTGTCCCAGTATGTCATCCACGAGTATACCGAACCTGCTGGCAGTTCCCTGGAGCACAACTACGAATGCCTCTGTTGGATCTGTTTTTTCAGGTATTATGTTGAATAGTTCGTATAGTCTTACCAGTGGTATGTATTCGCCCCTTATGTCTATTAACTCTCCCTTTCCTTCAACCGTTTTTATGTCTTCACGTCCGGGTCTCAAGGATTTCTCGATAACAGATAAGGGAACGGTAAACATCTCTTTTCCAACCCTTACTGTCATACTGTCTATAATGGCCAGTGTGAGAGGGAAACGTACCCTGAAGGCAGTACCCATGTCCTTGCTTGATATAACTTCAATAGAACCCCTCAGGTCTTCGATATTCTTCTTTACCACGTCCATTCCTACGCCACGACCTGATATCTCAGTTACCTTCTCAGCAGTTGAGAGCCCGGGTGCAAACATAAAGTTGTATATCTCTTCCTCAGAGTATTGCTGGGATGCGTCCGCTATACCCTTTTCAATGGCCTTGGCAAGTAACCTGTCTTTATCTATGCCCTTCCCGTCATCTGCTATTTCTATAAATATGGATCCCTCTTCTTGGTATGCCTTCAGCCATATGGTCCCTGTCTCCGGTTTTCCCTTGGCTTTTCTCTCTTCCGGGGTTTCTATTCCGTGATCAATAGAGTTACGTATCATGTGTTTAAGAGGATCACCTATCTGTTCTACTACATTCTTATCCAATTCAGTCTCGGTACCACTCATCTTTAGTTCAATTTTCTTGCCCTGTTCAAAGGCAAGGTCTCTCACAAGGCGTCTGAACCTGTTGAATGTCCCTTCAACAGGTATCATACGGACTCTCATTACCTGCTCCTGTAGATCTCTTGATACCCTCTCCAGGGCAGCAGAGGATGTCTCGAATGAACGGAAGAGTAGGGGGTCTTTAATCGCAGTTGAAAATTGAACCATGCGTGCAACGCTTATCACCATCTCGCCAACGAGGTTTACCAGTTTATCCAGCTTCTCCGTGTCAACGCGAATTGTCTTTGACCTGGCTACCTTCCTGCTGCGTGATTGTATCCTGGCCACATTTTCCACGATGTCCTTGGGGGCTTTGCCTTTTTCGACCAGTTGCTGACCTGTGGTCTTGTGTTCTTTCAATGCCTCTATGAGGTCTTCTTCTTTTATAATGCCTTTTTCTACTAGTATCTCCCCTATGGGTTTCTCCGCCAGGTCGAGATTACCACCATCCGTGTATTTCTCTGTTATGTCGTCTATGTGGATCTCATTTTCGTCCTCTACAAATATAAAGACGTTTTTAAGATTGGATAATGGCTGTTCTGTCCTGATTATGATCTCCCACCATATGTAGCAGTTCGTGGGTTCCAGCGCGTAGAAATCAGGTATTCCATCTGTATGTGCATAAGTCTCAACGATCTCTCCCATGTCGTACAGTTCATGCAACAGCATGAGGGGGTCCTGACCTGTTATGAATATATCGGGTCTAAAGCGCATTGATATCGCGTATACCCTTTCTTTCACCCTACCGGGCACTACTTTTGTCTCAGTAGAAGATTCGTCAGCTTCATCTAACAAAGGAGATGCAAACCTTTTAAGGTGAGATGTTATGGATTGCATCTTGGCACTGTCTATGTCCTCCTTGTTGATTGTGGCAGATATAAGACCCTTAAGGAAATCAACAGCTTCCAGTAATGATGTTATAAGGTTTTTGGTTACCTTGAGTTCATTGTTTCTTACCTTGTCCAGTATATTTTCCAGGTTATGTGTAAAGTTTGCCACATCCTCAAAGCCCACCATGCCTGCAGAACCCTTGATGGTGTGTGCTGACCGGAATATACGGCCAATGTTATCCGCGTCTATA
>Ga0190359_1002495_pt1 | contig 10918 bp, 6 predicted proteins | sample 48721823_MG_FD_161269 | JGI IMG/M metagenome (GOLD analysis project Ga0190359, IMG submission 161269) | Hydrothermal vent microbial mat bacterial communities from Southern Trench, Guaymas Basin, Mexico - 4872-18-2-3_MG | ecosystem: Environmental > Aquatic > Marine > Hydrothermal vents > Microbial...
GAAAGAGATGCCGAAGGCTTACCTACGGGTATTTTCAAAGATGCGGCTATGGATTTGATCGCGGAGCATATTGAGCCTTATTCTACAGAGCAACAACTGACGGCTTTGGAGAATGCTTCATCTTACCTGGCTGCAAACGGAGTTACTTCAGCACATCATATGGGCAGTATAGCAGACATTGAATTATTTCGCACGGCAATGGAAACGGGCAGACTGAAAACACGAATATATGCTACGGTTCCAATGAGGGAGTATGAGGCAATGCTGAAAACCGCAGAGGATTTTAAAGCTTTAAAATATAGTACATGGTTAAAGCCGGGCGGAGTAAAGTTATTTGCTGATGGATCACTGGGCGCTCATACTGCTGCTTTTTTTAAATCATACCTGGATACGCCGGACGAATCAGGCCTGTTGATGTACACGGATAGAGAGATGTTTGAAAGGATTCTGACAGCTGACCAGTCGGGATTACAGGTTATTATTCACGCCATTGGTGACCGGGCCAACCATCAGGTACTGAACCTTTATGAACGGGTCATGAAGACAAATCCGCCGCGGGACCGGCGATTCAGGATTGAACATGCACAGCATCTGCTCTCTGCGGATATCCCGCGTTTCGGTGAATTGGGTATCATCGCCAGCATGCAACCCTGGCATATGATGGATGACGGTCGTTGGGCTGAAAAAGTAATTGGTCGTGAACGGATTGCAAACACACATGCCTGGCGTTCACTGATTGATTCGGGGGCTTCCCTGGTTTTTGGAAGTGATTGGTTTGTAGCACCTCCGAAGCCGCTGGAGGGGATCTTTGCTGCGGTTACCCGGCAAACCCTGGATGGCAAATGCCCGGAGGGTTGGGTGCCTAATGAAAAGATTACAGTGGAAGAAGCGTTAAAAGCTTATACCATTCATGCTGCCCGGGCTTCATTCGATGAACAAATCAAAGGTTCGATAGAGCCGGGCAAACTGGCCGATTTCGTGGTACTTGACAGGGATATCCTGAATATCCCGGAGGAGGAAATTCTAAATACTCAGGTAGTTGAGACCGTTATTGGTGGAGTACCGTATCTTTCTTTTTAAAATATGGTGTATGGCAGTACTCCGGTTCTGAACGGTCTGTTTAACGATGAAAGCAATACTACGTCTATCGCAGATAAGCTTACTTCACCAGCACGGTAAAATAAAACTGACTTCCTTTTCCGGGCTCCGATTTAAACCAGATGGTACCGCCGAGAAGTTCTGCCAGCCCTTTTGAGATGGAGAGCCCGAGTCCGGTGCCGCTGTGCTTTTTGTTTAGTGAATCATCCACCTGCCGAAAGCGTTCGAAAACTATTGCCTGTTTTTCAGTTGGAATGCCGCATCCGGTATCGGCAACAGAAAACAGCAATGTTTTAGAATCCTGTGGCTTACAACGCAAGACGATTTCACCCTTCTCAGTATGCCGAAAAGCGTTGTTCAGCAAATTATTCAGTATCTGTTTGAGTTTACCGGGATCGGTAGTGATGGTTAAATGGTCGGGAGAGAGTTGGAGGTCGGTATTGAAAGAAATGGTTCTTACTCCTGAATCTATCCAGGTGACCCGGGTGGTTTGCTGTACTTCCTGGATCAACTCTTCCAGGTTGATTTTCTGCAGGTTAAGGGGCATCTGCCCGGCTTCTATTTTAGAGATATCGAGGATATTATTGATGATAGAGAGGAGGTCTTCAGAGCGTTGTTGTATGGTGTTGATGTAGAATTGTTTGTCTTCTTCAGTATTATTCGGGTCATTAAGCAATTCGGAGAATCCGATGATGGCATTCATGGGGGTTCGGATTTCGTGGCTCATGTTGGCCAGGAATGCCGACTTAAGCCGGTCGCTCTCTTCGGCTTTCTCTTTGGCTGAAATAAGCTCTTCTTCAAACTGTTTGCGTTCGATGAACTGGCTTAATTCATTGGCAATATTTTCAAGCACCTGCACATCGTTCTGATTGTAAGCATTCGGATTGTCGTAGCTCTGAACCACCAGTGCTCCCAGAATCCGGTTTTCAATATGCAGGGGTACTCCCAGCCAGCTCTCGCTGGTTGAACCCGACAGGTTAATCTTCCCTGATTTTGCCAGTTGTTTAATTTCCTTTTTTCTCAACAGCATTGTTTTTTTATCCCGGACTACTAATCCGGTGAGTGATTTTTCAGCAGGCCAGGAGTGGGGGATAGCATCTTTTTTATCTGTTTCAAAATGTTCCGTAAGTATGCCGGTTTCAGAATCATACAAAGCGATATAGAAATTTGTGGTATCAATCAGGTCAGATAATTCATTTCTTACGGATTTGAAGAGTTCATTTAGTTTTTGTGTTGTTACGGCTGACTGTGCAATGCGATGCAGTATTTTTTGAATTAATTCGGCATTTTTACGATTGGTAATGTCATGTGCGATCGACATCACGGCTGTCTGTCCTTTGTAATTGATAATGGTAGATGTAATTTCAACAATTAAGGTACTTCCGTCTTTTCTTACGTGTACTGCTTCAAATCTCTGTTTACCCGTTTCCAACAATTTTTTTCGTTCCTGTTTGCTGCCTTTAATTCTGGCATCATCAGGAGCGGAGATGTCGGCCGGAGTAAGCTGAAGCAGTTCTTCACGGGTATAGCCCAGAATATCGCAGCTTGCCTGGTTGATTTCTACAAACCGGCTAAAACCTGCAGGATTGTAAGGGTGAATAAAAATAGGATCCGTTACGGCATTGAAAAGATTCCTGAATTGTTTTTCATTTTCAAGAATTTTTTTTTCAAGTTTTCTCCGAACTGTAATATCCTGACCGGATGAGAGGATGCCGATAATGTTTCCGTTTTCATCCCGGATAATGGTATTATTCCAGGATATCAGTCGTTCATCACCATTTCGGGTTATAACCGGATTTTCGCCGAATTTATCCATTTCAACCTGACCTGAAATGATTCTTGAAAAAACGTTTTCGACCTGATCGTGGAATTTTTCGGGCAGGCAGTTGGCAAACCAGTTTTTGCCGGTCAATTCTCCTTTTTGATAACCCAGCAGTTTATATCCGTTGTCGTTGAGCAGGGTAATGTTACCGTTCTTATCCAGTGTAAGGATGATTTCGGCGGCAATATTCAGATATTCTTCTGCTGTTTCTTTACTTTTCCGAAGTTCAATCTCACTGGCTCTGAGTTGTTGGTTTGCAGCCCTGAGTTGTTGTTCGTTAGCTTTTAATTGTTGGTTGATTGCATCAAGTTGCTGATAAGCCGTATCCCGTTCTATTTCGGTTTTTTTCAATTCGGCAATTTTTGCTTGCAATTTTTTTATTTCGAGCTGAACCTGATCGGTTTTATTATTAAAGGCTTTCATTTTTTCTAGATTTTTCCGCCGTTTTTTCCCAAAGCAACATCTCATGGGAATCTCCCTCAGTATAATACACAACCCCTTTTTCGATGTCGAATTTTACGGTTCTTCTTAGTGTGCCTCCCACTGCTTTCCCACTGATTTCCAAACCGTTTTCTGTAAGTAATTTTTCAATATAAGAAAGATTCTCAAGACCAATCGTATCATTTTCTCTTTTAAGCACATTTGCTCCTCCGATCAAACTAATTTTCATGCGCTCTTTTTTTGCTCCCAGTTGAGTCATGCGGTTGATTATTTCTTCAATAGCATCTTTAGCAAATCTGGTGTGATGTGATTTCAGCCGTTCAGGGGCTGCTCCGGGTACCATAACATGAGCCAGAGCACCTGCCTGTTTTGTTGCGTCATAAGCTACAATGACAACGCATGAACCAATGGCGTTTGATTTTAAAACAGTGTCTTTTAAACCGGTTTTTACTTCACCGGTATCAACATCAAGGATGCTCTTCATTTTTTCTTAAATCGTTTTTGAGCAATTCCTGTTTGGAAATATTAAAGATATTAACTCTTTCTAAGCAACCCAATTTAATTGGTCAAAAAATTGGTGTGAATGCACTCTCCGGGCTCACGGGGTGTGATCCCGATTCATCTGCTGTATTAATTTAGTTCCTGATCTTTAGCCTTAATCTATATATCTTTGTATATTGAAATCGTTAAACTAGTTCTGCCATGAAAACCAAACAATTCCGTATTCTTCGTGCTGCTTTTATCACAGGGATTTTTTTAATGATATTGGCGGCTTCTTGCACTACTTATAACGGTCGGCCTGCCGACCTGGTGATTCGTAACGGGAAAGTAGTGACTATTGACAAAGATCATCCGCAAGCTACGGCCATTGCCATTTTGGATGAAAAAATTATCGCGGTAACCGGTGAGCACAAGATCGGCCGGTATATCGGTGATAAAACTCAGGTGATTGACGCGTCCGGGCGCCTGGTACTCCCCGGTTTTAATGATGCCCACGCTCATTTCGGTCCGATCGATACCGATTATATCGAGCTTCGGTATACCACCGACCCCAATGTAATCACACAAAAAGTGGCCGAACGGGTCAAGCAGGTAAAACCGGGTGTGCTGATCCGCGGAGGGCATTGGGAGCATGAAATGTTTATTAATAAGCAGTGGCCTACCAAGGAGTTGATTGACGGGGTTGCTCCTGATAACCCGGTAGTACTCAGTCGTGCCGATGGTCATTCGGTATTGGTGAACAGTTACGTGCTGAAAGCTTCGGGGATTACCAAAGACACTCCCGATCCGTTTGGCGGGGAGATACAAAAAGATTCGGTAACGGGTGAACCGACCGGGATTTTTAAGGAGTCGGCTAAAAGACTGCTCAAATATGGTGCGGTACCGGTGGAGATGACAGATGAGGAACGTGAAGCAAAAATAACTGCGGGATGGAAAGCGGCTTTTGCTTATGCGGCCCGCTGCGGGGTAACCAGCATTCAGTATCCGGGTGGGGGAGGTCCCGGTTTCTTCAGGGAGTGGCAAAAAAAGGGTTGGCTGACCTGCCGGCTGGATGTGGCCAGATACCTGACAGATGATACGTTGCAACTCGAACGGTATGACCGGATGCGAAAAAAATATCCCCGTGAAAATAACTGGATCCGGTTTGGGTATATCAAAGGTTTTATGGACGGGACCTTGGGATCGGGCACGTTGATGATGCTCAAGCCGCTGACGGATGAACCGGATAAAACGGGTTTGCCCCAGATGACTTATGAAGATCTTGTAAAACGGGTATTGGCCTGTGACCGGATGGGTTTTCAGGTTGGGATACATGCCATTGGTGACAAAGCCAACCGCTGGGTTCTGAATGCTTATCAAAAAGCACAGGAAGTCAACGGCAAGCGTGACAGCCGGCACCGCATCGAACATGCCCAGATCCTGGCCCCGGAAGATATTCCCAGGTTTGCCGAACTGGGTGTAATTGCCTCGATGCAGCCTACTCACTGTATTACCGATAAAAGGTTTTGCGAGAAAAGAATCGGCCATGAACGCAGTAAAGGGGCCTATGCCTGGAGAACTTTACTGAATTCGGGTGCTCATATTGCATTTGGCACCGATTACTCCGTTGAACCCCTCGAACCGATGGAAGGGCTTTATGCTGCCGTAACCCGCAAGGACCGTCTGGGGGAAGAGGGCGACGGATGGTTCCCTGAGCAAAAACTTACCATGGAAGAGGCAATCAGACTCTATACCCTCGGTTCAGCGTATGCTCAGTTTATGGAAGACCGTAAAGGGATGATCAAAGAGGGATATCTGGGTGATGTGGTGATCCTGAACCAGGATCTTTTTAATATCCCTGAAGATCAGATCATGAAAACCAAAGTGGATTATACTATTGTAGGTGGGAAAATAGTATATCAAAGAGAGGTGCAGCAAACGGATTAATAATAAATTATGTTTAATACATATCTGAAAATATTTTTTTTTACAGGGTACATCGGGTTGACTTCAGGTCACGGTTTGGCCCAATTACAAATTACTCCTTATGACCGGTTGCCTGAAATTCCCGAAAGTTATAAACCGGTGTATGAAGAGGGGCTGCCTGCGTGGGGTAAAATGCTTTACCTGTATCCCGTTAATCTCAATGAGATCAACCGGTTGTTTGAAACCTACCGGGCGGAGCACCCCGGTACGGAAAATGCACTGACCCGCTATTATCAGATCTGGCGACAACAGGTGGAAATTTATGCTGCTCCTGATGGTAATATTAAGCTTCCGGATTTGAATGTTTTACGAAAACGGATGTTGAAGTTACAAACTGAATCGGAGTGCCGGTTGAAGGGGGCCACAGTGACACCGGGGTCCTGGTCGTTTCTGGGTCCGGTTGAGACCCATTGGCTGAACACCTCCGGCTCTCATGATCCCCGTGCATCCTGCCCCTGGCAGGCCAATATCTATGCCCTGGATGTGGCACCCTCCGATCATCAGATCATCTATTGCGGTTCTGAAACCGGATATCTGAATAAAACTACCGATATGGGTCGTCACTGGCAATTGATGGCACCACAATACTATTTTGGGGCCATCCGCGCCATTGCCGTGGATCCTGAGAATGAGAACATTGTTTATATTGCTTCAGGTGAACAGATCCATAAATCCACAGATGGCGGACAAACCTGGGTTCCGCTCCTGACAGGGGGGCTCACATTTAAAACGGACCGGCTCAGGATTGATCCGCAAAATCCCCTGAAAGTAATCGCGGCTGCCAATACGGGTGTATATATTACGCGGGATGGAGGTGCTGCCTGGTCGCAGAAATTTTCGGAACATGCGTATGATGTTGAGGTAAATCCGGGAGATCCTGATAAAATATATGCTCTGACTGCTACTGCTGACGGCTATTTTGCTTTGGCTTTTTCGGAAGACGGAGGGGATACTTTTACCCATGTCCCTGAATTCCCCGGAGATTTGCAGAATCACAGTGGCGGTCTGCTGGCGGTTACTCCTGCTAATCCGGATCTGTTGTTCGCCGTGATGCTTACAAAGAACGGAGATCATACTCCCTGTCTTTATAAAGGTGCTTTGAACCAGGGCGGATGGACATGGAGCCGCATTGCAACGGGTAAAACAGATGATTTTCAAATGAATAACGGTCAGGGGTACTTTGATCTGATCCTGGCTGTTTCACCTACTAATGCTCAACAAATACTGGTGGGTACCACCACTCTTTTCAGATCAACCGATGGGGGTGCTCACTTTAGTGCGGTGGGGGGGTATTGGGGCCCTTTTCCTATTCATCCGGATATCCAGGATGTGAAAATGCTTTCAAATGGAGAGACCTGGGTTTCTACGGATGGAGGCATGAACCTGACCACCGATTTTTTTACCACATCAGATCAGTATTATGTGCGGGTTAACGGGCTGCATGGATCGGATATGTGGGGATTTGATCAGGGATGGAATGAAGATCTGGTGGTGGGAGGCCGTTACCACAACGGAAATACCGCCATCGCTTCATTTTACCAGCCGGTGGCTTTACGCATGGGAGGCGCTGAATCTCCTACCGGATGGGTGCTTCAGGGTAAAAGTCGCCACGTGGCATTTAATGATCTGGGCAACGGATGGATTCTGCCTGAAACCGCCCGGGGAGCACCTGAAGGACGCTTTATCTTTTCAAAGTATCCTAATATGGATGAGTATGGCGGCCGGCGCAGTAATCTGGTATTTCATCCCAACTATTACGGGGTGGTCTATGTAGGTGAAGGAGACGGACTTTGGAAAAGCGAGGATATGGGAACGACCTGGAATTTGGTAAAAACATTTCCTGACAGGGTACGTTTTTTACAGATCAGTTACCGGAATCCGGAGGTAATTTATGTGGATGTGAAGAACCGGGGACTTTACCGTACCGAAGATGCCGGTGTCAGCTGGACTTTATTAACCTCGTTAACTAATGGTCGAAATGGCTCTCCTTCCTGGAAAGGACGGCTTCATTTTGTTATTTCTCCGTATGATGCACAGGTGATCTATGCCTGTTTGAGTAATGGCACCTGGTCGTCTGATCTGGGGAAAGTATTCAGATCAACCGACGGTGGCGTTCATTGGGACAACTGGACCGGATCTGCAAGCGGAGTGACCAAGTGCCTGGCCATTCAGCCGACCACAGACGGGAAGGACCTGGTTTATCTTTTTACTTCGGCAAAGAACGGTCACCTGGCTGAGGTTTATTATCGAAAAACCGGTATGGCAGACTGGGTGCATTATGACCAAAATTATCCTGCCGGTACTTCGGTTAATCTGGCCCTGCCGTTTTACCGCGACAGTAAAATCCGGGTAGGTGGTAATTGTGGTGTTTGGGAGGCTCCGTTGGCAGAGCCGGTATTTACCCCGATTCTGAATCCCTGGGTGGATAAACCGGTAAATAACTGTATGTTAGATACTTTATATTTTGATGACCACTCCATACTGAATCACGAAGGGGCTTCATGGGAGTGGCATATTACTCCTGAACCGGCGTATTTGGATGATCCGCACAGCCGTCATCCAAAAGTGGTGTTGGGTGCTCCGGGGAGTTACGATGTAACTATGAAAGTGATTCAAAACGGGCAGACATATATACGAACCATTGAACAAATGGTAACCACTACTACCTGCCCTTCACTGGATAATTGTAATAATCCGGCAGATATTCCCAAGACAGATTGGCGGCTGCTATACTGTGACAGCCAGCAGACCGGTGTTGAAGACGGCCGGGCAGTCAATGCTTTTGACGGAGATCCCAACACCATCTGGCATACTCAATGGGTCGGGGGAGCACCGGGTCACCCGCATGAGATCAGCATCAATCTCGGCAGGCCGTATGCCATTCATCGCTTCACCCTGTTGAATCGCAGTAACGGTCAGAACGGCAGGATTAAAGATTACGAACTCTATTTCAGTGATGATCCCAATACGGGTTGGGGGGCACCGGTGATGGCCGGGCAGTTTGAGAATACGGCTGCTCCTCAGTATATTGATTTTCATGTACCGGTAATTACAGAAAATATCCGGCTGGTAGCCTTGTCGGAGGTTAACGGGAATCCCTGGACCTCTGTTGCAGAGATTTCTTTAACAGGATGTTACGGGCAATATCTGGGGAAGTCTGATCAGCCAATGCAGAGGACTTTGCATGCTTTTCCGGTACCAACTGACGGGATTATCCACCTGGCGGTGCCATACGGGAACACATACCGGTACCGCGTTTATTCCGACTCGGGACAAGTGCTTACCACAGGGAAACTGCAGGAAGATGTCTCACAACAGTCGTTTGATCTGACCCGTTTCAAACCCGGTTTGTACTTGATTATCATCACCGGCAATTCGGGAGTCAGCTACCGCGTGAAAGTGTTAAAAAGATAAAGTTATATTACTCTTTCTGGTCGGGGATATCGGTGATAAATCCTTCAAATCCCACAATATCTTCTCCGTCAATAACCGGCGTCATGGTAATATTGTGGTATCCTATGGAACCGTCTTTACAATGCCTCCGGGTTTTGGCAAACGGAATAACTTCTCCGTGAAGTACCCTTTCTACCATCTCCTGAAGTTTGACAAAATCTTCTTTGGTGCGGCTCAATGAATAATGTTTTCCGATGATCTCATCTTTTGAATTATACCGGTACAGTTTAAGCCAGTTATCATTGACATCCACATAAAAGCCCTCTTTATTAATTCTGAAATATCCAACGTTTGAATCAAGTAATTTCTCGCGCAGGCGGGTACTTTCGGTTTCAATTCCCAGTTTTTGGACGACCTCTTCAAATGTGCTTTCAAAAAGTTGTTCCTGAATAGTATTTTCCGGGCCGAGAATACTCTTACGTTCTTTAATAACAGCAACTTTCAGATTTTCTTCGAGAGCTGTTTTAGCGTCCTCATCCGACATATCTTCCCATCCGGTCAGCATAGCTTTAATGGCTGATAACGGTTTCAGACCGGTTGTAGTTAAATAGACATGTCCGACTACAAATCCCAATAACAGAAAAGCTACGGTTACGTGAATAATGGCAATGTAATTAAGCCGGGCTACTTCGGGACCGTTTTTCAAAACGCTGAAATACATATAAAACAGTCCGCTGATGACCATAAGCGGTATAATGATAATTTGGCTCTTTATAAAATCGAGTGGGTAACATAATAAGGATTTACTTTAGAGAAATCAAGTTTACCGGTTAGGATATAGATTATAGTTTTGATTGTTTCGGTTTTTTTATAACCTCTCGCTTTAGCTTTAGCAGCCTGAAAGATAGAGTTAAAACCCTCCAGGATCCCATTACTGATTTGATAGTCGATCCAGTTAATCACACCATCCCAATGTCTTTTAATGGTTTTGGCAGCCTCAATAATGTGGGGCATTCGACTATGTGTCGCCCAGAAGTACCACTTCTTAAGCCATTTCTCAAAAAGTAAAGGTGTGGGTGCCTGGTAAATTTGTTGGAAAGCTTCCCGGATTGTTACTGCTTTCATGGTTTTGAGATTTAACCCACTGATCCGGATGGATTCAAGTTTGGTCTTTTGATGTTGGGTAAGGTTTTGATGGTTCTTTTTCCATAGTTTACTATCATAAACACCCAACAATTGACTGACCTGATGAACCGGCATGACTCTCACCAACTCAAGTATAAAGGCTTCAAATAAAAGTGTAAAACCGAAGGCTTGTCCTTCCCACGGTGCTTTCACCTGACGCTTCTTGCCTTTGCCAATATCCACTCTCGGAATCCAGGCATGCAGGTAACATTCATACTGAAAAAAGTTCAGGTGTCGCCAGGTCTTCTCTACCGTATCATATGCCTTGAATTTACCCTTGATGCCCAGTTCTTTATCTTCAAAATAAAAGAATGATCCCCGCTCAAAATCAATCCAAATCTCCAGCTTCCCTCTCTCCTGATCAAAACCAACTTCATGAACATACCAGGGCTTCTCTACCATTAATGCTTTTGCGAATAATTCTTGCTGTGTCATCTCGATATAGTTTAAATTATTCCGCTAATTTACCCACACAATTTTATAAAGAGCCTTTTTGTTTTCTTCTCTTCATTT